>Ga0302325_10006161_pt1 | contig 27047 bp, 25 predicted proteins | sample Palsa_T0_2_FD_201948 | JGI IMG/M metagenome (GOLD analysis project Ga0302325, IMG submission 201948) | Peat permafrost microbial communities from Stordalen Mire near Abisko, Sweden - Palsa_T0_2 | ecosystem: Environmental > Terrestrial > Soil > Palsa > Peat permafrost | place: Sweden: Abisko... | reverse complement strand
CAAGCTCATTCTTCTTGAGCCATGATACGTTGAGTTCCTGGCGCGAGGTACCACGCTTGAATTGGCGTGCGATGTACTTCTCGTAATCACGAACAATCCTGCCCAGATCATTAGCAATTTCAGTATGGAAGGCCACGAGAGCTTACTTTGTAATGATTCCCGTAGTGCTCACGCCCTCTGTCCTTTGGGTGACCAAGAACTTGCCGGCTTCCTTAATAGGTTTATAGATATCGTCGCCTTCATCTGCGCCGTATGGGAGATCGTCGTGCGCAACATAGTCAATTTGGTGTTCTTCCAAGAACTGGGGCGTTACAATCCAGGGACAATCTTCGATAACCTCATCAACCCACTTGCAGTGCCTGACCGTCTCAGCTCTCTCTTGTCCAGTAAGAACTGTGAGTCCTTTGCGCTTGTGTGTTTCCTTATCGCCCGTTACACCAACAATAAGATACACGTCGGGAAATGCTTTCTTGGCTTGTTCGAGTTGGCGCATGTGTCTATGCAAAGTTTAGCAGTTAATCATAAGCTCGCGCTACAGGAGGACATGCCCAAGATGAAAGAGATCAAAGACGCCATCAGCATACACTCGAATAGCTCTGCCAGTTGCTGGCGGATTTGTTTTGTAGCCAACAGGATCGGTCAGCTTTCCAATTGGTGGTGGTGCCATAGTTGCTTGCTTCTCATCATTCTCGTCCTTCGAGATACTCTTTCGCGGTTTGCGTCCTCCAACGCGGTTTGCAATATCCACGCTGCCTTCGGTGGTATCTGATGGCTCGCCCGGATCTTGCACGTTATCAGATCCATTTGTAATCTTTTCGTGTGTGCTGGATCGTAACCTCTTGGCAGGAGGATTGGTCGTGTCGATGGAGCTCCCCTTCTTGTGGCTTACGCCGGTCGATTCTGGAGCTGTAGATTCGCCATCTTCACCCGAGGCATCACGCGACGAAGGTTGTAATAAATCCATTGTTGATGACTTATTCGCTGATGGAATCGTGGCCGTTCTCTTCCGTTTCCCCACGCCGGAACCTGCTGAAGAAGGAGAAGACATCGTGAGTTCGTGTAGATGCTGATGTAAAGTAGGCAGGATTGGTCGATGAAATAGATTACCTCTCAATGAAGGAAGAGGATATTGCTTGTAGGTTGATGATCTGATCAGGATGCGTAGTACTAGCTGACGCGATTGAGTGAAATAATTTTGACTAGGATTGGCAATTCCGCAGGGGTCGTTAAATTCGAACCGTGATCTGCGCCTTATCAAGAGACAAACAATCTCCCGAGAAAAGAAGTACTTTTGGAAGATAGATTGTGAGTCGACTAGGCTACAATTTAAACATCAAGATCATGGCTGTTGATAGTTCTGGCATTTCTAGAGGATTTGAAGAGCGGATACATCTGCACCATGGCTGCCCGGTTTGAGACGCTGAAATCGTCATCAATTCCTTGATCCATGTAATCACGTGGCAAACTATGCAGGAAAGGGGTGGGAAGGCCGACAAGGCTGAAGAGCTATGACTGGTTATCTATGAAAAGGAGGCAGGGAATTTTGTTCACTGCATCTGGGTCTCGGAATCTGTAGGCAAACCAACGATCAGGTATCATCAATTCGCGACTCTCAATACAACGCAACTGTAGGTCTGATTCTAGTGACCTCCTTCCATGTGTAAGATCTGTAATGCAAAAGAAAAGAAACGTAACATGGCTCGCTGCGTGAGGAGATCGTAATTCAGAAATGGAAACAAGAGAAGCGCCGCCATGTGAGATCCGAGTGTCTGCCAGGTGTAAACTGCTGCGAAGCCTGTCCTGATTACCCCGATGTTCGTCCTGCAGCCGTGATGAGAGGCATTTTGTGAACAATACACAACTTGCTTAATAACTCAAAAATTCCGCGCCATATGGCTTCTAATCCAGGTCTTGGTGGTGCAGAGCAGCAAAGCAAACACCTTTCTAGAAAGACCCGTCTCTCAGAGAATCAGCATCCGTCATAAAACCGTATCCGAAGTGTTGTCAGAGCACTCTGACTTTAGATTAGAAGCAACTGGACCCTAATTTTGGGTAATCTTCTCGTCTACTTTCTTTTCGGTCGTTTCGGTAGATTTGTTTGGTTCTGTCTTCTCGGGGTTGGACTTCGATTCATCTCGACTTGTGGTCTGGCCCTTGTTTACTTGACTTGCAAGATCTTTGTCCTCTTCACTATGATCGAACATCTCAGTGTCATCGGAATCCGTCAGAACTTCAGTGCCGTCGCCGAGGAGAATGATGCGGCCTCGCTGATTTCCACCGAAAGATTTCTTCTGGTCCATATCAACGTCATAACCACTATCGCTGTCATCAAAGTTGTGATGCACACCAGGACCACGGAACTCAGCTAATCACCAGTCAGCCCTGAAACCACGGAAGAGTCGAAACCAAAACTTGCCATACTCAGGAGGCGCGCAAGGGCCATCTCCGTTGGCAACTCTCTTAGCGATCTCCTCATACCACTCCTCCTTCGTCTTTCCGTGTAACAGGCCAATCACGATCATGGTCATGTTATCACAACCAACGCCTCCTGTCTCTGAATTTGAGGCGAGGCAATTGTCCATCATATTCTCACAGATCTTGGAGAGTTCCTGTTTTGCAGCGATACCGCGTCGAACGAACTCCACAACTGCTTGCGAAGACTGGCAATCCCAGATACCTATGACATTCCACATTAGAATCTACTTCCCAGGGCTTCCCTTGTGCTACTTACCATCACATGCAACAACCAGAAACTCGTCATCATCCGAGATGTCATGGACGATCACGTCCGGGTATGCGGTAACAATCTGCTGTTCAGGAGCAAGTTCTGCGCTCTTCTTAAATTCAAAATCACCAATAGCTCTTGACAGTGCCAGGTTGCCGTTGACACGTCCGAAGTCTACGAAACCTCCAGCAGCTGTGATTCTGGCTTTCTCGCCTAACTCTCATGTTAGACTATACTCAAGCCTAGAAGTCAATCACCTGCTTACCTTCATTCTGCGGCTTGTGATCAAACGAAAGCGGCTTGGCTCTGCCCTTCACGCCTAAAACACTTCGAGAATCCCCAGCATTTCCCTAAGCCTGTTAGCATAGCCATGTGGTAGAGAAGTCCACCACATACAACGTAGATCTTCTTCGAAGATAAGATTCCAACCGAGGCAGTGCAGCCAGAAACTTCTTCCTCGTACCGCGGGTCTAGGTAGTACAAGTCAGTTTCCATACCATCAAGGATCCTTCAAGTATGCTGACCGTTGAGGATGGCTCGGTCCGTCGCAAGGAATCCGTCCTTCAAGGCCTGCTCTATATCACCCTTCTTGAAAGCATCCTGTTTTGCAATAATCAAGTGTATGTTTTCGCCAGCAAACTGTGCCACTTTGTCACCTCCATGACCATCATAAACACCGAAAAAGGACAGCCTCGTGTCAATGTCCGCAGGCTTTGACTCCTTGCCATCCTCAGCCACTGATTGAAGGTCCAAGATCGCGGCATGCGCATCTTCCATACTAATTCGCCATCCTTGCATGGAAGACACACCGAAGATCAAACGTTCATCACCTCCGCTTGCCGAAGTCTGCAAGGTTGGATATGTCAGCAAGCATGAAATGAGAATCGCAATTGTGCAGACAAGCTAGCATAACCCGCTCAGACAGATCTAGCATATAGAGAATACTCTCTACCACTCAGGGGCTGAGAGACTAAGTTGGGATCGCCACCGCGCACACTTCCAAGCTCTGCCAAAGGTGACAACATATAAAAGAGCTAGCGCGGGCAGGCTGGAGATGACTGCGACACCTCCTTGGGACAAGGAATGAACTGCATACCTTTTCGACGACGGGTTCCGACAGAGTCTGACCCATCTTGAAAGAAGATCAGGTCCTCTCAATCTGCCGCCGGAAGCAATTTCAGATCTTCCCTGTCGCCTTTGCTGCGCAAGAAAAGATGGATGTGCGGGGTTGTGTCGCGTGTGGGGGAGGCTCGGAGATGGATCTGCAGACTATCTCTTCATCTGCATGAGGATTTTCACAGAGCTGCTTGGTCGTGATCTTCGGATTTGGGAAGTTATCAGAGGTTGTCGCGTGTTGAAGAGAAAATGTGTTGTGCTGAAATGACGATGGAGGAGGCAACGCTAAGCCAGCGTAGCTCGGTTAGCAACTTGGCCCGCCGCTTTAGAGACCAAGGAGTTTTCAAATGTTTCTCCGTAGCGGCTCGGTGCTCTGATAATTCTCTTATTTTCTCTTCCCCTCACACACAATGTTCTTGGGAAAACGCTTGCGAAGGGGCGAGGCTTGGGATCGGCTACAAGTCTTGTATCCGTCATCCCTTTGGTGTCACACAGCAACAAGTCCTTCCTTGGCTGGAAGGCGGACAACGGGGCAGAAGGCAGTTGCTGCGCCCTCCCATAGGCTGCGTGTCACAATTCATCGAGGGGTTGCATTAGCGGACCCTGACTATCTGCCCGATTCCGAGGCTGGAGGTGGCTGCTCCTCGTGGTGCTGCGGCGATGCGAGTCCAGGGACGTACTCGGAGTGCCAGGTCATATGTACAGAGCTCGAGCCTTAAATCGAGCCTACCCTCCTCTGTTCATACGCTTCTGGAGACGCTTCGATTGCTCACTGTGGCGGCTAACGGCCCCAAAGGGTGGTCAGAGCTGCACGCTGCTGCGTCATCGCTGGTCCAGGCCATCCTTGCTTTTTGCCAGGGAGTTTCGGCACAGTTTCTGGGGAAATGCTCTCAAGGATGATAATACTCTCCATCGGGAAAAAGGACTCGGCAAAGATGAGGACAGCCCCGCCCCCAGAAATGCAACTTATCGAGGAGGAATCTCTTTCTAGTGTTAGTGGAGCATCGAAGGAGCTGCAAGTCTCTCCAAATCTGCAATTCGTTTGAAATGGACTTGGCATGAACCACGAAGAGAGAGTGCCAGCTGCATTATCCTCAGTGCGTGTTTTGATTCCATATGGTAAGATCCGAAACTCCTATTTCAATTCCCGAAGTCAGCCAGTACATCCCAGTGAGAAGTCATCTCAAAGTTCATAGGCAAGACAGAGGCCCCAAGAACGCTGGATATTGCAAGTGAGACCAGATAAACACCGCATATTTACAAGTTTCAGAGGTCCGCGTAGTCGTAGGCTTGAACTCCAAAACTTTCCGAAATGCTTCTGTTGGATTTATCTTCTCCATTTCGGCTTCTAGAAATTCTAATCGACCGAAGACCTCGAAGTCTGCGAGGAGTATTATACAGGCTCAGAGTCAAATATGTATGTAGAGCAACTTCCAGTGATTTGATAAATGCGATTTGTTTGCGAGATACGAATAATTACTTACAGCTACGGAACAAAAAGGTTCGTGCGCTAAAACGAGTTGTCGAGCAGTCTAGCGGACAGTGAATTAAAAATTATACTCACAATCCTTTACATTATCTAGATATCTCTGTGCTAATGGAAAATCTACCCATGATTGCAAATAGAACTCAAATGTAAGCTGCATAGTCCAATTCTCCACCTTCAATCGTTGCCGTGCTCGCTCTCTTGTTGGCGTTCGCATCAACACTGATAAATCTTGATGCACCGGTTAACATCCGCATATTCGACCCCATATCAAGCAAAGGAGAGTTCGGATTCGAGCTTGAGACTTTGGTACGTGGGGTCAACTTCGGCTTGGAGATTGCTAGCGCTGCAGTCACTTCGGCGATTTCGTCAACGTTGCCTTGGCCCTCCTGAGCACTGTGCTGAGTTTCCCAACTACCTTCTCCTTCTGAGCAGTTATCTGGGAGATACTCTTCATATTCATCATCATCGCCTTGGTTTTCAGGTCGTTGCTGAGTCTGGAATTTGTGGAGCGACATCATTGATCCACTTGCGGATTCGAACCTGCTATCTTTTGACTCGGTGGACCTCATGCTGCTCCTTGTCCTACTCCGAGATAGATGGCTTTGAACATAAGATTTCAGCTGTCGAGTTCCCTCGCGGGCCATCCCGTATGAGATGCCGAAAGAATCTCGAGGTATGTTGTCACTCCTCTGTCCGATGCCTTGGGGGACAGCTTCCAGTGCCCCGCTCATTGTAGCTTCTTCAGGGACAGTTGGGGAATCTGCATACGAGGTTCTAGATTTCTTCGGCGACCTGCGAGATTTTCTGAGCGCAGAGCCACCGAAAAATGGTGATGAATCAAGCCGCCTACTCACAGGTCTTGAATAACGGCGAGTATGCCCGCTGTTTGCGGAGACATGCGCCGAAAGTGGTATCAACGTGCTCTTGGCAACTTGCCGGATAGTGCTAAACCGTAAAGTATCTTCTGGACTCATATCTGCGTACTCGGATAAACCACTGACTGTGCTCCTCCGGTCCAGTTCATCCCCATCTGATGATCCCATTGTCAGCCATGTTTTCGAATTCCTTGCAAGGCTTTGGCCTGATGTCCAGTCTTGCCCGTGGCCGATACTGCGTCGTTTCTTGCTGTTCTCAGACATCGAGTAGATGGAATTCCTCCTGATGCCATGGCCGATTCCACTCGGAGGCCGACTCAACATGGGCATCAAACTGGATTGTCTCCTTGTTGATATTGTACGGTTGAGTCTTTTGCTAGCGGATGATAGCTCGATTGTTTGCTGGATGCTTTCATTGTTTTTCACAACGGAGAATCTTTCGATAGGGGTAAATGAGAAGTTGCTGTCTCGTAGATTTAATATGGACTCTCCAACCGGTGGGCTGGTAGAAAGAACATCTGGCAATGGAAGGAAGTGATCAGCAGAGTACACCCTCACTGAGCGTCTTGTATGACCCTTCCTCGAGTAGTTGGAGTACTTTCTTGAAAGCCTAGTGTTGGACGAATTCGTCCGAGAGGATCCAGCGGTCGGGTATGCACTGTCTTGAGTAGAGTCCCAGCTGCTGTCGGCCTTGGACATGGCGATCTCCGAATGCGACCGAGTTCTGTTTCCAGAAGTCTCTGCCTCCAAAATCTGAGATCGACGAGGACCAGATATATCAGACAGCGTTTGGGATCTCCTTATATCTGGCTTTTTCGGCCTTTTCGGGCTTATTTGTAGCTCTCTTGGGGTGCTTGATCTGGTATCGCCTCCGAATCCGGTCATATCTAATTCGAGCGGCTTAGGTGGCTCGGCGTTAGTTGGTCGTACTATCTCCAAGATGCTCATGCTCGATTCAAAGGGCCCTGATATCTCACTTTTTGATATTTTGAGACTGTGTTTCCTCGCGTCCCGTCTTCGCTTGATGTAGCAAAACAGTGCCAGGAGTATGCAAGTGAGCATTGTAACGATCGGGAGAAGAATTGCCAGGATTATCTTTTTGCTAAATGGCTTCTCTGACAGATCTGGCAACATTGTCGAACTCCCTGTTTGAGATATGCTTGGCGACTTTGAGGTTCGGGAGGGAAACGATGCTGTGAGTGATGCTTGATAAGTCGTGGAGACAATTGCCAGGTCAAATGTTTGAGAGCTAGACTCATTCGAGGACTTTGAGACTGCTAGTAATGTGATGGAAATTGACGATAGTTTTGTAGTGGACGAGACTTGACCGGCGAGAATAAATGTGTGAGAGTCAAACGAGAGCCAGGGTTCGGCCGGAAAAAACTGCGCAGTCATGGTAATGCCTGACTTGTTGCGGACATAGAGACTCAAATCATAGGCAAAGGACATCCCGATAGTTACGTTAAGGGCTCCGATTTCGTTAGTAAACAGTGATGTAAAGGTTTCAATGTACACAACGGCATTCGCTGTATCTCCGTATATGTCCGTTGCCTGGATTGTGATGTTGCATGGCGCTGCGCCGGACGGGACGTTGCCACTGAGAGCAAGAGTATAGTTATCAAAAGATAGCCAAGAAGGTGTCTGGGCGGAAATTGACACAATATCGGAGCTGTTGGCAGACTGTCCATCGATCTCCAGGTTTAAAGCCAGACCAGTAAAATTGATGGTATCGCCAGCGGTAGCGTTGACTTCCAATGCTGCATTTTTAAAAGACAACAAATGTACCCCGACCTCAATATCAAAATAAATTGCTACTCCACTGAATCCTTCAACATCGGACGCAATTAACTGTACTCCAAAAGTTTGCGGGGGTTGTATGAGAGACTGATAGCTGGGTGTTTGGCCAGTGAACTTTAGCGAACTTTGGTCAAATGATATCCACGATGGTAGAGGCGTATTTTCAACGGTCACGGCGTAGTATATGAGATTTGAACCAGAGAATGTGCCTGGTTGGAGATTGACGGTAAATGGTGTTGAAGGATGGTAAAGCAGGGTCGAAGGTGCCGAGAACGTGGTGATTGACTGGAACTGGACTGATAGAGGGATGCTGACAACCGGTGCTGGATTTTTAGAGATAATCAATGTGGCATACTTCGTGATTGAACCCGAAGAATCACTGGCTGTAATATCGATAGAAATTCCGGTGACCGCTCCCATCCCAGCATCCGCGATGGACGGCGTTCCATACAAAGTGCGTGTGCTGCTGTCCAGAGACAGCCAGCTCGGTCCATTTGAAAGATTATAAGTTATTGGAAGCGTCGACGAGAAGGTCGAGATTGAGAAGGCATAGGAAAAGGGCTCGGAAATTCGAGCTACAGGGGGAACTTGAGAGTTCAGAGGGAAGGTGATCGTTGGTATCGCAACAACAACAGTCCCCCAGATGGCAGCAGCGGAAAGGATGCCCCGCAGTGCCATCTTCTCGAGAAATGTAGGTTCAGTAGACACAGGAGAATAGAGGACTCCAATTGCGCGTATCAAGGTATGACCAGATGAACATTTGGACAGTATGAAGATGTTTGGAAGTGCACAGAGATCGACGGATACAGAAAAGACAAAGGAGAGCAAAAGACTAGAAAGCATCATTGACCTTTTCTTCGAAGGCCGCACTGTAGGGCGAATCCTTATCGCTGGTATGCCTTGCTTGGGAATTCTACAGTCGGAAAAGAATGGTTCACTGCAAGGGATATCGAGACTTCCAACCCCAGCCTTCCAAAGGATCAAGAAAAAATCCGACCGTATGTGTGGAGAGGGAATGCTGCGAGGTGAGTTTGGTCACTGAAATAATATAGAGAGGCTGCGATGTTGTGGAATGCAAAGGTTCCAACCTTCTCCAAGCACCCCGCCATCCAGCCATCCAGCATTCTAGCCACCATCATTTGATAAGGAAAGGTCTGATTATGATGTGATGAACCACCAGCCCTTTAAGGGAGCCAGACTGAAAGGCCAGCTTCCTTGATGCCGGGCAACCCAACGAGGGTTGGCAGAGGTCCGATAGGCTGAATCCACGAAGCTTGTGACGCATGATTTGTGCGTTTTGAAGAAAGCGCCGGAGAAGCTAGATTTGAAACACAATATCGATTGTGGCATATTTGCAGCATTTTGTCAGTTATGGAGAAGGAATTGTTTGCCGACTAGAGGCGTGAAGGAAGGGCAGTTCGAAAGAGGTCTATATGAGGGATGCAGGGGGAAGGCGGTGAAGAAGCGTTTCTGCCAATTCGAACTTCCCACCCCCACCTCGGCCAGGATATTTGTAAATACCCAATTTCCTGTACAGGATGGCATCGCGCTCTGCTTCTCCGGAATTCTCCCCATTGTCAATTGGCGATGATTTCACGCCTGTCCCAACTTACAAAGCAGCCTCAACCACTTCCATCGACTTCTCCGGCCTCCTTAAGCCGCCGCTAAAACTACACGAGGATCTGAAAAATGGTTGTGGAGGTCAGCTATGGCCAGCGGGAATGGTCCTGGCTCGGCAAATGCTACGGTATCATCAAAATTCTATGAAAGATTCACGAATGTGTGTATTATATACCATCTTCCACCTTGCCATCAAAGCTGACTTTGAGAAGTCTTGAGCTTGGGGCTGGAGGCGGTCTCGTTGGATTGGCTATCGCCATGGGATCTTCAGTTGATCAGCCTATCTACATCACCGACCAAGAGAACATGCTTGAGCTCATGGGCAAGAACGTTGCTTTAAATAGACTAGAGTCACGTGTCAAAGGGCTCGTCTTGAATTGGTAAGTCTCCCAAGATGATTGAGTATTTATCCTAACAAAAGCACAGGGGTGAGCCGTTACCAGCAGAAGTTGTGAACGAAAGGCCTGATGTTATCCTGGCAGCGGATTGTGTGTATTTTGAACCGGCTTTCCCACTACTTCTCAGTACGTTGGGAGATCTCCTGGATTTGTGCAAGGAAGCAGTCATATATTTCTGCTTCAAGAAGCGAAGACGAGCGGACATGCAGTTCATGAAGAGTGCAAGGAAAAAATTCTTGGTCGAAGAGATTGAATCTGAAGAGAGGGAAACTTTCTCCAGGGAAGGATTGTTCTTGTACACTTTCAAGAGAAAACCATAAGCTTGCGTCCTCTCACTGCCCCATTTCCCCCGACACTGCCGTGTTCCGCTGTTCGGGGACGATTGTCTTTCCTCATCTCCAACAGATCGCACCCTGCTTATTCTTCTCTCTCTGCCATATTAACCCCAAGCAGAAAAGCGGGTTCGTCAACATTATGATGTTCATAAGAAAGCACTCCGACAGCACCTGGCTCTAACATCATGGGAAGCTTCACACCAATCTCAAATCCAAGCCATCTTTTTGCGAAAGCCCTGAGAATCTGACCATGGGCAACGATTACCACATCAACCGGCTTCTCTCCATGCATATACGGACCTTGAATTTCTCTGATCGTTGCAATGACTCTGTCGAGTCGACCTGCGATCTCCTTAGGCGATTCGCCTTCTTCGCACCCATCAATCCAAATATTCCAAGGTCTCCCTTTATCCAAACCGCGCGCTTTCCGACCTGCCTTTGCCTCGGATGGCAAGATCCCTTCATACAGTCCATAATCCCATTCTCGAATATCCTCCGTTATTTCTACTTTCCCCTCGAATTTATGTCGTGCTGCTTCGTCAAAGAGAAGTTCGTATGTTCGTAGAGCCCGTTTGCGAGGACTGATGAATAATTGGTTTATTTTTGAAGGGTCGATGATCTTTCCTGGTCCAACAACCAAACGAGCTGAAGAGATGACCTGCTTCTCTCCATTTTCGGTAAGAGGTATATCGCTTCTTCCAGTGTACTGGCCAGACTTTGTCCATTCAGTTTCTCCTAAATCAAATTAGGTCGATCGACACCGATGCGGGACAATGACGAACCATGTCGGATTAAGAAAACTCGGGGAGTTCCCGCATCCTTGTCTGGCATCTTGGGCAATTAGTTTAGATCTGTGAGCCCATTTATCGGAACTCTCAGCCAAAAACTTGATATGTTCACTTCAGTTGAAAATTAAAAAGAGAGGCTGAAGTCACATGCTGATAAGATAAGGATGGCCCCGCTCCCGCCCCCCCCGCTTGAGAGCAGGGGTGAAACGAAAAGCGGCACTATTTCTGGTGTGCCATTTCAAGTTGGGCAACTCAAGTGAGCTTCCTAAGTGCCTACATGAGCTATTGCATATTCAGAGGTGCTATTTAATGGAAGCTGTTGAAAAGTTGAAAAAGTACAAATTTCCAAATTTGGCCTTCCAGATAAATGTCCAGCTTTGACTGGGGGCCTTGGAAACTAGTGCCGCTTTTTCCACACATGCTTTGCCCCGCTTGTACCCCTCAATTGAAGACCCCCGGGGGAACATACGAACCAGCAGAGGAACATTTGGGCAAGAGCTTACCTATCTCTTGATAGAAAACACGTTTTAGAAAGCTTTGGATATGAGAGTATGTTATTAGAATCAACCCTTCCCCAGTGTAACGGTTAAACACAGTTATGCAAATAACTGGTTCAATGCGTATAGTCTCTCGAAGTTGAAACGCACAATGACCTTAATGAAATGATTTCCTCTGACAGTGGTGGATATCTAAATTTCAAGTACAGTCGAATCTGCTCTTCTTGAAATTGAATGTTCCGGTGTCTGCAAGTACGGTAGATCGGCTTAGACCGCTCCTATCCAATCAACCCTACCCTAAGCGCAAGGCTGAAGCCAGACGGGAAGGTACTGTGACACACGAGGCGCGAGGCCAACAACGCATCCTTTTGTTTTCCCAACTGCACGACTTTTTGCTCACGAGCAGACTCACCATATCCGTTCCCAGTGGTTACAATCATTTAAGAACCACATATTCCTCTGCTTTTGACACAGATCTGGCAGTGAGTGCTCGGCAGCCTTGGCTGTTCGAACCTCCGACCCCCCTGCTGTCACTCGGCGTGCGCTTGAGCACACGTTCGGTCTCTCTCTAGGCAGACAGCGTCGCAGGCTTGGTCAGCCATGTATCATTTCGGACAAGAAAATCCCAGCTTTTTGCCTCAGCAAGAGCGGCCTAATGCTCGTTCGAACTTGACCCACACCCAGCCGCGTCGTCCCCTGGCAATCAATGACATGCTCAATCATGGGGCGCCTCCATGGCCCTCGAGAGATACAAGGTTGGAAATAATGTTCCAGCCGAGATATGGACATCGAATTGCTGAGTTTACTAGTTACCTACCGCCACTAGGACACTACCAACCTCCTTCTCTGCCTCCCCCCACCGGAAGCCAAACGCCAGTGCCACAGCCGTATCACTCTTATCCGCCAGGGACAACATATCGACCTCCATTTCACTCTACAACAGGTCATATGACTGAAATTCCAGCCCCACCTCCAATCGGAACTCGTGAGCAGCGCTGGGATGGTGACTATTACATGAGTCATTTTCGAACACCAGTACCGCCTACCCAATGTAGGTTCCTCGCTCTTTTGAATCTCCCAATCGAGCCTTATTACTCAAGTTTGGATTTCTGCATGTTGAGGGTACATCATATGCTAGATGATGCGAAGAACAACCTCTTGGCTTAAGCACTCCTTTGAACGAATCCGATCGAAAGCATTTGGTGTAAATCTCTGTTTACTAATGGCTGGTAATGCAGATCCTCCTGGAGTCGTTCCTGTATTGCCAGTACCCCACTTCCAGACTTCTCAGGAACTGGCAACTCCTGCTGGCAGACAGGGTGTCAACTGGACTCGTAAAACTTGTGTGCTATGTAAGTTGTTGGAATCGTTTTTATCCTGTATATTCCCTCACGCCAACTGAATACAAAACTAACTATTTAGGCCTTGAAAAGTTCGAGGGTTTAGACCCCAAAAATCACTTTCCCCGTATGTATACTCGTGCTTTGATTTTTTCCCATCCCATTTGGCATTCTTGAACAATATTAACGCAATATGTCAGATCAATGCAAAAGATGTGCATCGGGGGACTTCTGTGCAGGATGCCTAAAAGACTGGTTTCTTGATGCTTGTAAAAACGAGTCAAAAATGCCACCGAAGTGCTGCTCAATCATTCCACTCTCAGCTGTTGCCAATCTTCTCAACAGATCACAAATTGAGCTCTACAAGGCAAAGTACGAAGAGTGGGCTACTCCAGACCGGATATACTGCCCGATACCAACCTGCTCAGCTTTCATTCCACAGCGGCTGTATATTAAAATCCGACAAGGATTGTCTGTACCACACAACGAATCTTTCAACCTGGACCCATCCACACAGAAAGACACCTCAAAGAAAGACATAAAGTCCCATGTGGCATGTCCAACCTGCGGCGTAGCGGTTTGCACCAATTGTCGGACATTAAGGCATGTTGGAGAGTGCCCAGAGAGTGATCTTGACCCGGTTCTAGAGGAACAATTGAAGAGATGGAAAATTAAGCGCTGCCCTAAATGCCGAGCCGGAGTTCGGAGAATGTATGGCTGTTCTCACATTGAGTGTCGCTGTGGCGCGCACTTTTGCTGGGAGTGCTTGTTGCCAATTAACCAATGCGGTGTAAGTTTTCTCTTGCTCTTTTATAATCCTCTTTTTCCTTGGCAAGACTGCAAGATTCTACCTGTTGATGGTTCTAAACTGTCACGACTATGGCCTTGACCGTGGGTTTTTTTGCCAAATTTTTTAGATAACCCGCATGGAAGTTGAAGCTTCTTGAATTTTCTGTGCTGTCTAAAGGATATACGTTGCTAACAATGTCAGGGTCAATGTGACGACGAGGCATCTGATGCCGACCCTGCTGAACATCAAGTTGAGGAGGACGATCTTGATGGCAATGCAGGATTTTACGAAGGTGATGGCCCTGACTTTGGTCCAGAACCTTACGGAAACATTATTGATGCTTGGGGATGTCAACATGTGTGGAGTATGGTTATACCCACTAACCCGACCCTGGGACGACGCCCTCTAGAATGCAATCGATGTTTTCGAGTCGTCCACCCCGCAGTCTTAGAGGTGCCTCCGCAACGTACCATTGACGAGGATACAGAAATGAGTGGCATGAATCCACCCTCTCCAATCAATTTCTACGGACAGCCCGCTTGGCGATGTTTTACAGGCCATATCTACTGCAGGCGCTGTCCGAAACAGACTCCTGCGTACCGAAATGGAGACCCAAGCAGGCTGTGGGCTTGTGACTGCGGTATCCAATGTCATGGATGTGACAAGACTGAAGCTATGAGAAAACACGAGTTTGACGAGAAGCAAGCCAGAGAGCAGAAAGAGAAAATGGACTCCTTAGCTTGGGAGTGTAGATGCGGAACGATTATGTGCGGAGCTTGTAAGGTTGTGGTGGAGAGTGAATGAAGACACTTGATGAAGATCGAGAGTAAGCGCGAAGACAAAGGGAGAACGGTAATTACTCGTGTCATTGAGCGACATTTGGCGCCAGCGTCATAACGAAATAGATTGGTCAATTTGAGCAACAGCCATCCTGTAAAGTAGAACAAAAGTGCGTTGTATTATTTGATGAAGGGCATTCAATTCAATGGCAATTTTTGAAGCCACGCACAAATCACCTTAAAACGTTCATTCGGGTCTCATGAAAACAATACTCTTACGAAACGCAATTAAGCTTAGAACGTTGCTTTCAAGAGAACCGACAAGGGTATCATAGTATTTATACATATAATACACTAACATTCTTTGCTAACCGAACACGTTATACATATATGAAAGAGAATCCCGAGTTACGTGTATACAGATATGGCAGTAAGGAGATGGCGGGCCTCCTTCGTTCTCAGGAGATTCCGGTTCCCGTTCCCAGCGCGTTCCCAAGTTATTGTCAACCTCTTCAAATTTCTCTGGGTTCGATCTGAGCTGATATCTACGTAACCCTATCATCTGCTCCCTAGAACTCAGAACCAACGGGGTAACCAGAGTCATCGAAAGTCTCATCGATGATCATTCTATTTGAGTCATCCTCCTAGATCCTCGACGATGAAGTCACTTTCGTTTGATCCTCCTTCAATTTCTTTGAATTGTTCATTCTCCCGCAGATCCCCCAGATCGTTTCGCAACTGATCCAGAAATTCTGCTCCTGAATTCAACTCCCTGTTCTTGCTCCTCCTCATCGCCTGGAGAAGTCCCTTTCGGTCACGGTCCTCTAAGATACGTGCTAAATAACGTGCATGTGTGCCAAGACCTGCGCGTGCCATACGAGAAAGAACATTGACTGCATTGTCTGTGTCCTGAAGCCGAATATATCCCATTGCGAGTGACGACCAGGTGGCGTCGTTGGGCTCCACACCCCTCTCTTGCATCATTGTGAATACTTTCTCTGCGGCGCGTGTTTGGCTTTGCTTCATGAGTATCTTGACGAGGAGAGACCATGTATACACATCGGGCTTTGGCGGAACGTGGGCGATTCTTGGCTCCTGCCCTGGAAATTTAATCTCACTTTCGGAGACCTTAACTTTCGGCTGCATCTCGAAACCCTCATCTGTTGGAAAAGAAGCTCGCCGCGGAAAGTCTTCTTTCACAGTCTCTGCCTTGGTTGGCGCAAGCATATCTCCAACTACGGCTGTACAATCACCAACTGTATCCGAGAACTTATCAAATGCAATAAGAACTGCGTTCCAGATATATGTAGTCCGGACAAAATCCGCAAGAGCTGGATCCCCAGTTAACAAGAGCTGACGGAAATGATCGTAGAATTGCCTGACAGCCCCTGAATCTGGCAAGCCGTAAAGAAAAGCACTTATCATCAGGGTTTGTGTAGGGATGGGTGGGTACTCGAGCTCGTCTAGGGGAACTGGCGGAGTCTCCGAAAGTTGAACATTTGGTAACATCTCTGATATCCAAGGAATGATCCGCGCCAACGGCTCAATGTGAAAGTTTTCCGCATAAACCCTCAACATGTGATCAAAGGCTGTTTGAGATTCAGAAAGCTGGGCGTCATCCTTTGTCCTTTGTTGGTAGAGAAGGAAAATCGCATCCAGAACATCATTGACGATGTAAGCACTCTTTATACCCTTTCGTTGAACAAGACCCATCACTGCCTTAATATCCTCAGAGTGCATTCGCTCTTTTGAATCATTCAGCAAGATTGAGTACGTATAAGCATCAGGCTCGATTCCGCTCTCAACCATCATGTCATGAATCTGCCAGGCAGTGCTCTTGTTTCCGGCATCCACCGAATTCTTGATAAGTATGTTATACGTAATGATGTTTGGCTGCATTCCCCATTCAAGCATGTGCTCAAAGATAGCCGATTCAGAATGGGTGGCATCTGGACGCCGAAAAGATCGATTAAGTACTGTCGAACACAGGCTCAGCATTTGAGGGGTATTGAAATCAGAACCATAAGTCTTCAGCTTTTGCAGAATCTCCAAAGCTATATCTGTCTCGCCAGCTTTGGCAAGATGATCTGCAAATTGCATCAATGTGTTTGCGTGCATCGGGTGGTTGAGATCTGCCATCAATGCATATAGCTTCTTCAAATGATACAAATCCGCATCCGCTGCGCGCGATATGAGCAGGTATGTTGAGTTTTGAGAGATGTGAAGATGATCCTGGGGTCCAGTCCGCAGCAAGCCATAGACGGCATTGAAAATATTGCGAACAAGTGCTTTTGAAGGAGACTTCGTTCCACCGAGGAAGTATCTGACAGCATAATTTAGACAATCTGAGAGCGCATACGGTGGAGGGAATGGCTCTTGAAAATACGTCCCAGCTAACACTTTCAGAACCTTTTCAGGGCGGAATTGCAACGTCTTGAGCATGAGCTCTGGCCAGATTTCCATTTGTCGTCGTGGGTTAAACTTTTTCCATTTCCAACGCAGCCCACGAGAGTTCGCCTCATCCATGAGATCTCGTAGAAATCTTATCGGAAACTTGGTAGGGAAGCCATGTTTTGGCAGCTTCAAATTTTTCATGAACTGCTCATGGCGAAGACTTATAATTGCAAATCGCCGGTTCCAAGACTTGAACGAGGCATATAGCTCGGGCATAACGTAAAGCCTATGGCGAGTGAATTTTGGTCTGATATCCGATATGTTACTGGATCTATGCTCCAATAATGAACGGAACCCCTTCTGATTGTAAGCCGCTAAAAGTTCTTTCTCTTCCGTCCATTGTTGAACGGCTCGCTCTCTTTGCAGGAGTTCGGGCCTCCTTTTGAAACCTCTTCTAGAAAAGAAGAAAGTAAACTTGATTGCTGTGGGTCTCACACTTCTTGCCGTTCCTTGTTGTTTCTGTTCACCCGGCACTCTCCGCGCTGGCATTAGAGGCGCTTTCTTGGTTCGAGACCCCCAAATTTCCTCGTATCTCCTGCGAAACTCCTCTTCCTCAGAATTCTCAGAACGCCCCGGCCCAGGGGAGTGATTGGCAACCTTCCGTGGCGCTTCGCGAAGTCTCTTTCTACTTCGACGGCCCCAGATTGTCTCATTCTTTCTCCGAAGCTCCTCTCCAGAGAACCCAGAAGATTCCGCACCTAAGACCTGCCCAGCAATAACTCCTCCGGAAAAAAAATCAAGAGCTCGAAACGAATCTGCATCGTAATTTGCATCGTTGCCTGTAGGATACGAATTGTGAACTTTGTTGTGAGCTGTTTGCCTATGAACCCGCGGTGTCGAGCCCACAAACCGCTCCCTGCCATCATCATGGGCCAGAAGCAAACCTTCGTGAGCCTCTTTTATGGTCCCGGACTTCTGCTGGACTGCCTGGGACTTGGCGGAGTGAATTGAACGCCCTTTGAAAGGCCATGGTTGAAATACTCGAGGAGCGAGAAAGGGGAGGATGGGCAGATCGAACGATGACCAGCGTTTCGTTAACAGGCTTAACCGTGGAGGCATCAGCTGAAGAGGGCGGTCTGTTTGCTCACCTCATGGTTTGGGGATGTACAGTATGAGAAGTGAGTACGCAATATGAAGAATCTTGAAGTTGTAAGACAGGGGTTAAGTGCCAGTGTTTTTTTTAGCGTGCGGCCGCTTGAAGCATGAGGCTGAAGAAAGTTTGGACAATCGTTTAGTTGATCAAGAACATCTTCATCTCCACAGTGCGAAAAGATTGATCCTGCCTACAAATCACACATGATGTCTGCGACTCATGCGACTTTGGGCGCAGCAGCAGATGAACGAAAAGCACGTTTAGCCAAGCTTAAATCGCTGAAGCGCAAACAACCTAGCGATGAAATTGTAGCCCCAGAATCAACACGTTCACCCTCACCCCCCACCGAGCCCGATGTCGCGAGGTTACACCTTTCAGGAAGGAATTATGACCCAGAAGCTAAGGGGCCAAAGCTTGGATTTGAAGCGCCTCCAACGTTAGCCTTCGAGAAGACTCTAGAGCAACAAGCAAGAGAAATCGAGGACGAGATCAGGAAAAGGGCCGAGGAGGAAGAACAGGACGACAAAGGCGTGGATTTATTCAAGTTACAACCAAAGAAACCTAATTGGGACTTGAAAAGGGATCTGGAGAAGAAACTCGAGGTTCTGAATGTGAGGACGGAAAATGCTATCGCCAGGATGGTCAGGGAAAGGATAGAGGGAGCACAGAAGGCCGCGAAGTCGAAGTCTGGGAATGGAACCATCACAGCCAGCGAGGGCGGGGAGGAAATGGGAATGGAAGGTGTTGCTCTCGTCGAGGGGGTTAAGCTAAGGGAAAGAGAAGAGGAAGAGGAAGAGCGACGCCAGAAGGAGGATGAAGATCTGCAATAGATTCACGATATTGTATAATAAAGGCGTCACTTAAAGGAATACGGATGCATACTGGATGGAGTCTGGAGTTCTAGGGAAAGTGTTAACGTACCAAAGGTTTACCTCTCAAACAAAAGTCAATCTGTTCGGGGTCTCTTGGTAAACCGGCATATCGGACCGGAGCAGCCTGCTCTCTTTCTTGCCTCAGCTCCTATTTACTGGGAGTTTTTTCTTCGCCCTATAAATGTGGTCGAGTCTGTGCATTTAAATTTGATTTGGGGCTTCATTTTGTGTTATTGACTGTGTTAAGTGTGTCGCTCCAAGTATCGTGACCTATCTTTCCATTCCCGATTCAATGTCACTTCTTATTTCATTATATATTGTACCAAGATTATGGGTGTTTTTGATGGTTGAAGCTGAGAAGGTATATTCTGTATGTTATCGTCTCTTATCTTCCTCTTCATTTGACACATTTCCTTATGTGTATTTTTCTCAAGGCCCCTGAAATATCCGCTTAGAGATACATCAACCGCTCTTCTTTAGGCATCCTCTGCGTTCCTCGACGTTCCTCGAAAGCTCTTGCTCTTAGGTATTTTGCAGCCCTTTAGATTTGTGCCTCTCTTGAGATGTCTTCGCCCAATCACACACCATCCGTCTTATGTTGGTGTTCACGATTGTCGTATGCCCTGCGTCTTAAGTCACCTTCCTCGTGAAACTCCCAAATATGAGAAGTATAAAGCCCCTGGACCCCCTATAACATCCAACAACTTCGTCTACATTCTCAACACTTCTACACCGCCTCCATTCGAAACAGCCAGTCAATATGCAATATCAACCCCTACTCAATCTCATCTTCTTGGCTGCTCCTCTTGCTACATCTGTTCATGGAGCCACTCTTGGTTCGATAATTGTACGACTTATCTGACACTTTGCGTGCCTTTCTAGGTGTGTAATTTCGGTCACATATACCGCTGAGTAGATAGCTAACAAAGTAATATATCATCGACGTTGAAAAGAAGGGAAGAGGGTTAGATGTTGAGATGGAGCTCGGGCAAGTGGGAAAGGGTAAAGATGGTGTTATGTGTGGTTGGAACATGAAAGTATCATTAATTTTCATCATTAACTGGTTTAGAATGGGATGTTGAACTCCTTAGTTGATTGAGTAAATAATGGCTCTCCTCCCTCTTTCGTTAATTATTTCCGGTTGTCACAGAACCTTGGCTGAAAATTGCAAGTGACTGACAAGTAGAGTTCTTAAGAATCTTAGTGCTAAAGAATGTGATTCGTATATCTCTGTTACATGAATTTGTGGTACCGGTCACTACGAGAAATATCTACTTAAAAAGATGAACGAGCATGCAAAGCCCCAGTGAGACGACTGGTAATTTTACTCTTGACCCGAAGCAGGGAAAGAAGTGGGAGCTTGCACAAGACAAGCAAGAGCTATTCATGCTGCTTTGCAAAGTTTCAGGCTTCGAATCACGGAGGATTGGCATGAAGTATCAATTTCATGACTGAGGGACGTTGCCACAGCGTTTGAATCTTCACACCGTTAGGAGCTCTCAGAGCAGCACAAGACAAGCAAGTTGGATACAGCAACAAACAAACAAAATTGATAAGGCTTTATAACGTTTAATTGTACTGTATGGTCACACAACTTAGTAAGATCCTCCGGGCATTGGTTAATGCTTCTGCTACATAGGATACTGTATCATCCCTCGATCAGTCTCCATTTTCAATCAGACGTAATTCTAGTTTTTTTATGGTATTCATTTGGAGAAACACTCGGAGCAGCTGTAAGACCTTACAATCAATTGTCAGCCACCTAAATGGTCTACCGACCCAGGTTCATTGCCTGGGTTAACGCCAGCCTCTTGCTGAAAGGACTCAGACTTCTCTCCCTTGGTGGTGGCGGTGGTCTGTAAGTATCACGAGGAGGCCCTCTATCGCTGAACCTATCTCTTCCACCGTGTCGATCGTTTGAGGGTCTCCGTCTTCCCCTGTAAGGGCTTCTGCTCTCCGTTCTCCGCCCTCTCGCAGGTGGGCTTGTTTGCTGAAATCTTCTCCTGGTGCTCCGGCTATCTGTTCTCTCCCTTGATTTCCGTTGGTCTTCTGAAGTGTATGAGTCTGCTGAGGAGAAAGATTTTCGCCTTCGTTTCTTCTCAAATTCTTTAAGATGTCGTGTAGGCGGAGGGGACCTTGACATGCTTATCGATCTGGTCAAAGACCTAGATTCATTACGGCCAGGGTCTCTGCGTTGTGGAGATCTTGATATGCTTGACCGTGTGTGCTCGTGGCTTGCTAAGGGTTTGGATTTCTCTCTCGGGGATGGTGACCGAGACATGCTCGTTGATATAGTCGATACTGATGCAGATGAGGGAGAAGCTGATCGTATCCTCTTGGGTGCACCCCGAATCTCTGGATCCTCGCTTTGCCTTTCACGCTTTCGGCCCCTCTCCTGCTCTGCCTTCGCAAGTTGCTCGTCAGCCACACCTTTTCTGCAGTTTCATGTCAGCCAGAGATTCGATCCACCTCCGAGAAGAAGAAATTAGGCTGTTGGTAAATTGTGGAGGGAAGAAATACGAACTTTCTGAGCAGTTCCTGCGGTACGTCACTTGTCAATTTCGGCATAAGTTTTGGATTCAAAAGTTGCTGTGTCCTCGAAGGACGTGAAACGTATGGCCGTTCTTGAGCAACAGCTTTGCATTCGTAACTATAATGGCGTAGTTGTGGTAAGCTTTGCGCCCATGAGGAAGGAGTTGGCTGTACATATCTCTCTTCAAGCATTTTTGGCACTGGGTGGTCGCTGTTGCCTTCGAAGGACCTCCAATCGTCGGTCCTCTGCCGTACCGATTCATGGTTCGTAGTTCAACAGATTTGTGTCTCCTGAACGAGATCTCCTCGATAGAGAATTGTGGATGTTTGAAAGACTGGTGTTAGTGTTTGTAGTAACTCCTTTGTGGATATCAAAACTGTTTCTCCTTCCTTGCCGTTGCGACACCCCTGTCAAACCTAAAAAGTGGCCGCGCCGCTAGCGTAGCCTTTCCTTCGACTCCTGTGAATCTGGAGAGCCCGATTATTCTCAGCATCAAAAAGGGCTGAAATGCTCTGACCCTTTCCACACCCCCAAGCCTACGAACACAACCTTCGACCAGATCTCGAGAGTCTGGGAAGGCCTTGCGAACGTTCGGAGCCGTGGTTGTACCAACGTCCAGTCCCGAGAGCAATACCTCACCTGCATTGATCGGCCGTGGTACGCCTAGCCAAACGGACTGACAAAACTCTACACTTCATCCGTATCCCCCACAAAATCACCAGCAGCTTGTCAGCTACGACAATGACCAGATGTCACGTCTCTTCATCGGGCGCTCTTGTTGACTTTCTCCCTTAATTTTAAATTCTTCAAAAGCTTTGATATTTACAGGCCTGTCGCCTGGCTGCGATCTCACCTTTGTCCACCTCGGACCCGACGCTCTTTTTCGACAACTAGAGCCAGTTCTGGTTGACATTATAATCCAACATGGCTACTTCGCCAATGTCCGCAGATACATCTAGACTGTCGTTCGCGAAGGTATGTGGAGATCGAAACATTATCTCTGCTCAGCTCTGGGTCATGGAGCATGCCAGGCACGGAATCTCACAGCTAATACTCCCTGTCTTTCTTTAGGTAGCTGCATCTGCGGGTAAAGAAAATGTAGCCATTAATTCCTTTGCCAAAGTTACAGCCTCGACGTCTCCTCGAGATCAACAACGAAAGGAGAACATGCGGTTACCAACCCAGAATGAAGAAACAGACGAATCGAGTGTGCCGAGTGCAACATCAGATGATACGCCCGGGACGACTTCAAAGACATCCTTCAGTCCTGAGGAGCCTAGTTTGAAGATGGTGGGGGAAGAGTCACGTTCTACAGAATCCAGCGCCAGCGAGGCTAAGCTTGTGGATGCTGTTCAGGCTTTGAGCGTGAACTCTCCTATGCCGAGTTTGGTCGTGAATGGTTCAGGACTTGTCATCAATCGGCATAAGACGGAAGCAGTCGAAGGGTTCTCAGAAGATCCTTTTCAACGCACGGATTCTGGCTCCGAACTTGGAACTAAGCCACCGAGTCTAGATGGGAAGAGCATCACATCTGGAACTACCTTTGCGCTGGATGAGAAAGAGTCTTTACGCCCTGATGATAGTGCAAGTGTTAAGGCCGCAGAAGATGATGATACATTTTCTGGGCGAGGTTCTATTGTGGCTGGTTCGAGGATTGGATCCGAAGCTGCTGGACGGGCATACCGTGCACAGTTCTATGAGGCCCCCGACCGCCGAAATATGCAACCGATGCAGGAACGTCAGAGCCAAGGCATCAGTACACCTCACAGTGGTTCTTCTGGACAGCAGACAACCGATGATGGCAAACCCAAACCTTTAATTGGAGCTGCCGGAACACCAGAAGCCTTCAGTCTGTTTTATCGTCAGACCCCCGATGAGAAGTTACTGGAGGCACTAGATTCCCCAAAGGATAGGATTTTTCTTCTCAGGCTCGAACAGGAGGTCATCGAGTTTGTCAAAGATTCAAAGTAAGTTTCATGCCCATGTTCGTCGCACTTTTTGCTCTTGAATGTTAACACCGCATAGAGAACCTTTTATCGATCTGCCTCCTTGCAATTCGTTCTGCAGAATGCTTACTCATAAGCTTGCGGATTATTATCACATGACACATCAAGTCGATTCTGTCGCTGGCGCTGTTCGTATCTTCAGGACGCCATTCTGTAGGCTGCCGCCCTCTTTAACAAGTATTTCCAATCCCCCCACCTCGGGCAATACCCCACCTCCTACTATGCCAGCGATGAAAATCATGCGTAGGGGTGGCGATGGTGATACAGGCCCCAGTCCTTCCAAAGCAACGTCGGAAACAGGCAGTGATGGCAAGGATAAATCTCTCTCTGCAAAGGAAAAGTTAGCACACCTTCAACCCCTATCAATTGCTCTTTGCTGAATCGATCCAGGTTGTCTCGAGAGGAAAGAGAAGCAGCTTATAACAAAGCTAGAGAACGTATATTTGGAAAGGAAGAAAAGACCGGAGATGTCACTCCAGGTATGCTTACCATCTCTGCATCAAGTGTAGTTCGAATGTAACTATTAGCCGCAGAAACTGAGGAGGGTAATGAGATGTCTCGATCGAGCTCAGTCTCAACTAAAGATCGCGCGAGCCAAAACAAGAGACCTAAGCCACCCAAGCAGCGGAGAGACGATTCCGAGAGTTTTGACGTCAGATCCCAGTACACGCCATTCTTTCCTCAACCGCAAGGTCCAACGTGGGCTCCAACTCAGCAATTCGCTCCCATGGCCCCTCAAACATTTAATGGTGTTGTCTCAAACAATTACCCAAATCCGCTGCAACCCCAGTTCATCCCTCCGGCTCCACAATTTCCCCAGGGTATGCCAATTAATAATATGAACAACGGTAGCATGCAGAGTAACATGCCAGTTTATAATCCCATGCAACAGGTAATCATATCTTACTCAAATTTGGTGAAGGATTCGATTAACAAGTTCGCAGCAATATCCTCAACAAAATCAGCAACGCTTCCAGCCTCATAGTGCCCCGATCAGTGCTTACGGATCCCCCGTTCAGTCACCACCACTCGCACCTCAGCAATGGCCTCAATCGAACCCTTACCAGAGCCCGTACCAGGCTCAGGCGCCTATGCCAAGAGGGCCCCCAAATTCGATACCCTATGCATTTGGCCAGTTGCCAAGTTCCGCGAATCCGGCCGACCCCAAGAGTCAGCATCCCATCCCTGGGAGCTTCAACCGCCACGCATTTAACCCAAAGACACAATCATTTGTTCCTGGTAATGGTGGCATTCCACTTCCTCAGCCAATGTCGCATCATGGCTCTCCGCACCATGGATCTCCGCACCACGGCTCTCCCCATCTCTCTTACAACGCCTTCCCTCCACCCCAACAACAATACAACAATGGCATGGGTTATAGTATGGCTCGACAGGGTTCTAACAACTCTTTGCCGTCTTACCATGCATCACCTCATATGGCTCATCGACCGATGATGCATCAGGGCATGCCACAAGGTCTCCCTCAGGGTATGTCCCACGGAGTTGCTCAGGGCATATCCCCAAATTTGCCACAAGCTATGCAAGGAATGCAAGGTATGCCGCAGAGCGGGCAAGTTGGAAATCATCTTCCCAACTATGGTAACCCATCTACACTCCCTCCTAAGCCGCCGACTGGAGTTTAAAGACACGGGTTATGTGATCATCAAAGTGGCGTATGGTAGCATTGGCGAGGAGTTAAGGGACTGCGTGCATCAAAACGACGATACTTTAGTACCTGGTTCACAACATTGAGCTGATAGACATGAATACATAAACTACATTAAAAATGGTCCTGATCACAGGAGAAAAATCGACAAAGAGTTGTATTCTATTCGATTGGCTACCGTGAACGCCGGGACTTTTTCCATTCCTGTACAATGCAAATGGTGCACCGCTTAGTCTCCTAACACTAAATTTACTCGTTCGGTTCTCTCGGTTCTCTCGGTTCTCTCTGTTGTCCACCACCACGTCCTCCTCCACGTTTCCCACCTCTCTGACCACCACGTTGCCCGCCCTTCTCCCCACCACCTTCTCCACCGGTTGCTGCCAAAGCGTCTGATCCGCCCATAGTAAGGGTTGCCGTCGCCAGCCTTTGCGAGAGATCGATTTGAGTGCGAATAGTATTAGCCAGATACGAAACTACCAAGACATCCTGGATATGGTTGTTGAAGTCTCGTTCGATGTCTTGTGGGTCAACCTTGGGTGCAAGTGACAAAGCGTTCATCAAAAATTGCCCCAACGCATTCGATGGCTCTCGATCCTCATCTAGAACCGAATTGACATAATCTGATACTCTCTCGAGCAGATCAAGTGTTTGGTCCACAGCTCTCTCTAGCCCCTCGATATCCGAGACTACAGGCGCTGCTCGGTTCTCACTATCCTTCGCGCCGGAAATTAATTCCAGGCCACTCTTCTCTGCTTCTCCGTATCGGATCTCGTATGGCACTGGGATGAACAGACAGCTCTCCGCAGCCCGCTCAGCGTTCACTCCAACTGGTGCGCTAATGTATGCTTTAGCCTCGATTTCCTTTCCAGCCTCTGTAGATACTGTCAAATGGACTGCCGGGTGAGGGAAGGTTCCAGTCTCGGGGCTCGCAAAGAAGTTTTGGATCAAAGCGCTGAAGCTATTGAGTTCGAGACTCGTCGTGTACCATCCTAACAAGACTTCTCTGGGGCTGGCTTTGAGTTGTAATGCGAGCATGTTCTTTTGGTACTCGACATCGACTTCAACTTGGTCTTCGTTCTCCGTGTGGGGGATTGCAAAACAATTTCGTACTTCCACCTCCATGCCATCTTCTGAGCGCACGCCGAGAAGGGCTCCAATCACTCGCGTCGATTGTGTGTCGCGAATGTCACGTCGAACTGCGTGATCTAGGATAGAGAAAACGGCCTTCACATCATCAGCTCACCATACGATAATTTTATGATGATGTACGTACTTGTGGTTGAATTATGACATTCAAAGGTGCAGTTGTAGGCTGTACACCCATCGCTGAAGGCGCCAGGGGGCGCGCAAGGTGCAGAAAGGAGTCAGTACCGACCGCCATGTTGGGCAACGTTCTCTGAGGCCCGAGAGATCTGAGGAGGGCGGTCTTGAATGGTGTTGACTTGAATTTGTTGCCCCTCGTCGTCGCTTCCGTTGTGGGCGGTTTTAGCGCTAAGATAAGGTTTTCACGTGCCATTTTCGAGGACTTCGTGAAGATTTTAAAAAGGAATTTATAGAAGTGGATTTTTAATGTTACATTGAAATACAAGTATGTCATTTTGTGAATTTTCCTATTAAAAGATATTAATAAGTTAAAGCATTCAGCGTTGTTGAACTGCATTGGAAAACAACCTGCAGCCCTGGACGCTAACGATAATTTTCTTGAAACGTCTTGAGACGTCTCTGCAAAGGTACCGCTCTTACACAATTTCCGAGCGTTCACAGAAATGGCATTCCACGGATCGAGAGGTGGCTCACGGAGTAGGGGAGGTGGGAGAGGAGCTAATATGGGTGCTTCACGTGGTCGTGGCCGGGGAAGAGGAAAACCAGTATTT
>Ga0302325_10006160_pt1 | contig 27053 bp, 22 predicted proteins | sample Palsa_T0_2_FD_201948 | JGI IMG/M metagenome (GOLD analysis project Ga0302325, IMG submission 201948) | Peat permafrost microbial communities from Stordalen Mire near Abisko, Sweden - Palsa_T0_2 | ecosystem: Environmental > Terrestrial > Soil > Palsa > Peat permafrost | place: Sweden: Abisko... | reverse complement strand
CCAACCGGGGCAAGGTATCCATTCTTCTGATGATCAATTGCATCCGGAATTCCGCCGGCTGCGAAAGCGACGACAGGTGTTCCGCAGGCCAGGGCCTCGAGGATGACAAACGGCAAATTGTCTTCCAGATAAGGGGCTATGAGCACGTCTGCTGCCGCATAGATCAAAGCGATGGCAACGTCGTCTTCAAAGCGCCCCAGGTGCAACGCCGGCAGCCCCCACTTGGCATCTTCGGAGGCAGGCGGGTGGCGCGACCCGCCGAACACGGCCAACACGATTTCTGCACCCGGCGGCTGAGCGAGTTTCTCCAAAACCGCAGGAATCAACTGGTAGCCCTTCCGGCGATCGGACAGCGCCGAAAATGCGCCGAATAAGACGATCTTCTTGTCCTTTGGCAGCCCCAGAATATCGCGTGCGAGCATCTTGTCGTACGGACGGAAGACACCCAAATCGACTCCGCTCGCGATGTGCTCAATTCGCCTATGTCCGAACAGCGCCGATCTGCGCGCCTTGTCCGCGATCCATCGGCTGGGCGCGACAATCGTCAAATCCAGATCCCGATATCCTCGCCGTCGCGAAGCAAAATCTGCCCGGGCCAGATCGAAGGCGCTGCGGCTCCCCAGCGCTGGGCAAGGGCCGCAGGCATGCTCGTAATTGGCGCATTCGCCAGGATAATGGCAGCCTCCAGTGAATGGCCAGAGATCCCACAGCTGCCAAATGAGCGGCCTGCCGAGGCTGACCAATCGAGACGGCTTGAGGAACCCGCCGGCAACCCAATGCAGAACCACGATGTCGGGTTCCGCAAGGACCGCCGGGCTCAACCGGCCATAGGCCAGACGAACGGGACTGAAATTTCCGCGATTGCCGTCAGGATAAAATCGGGGAATGCGAGAGTTGGCGAAATCAACGATCTGCGCGCCCAGCTTGGCCATCGGGCTCCGCAGGGCAGGAATGACGGTCGGGTCGTCCTGCGATTTGTAGGGGGTCCATAGCTTTGAATCCGACCCCGCTTCGCACAACGCCCGATGAAGACGGTAGGTCGCGCGATTGGCACCGCCCATTCGGTCCGACTGGCTCACATGCAGAATTTTCGGAGAGGTGCGCTCGGACATGCGCGGGTGGTATAGTTTATCCGGTGGACATTGCCAATCGGTCGCGGCACGATGTGTCGCGGCACGATGACGGGGCGTCGGGTCCAGGTCAACGAGCATTCTGGGACCCGGCTATCATCTTTGGACGCGAATGAACCAAAAGTTCAGTTTCGCGGCGCGTATCCATGGCTTCGCGTTGTGGGCCATTTGCCCGCGTAAAGCTTTTGCCAGACGGTCGTGTTGGACGACCGCGGGCCGAGCGGCAGTTTTGGCCTGACAGGCTGGGAGCAACCGGGTTTGCCGCCATCCGCTTGCCGAAGATCTCGGCGGGCGAACGAACGAGTTGACATGACGAGGCTCATCACCCATCGAGTGGCATGGCGTCGATGTCGAAGAAGTCTTGATGAATGGGTTTGGTGCTGATGCGCCGGCTGGCGCGCGAGGACTGCGAGCTCGTCACCGTCGATCGCAGCCGCGTCGGTCCGCGGCGCCAGGCGGAAGTGCAGCAGGAAGCGAAGCCGGACATTGCATTCCTCGCGGCGGCCCGCTTCAGCGGCATCTCCGGCAGCGGTCCAGCCGATTTCCTCGACGGCAATCTCGCTCGGATAAGTGCCCCGCTACTTCGACAAGTTGGTGGGGCCGACTTATCTCGGCATTCAGTGACCACAAGTTGGGACCGCTAGCGGCCGGGTGATGCCGTGGGAAAACTCATGAAGACGATCCTTGTAACAGGTGGGGCCGGATTTGTGGGAAGCCATGCATGCAAGGCGCTGTCGCGCGCCGGATTCATGCCGGTCGTGTTTGACAACCTCGAACGAGGTCATGAATGGGCGGTCAAATGGGGACCGCTGGAACATGGAGACATTCGAAACGAGAAGGACCTTAATCGGGTATTCGAGGCACAGCGGCCCTGGGCGGTCGTGCACTTCGCAGCCTATGCTTACGTTGGCGAGTCGACACTCGAACCGAGCAAATACTATGATACCAACGTGGGCGGAACCGCGAAGCTACTCAAGGCCTGTGCGGCGTTCGGCTGCAGGAACGTCGTGTTTTCTAGTTCGTGTGCAACCTATGGTGCTCCTGAGCGCTTGCCTCTAAAGGAGGATGACGAGCAGAAGCCGGTGAATCCCTATGGGTACACTAAACTCGTGGTCGAACGAATGCTCAAAGACGCCGAGATTGCGTACGGAATGCGGCATGTGGCGCTACGCTATTTCAATGCAGCAGGCGCTGATCCCGATGGCGAGCTCGGCGAGTTACATCAGCCGGAAACCCATTTGATCCCGCTGGTCTTGTTTGCCGCAATGGGGCGGCTGCCTTCGGTCAAAATATTCGGCCATGATTATCCTACACCGGATGGCACCTGTATCCGTGATTACGTGCACGTCAGTGACTTGGCCGACGCGCATGTGGCCGCCATCGAATGGCTCGCCACGGGCAATCCGAGCGATTCTTTCAATCTCGGCAATGGCCGCGGTTTTTCGGTCGCCGAGGTCGTGAAAACGAGTGAGGAAATCACCGGGCAACCGGTGAAAATCGAGATCTGCGCTCGGCGGCCGGGCGATCCCCCAATTCTTGTCAGCGACTCCAGCAAAGCGCGTCAGGTGTTGGGCTGGGCTCCAAAATTCGCGCCACTGGACCAACAGATCATGCATGCGTGGACCTGGTTCAGTACCAAGATGCCGAATATCCAAGGCGCATGAAATCGGGGCTGTGCATAACAATATTTACAGGTTCATTGGCTGCGTTTTGCCAATAGGTCTGGATAACCAAAACGCGACCGTGCCAGGGTCGCCGAGTGCGCGGCGTCGGCGCCGCGGACGAGTTCCGGGTGCATAGCGGGCTGCATGGCTCGACATGCGCTCGCTCGACGCCTATCCGAACCGCAGGGGCGACGTATTCTCGCTGGTGCGGTTTTGCTACGGCCGCTGTTCGGGCGGCGGCGCATCGAGCACATCGCCAACGGGATCGACCTGCAGCTCTACCGCCCGATGGCCCGCGGCGCGGCCCGCCGGCTGCTCGCGCTGCCCGCCGACGAGCGGCCGGTCCTCGTGTTCGGCGCCATGTCGGCGACCTCCAACCAACGCAAGGGCTACGGGCCCCTGCAGAAGGCACTGCGCCTGTTCGCCCGCACCCCCGCCGGGCACGGCGCGATGGCGGTGGTGTTCGGCGGCGAGCCCCAGGAGAGCCGGGACATCGAGGGCCTGCGGGTCGTCCATGTCGGGGAAATAACCGACGAGGCGAGGCTCGCGTGCCTGTATGCCGCCGCCGACGCCGTGATCGCGCCGTCCATGGAGGACAATCTTCCCAACGTCATCCTGGAGGCGCTCGGCTGCGCCACCCCGGTGGTCGCGTTCGCGGCGGGCGGCATTCCCGATGCGGTCGACCATAAGCGCAACGGTTATCTCGCTCCCGTCGGCGCCGCCGACGAGCTCGCCCGGGGCATCGAATGGGTCCTCGATCCGGCCCGCAAGGCGAGGCTCGCCGCGGCCGCCCGGGATACCGCGGAGCACCGCTTCGACCTGCGCCAGTGCGCAGCACGCTACCGCGACCTGTTCGCCGAGCTGATCGCGGCCCGCGCGGGGGGTTAGCCCGGCGGCGGTGGCCCGCGCCTGAGCCCCCGGGAACGCCGGCCGCGACGCGACGCGCAATAGTAGTATATATACAAGATACACGTTTTCAGATACTTGTCATCAGAAATCGACCCGTTAACGTACCCTCGGTAGCCCCTTCAGCCAGTGGCATTTTTTGGAAGGGCCGGGACACCATGATTTCCTATGTCGGATTCATGAAATTCATTCGGTCCATCGGACACACTAAACACAGACAAAACTACGACATCATCAAGCCGGCATTCGACAAGGACTTTTACCTGGCAACCTATACTGCCGTATCCGAATCACGGCAGGATCCGATCGAGCATTACCTGAAGATCGGATCAAAGCTCGGATATATGCCGCGACGCGACTTCGACCCTGTTTTTTATGTTGAGAACTATCCCGACGTAAAAGCTTCGGGCATGGATCCTTTCGTTCATTTTCTGAAACACGGCAGAATTGAAGGCAGAGTAACTTTACGCGCCTGCGACCGCGACGAAACGAATTTGGGATCGGCCGACGACTATGCCTTGATCTCCCACGACTTTGATCGCGAATTTTATCTGAGTTCCTACGAAGACGTGGCGGAGGCCGGCATCGATCCGCTTGGGCACTATCTCTTCAGCGGCTGGCAAGAGGGGCGCAATCCGTGTGACGGTTTCGATACGGCATTCTATATGTCGCACTACACTGATGTCGCGGCATCAGGAACCAATCCGTTCGTTCATTACATAAAGCGGGGCCGAGTCGAAAAGCGGCTGACATCGAGAGACCAGCTCGAGGCGCTTGAAAAGGACGACGATATTCACCACGTGCCGAAGCTTGCGCCGTTCTTCGACAGCAATTCGGCCAGCAACGCCCACTCCCTGTTTTTCGACGAGGCCTGGTATCTCAGCCGTTATCCCGACGTGCGAGAAATGAAGGCCGACCCGTTCTGGCATTACCTCGAGCGCGGCGTGCGGGAAGGCCGTGATCCACACCCTTTGTTCCACACGACATTCTATTTGTCCCAGGTGGAGGACGAGGAGGCGGCTGCCGCCGATCCTTTGTCGCATTACGCCCGTCACGGCGCGGAACGCGGTATTTCTCCGCATCCACTGTTCGATCGTCTTTGGTATCGATTCGGAAATCCGGACGTGACCGAGAATGGAATAGAGGAATTCAGTCATTTCCTGCTGGTCGGGGACCGGGAAGGACGGTCTTCCCACCCGCTTTTCGACCCGGTCTTCTACCTGCGGAACAACCCGGATGTGGCGTCTACCGGAGTGGGGCCGTTGCGCCATTTCGTTGAAATCGGAGGCAGCGAGAGTCGCAATCCGCACCCGATGTTCGACTGCCGGTACTACCGATGGCTTCACCCCGAATTGGCCGGGCAAAGGATCAATCCGCTCGTCCACTATCTGACCGAACCGCGCGAGAGGCGCCGGCATCCCCACCCTCTGTTCGACGGAGCCGTGCAGCGGCTTTCGAGCGCGCTCGCCCGCGAGACGGCGATCGATCCCTTGACCGATTATGTGCAATTTCGCTCGAACCTCGACCCCGACCTCGTCGCCCGGCACGCGACCTATATACCGGCGCCCGTGCGGGCGATCCTGCCCCTGCGTGCTCCGAACCAAAAGCCGCTCGCCGCCACGCCTTTGGTTTCGGTGATCATGCCGGCCTATAATTCGGACGAGCGTTACTTCAGCGCCGCCGTCGACAGCGTGCGGGCGCAGACCTACTCCAACTGGGAGTTGATCATCGTCGACGACGGCTCGCCGAAGCCGCACGTGAAGCCGATGATCGCCGGGATCGCTGGGCTCGATCCGCGGATCCGGCCGGTGCGTCTCGATGAGAACAGCGGCATCTCGGAGGCCACCAATGCGGGGGTGCGACTCGCCGCCGGCGAGTTTGTCGCGCTCATCGATCACGACGACGTATTGATGCACGGCGCGCTCGAGGAGATGGTCCGCGCGCTGATCGAGATGCAAGCCGACGCTGCCTACAGCGACCAAGCCTACGTGTCGGCCTGGAACACGTTCGAGTCCGCGTTCTACAAGCCGAACTGGTCGCCCGTCCTGCTTTCGGGGGTGATGTATATCGGCCACCTCCTCGTGGTGCGGCGCGAAATCGCGGTCGCGGCGGGAGGCTTCGACCGAAATTTCGACCGCCTGCAGGACTTCGAATTCATGCTGAGGGTCGGTGAACGCACCAAGCGCATCGTGCACGTGCCGAAGATTCTCTACCACTGGCGGAGCATACCCGGCAGCATCGCCCATGACGCGAACTCGAAGGGGAAGATCGAGCCTTTGCAGGCTGCGGCGGTGAACGCGCATTTCGCCAGGATCGGCTTTCAGGGCGAAGCCCTGCCGTACGAACACCTCCCACACCGTCTTGCGATCAGGCCGAAGCCGCGAAACGTCTATCCATCGGTCGACGTCATGGTGCGCGGCGATCGGCCCGCGGAGGCTACCGCACGGTGCGTCGCGCTGCTCGACGAAAAACAACAGAACTTCGCCAGCATCACGGTGCTCACCCCGAAATCGCGGCCGTCGAAAACGCCTGCTGCCGCTCAAGCCAGGCGTGCGTTCACCGCGAGCCTCCCCTCCTCCTCCGTCGCGGCCAAACTCCAGCAGGCCATAACCGCTTCATCCGGCCGCTACGTGGTCTTCATCGATCCACTGGTCGAGGTGATGGACGACACCTGGCTCGACCATCTGCTCCTCTACGCCGAACTCGAGGATGTCGGCTTTGTTGCTCCGCACCTCTATCGCAGTGACGGCCGGGTCGCGGCCGCCGGGCTCCTGGTCGGAAAGCACGGATTGTCGCCCGCGATGAAGCGCTTCAGGCTCGGCGACGACGGCTTTGCCGGGTCCCTCGCGTGCAATCGCGAAGTCTCCGCCCTGCCCGCCGGAATGATCATGATGGGCCGAACCGTCCTCGATGCGCTTGGCGGGTTCGATCCCGATTTCTCGACACCGCTTTACATCTTCGGCGATGCCGCCGTGCGGGCCGCGAATATCGGTTATCGAAACATCGCAATCGCTTCGCCCATCCTGCGTGTCGACGACACCTACGATCCGATGGATCCCGACAACGCCTCCGACGCCATTCTGTTCCGAGACGTCCACGCCGGCCTCATTCAAAAAGGCGATCCATTCTACAACATCAACTTCGCTTCGGGTCAGGAGGATTACGTAACCTGAATGGCGTCACATCACCGCGAATTCACGCCATGAAGATCGGCCTCGTTGCTCACTGCAACTTTCGAGGCAACAGTGCGATGCACGTCTTCAGCCTCGCGGTCGAATTGCAAAAGCACGGTCATGAATGCTGCATCCTGGTTCCGGATTCTCCCGCGACCGTCCATGAGCACGGCGAACCGTCGTTCGGCGTGATGGATTACGTCTCGGCCTTGAAAAACGGGTTGAGCTTCACCGGCGGCGCAGGGCCGGACATCCTCCATGCCTGGTCGCCACGCGAGCACGTGCGAAAGATCACCCAGGCGCTGGTGAGGGAATTCGGCTGCCCTTACGCAGTCCACATGGAGGACAACGAGGAGCAGATCGTTCAAGACGAGCTGGGCGGAATAGACTATTCCGAGCTGCGGCTGCTCCCGGATGGTGTCGTCGACGGGCTGATCACGCCCTACCGTTCTCATCCGCGCAGATACCGGGATTTCATCGCACGTGCCGACGGTTTTTCGTGCCTCATCGACCGGCTCCTGGAATTCAAACCCGAGAGCGTGCCCGGTGTCGTGTTTTGGCCGGGCTTCGACGCCCCGTTCGCCAATATCAGCGAGACAGACCGGCTGGCGGCACGATCCCGATTCGGCCTCGCGCAAGACGATATCGTCCTGCTCTATTCAGGCAACGTGCACTTGTCGATCGTGGGCGATCTCCAGAGGCTCTATGTCGCGACTGGGTTGCTCCGCCGGCGTGGGCTCAAGGTCAAGCTCGTGCGCACGGGATTGATCCAGGCGGACATCGGCATCGACGAGCGGCACGGGACCAAGGAATATCTGGTCGACCTCGGCTTCATCCCGCGCAAGGACGTCCCGGCACTGCTCGCCATGTCCGATATTCTCGTTCAACCCGGCAAGAGCGACGCCTTCAACGACTACCGCTTTCCTTCCAAGCTGCCGGAATATCTCGTCTCGGGACGGCCGGTCGTCTTGCCAAACAGCAACATCGGCACCGCACTGGAGCACGGCAAGCATGTTCTCAAGCTGGAAAGCGGCTCGATCAAGGAAATCCTGGCCGCCATCCGATTGCTCATCGACCAGCCGCAGCTGCGCAAATCGCTCGGAACCAATTCTCGCAAATTCGCGCTGGAAAACCTGACATGGGCAAAGGGCGCCAAGACCCTCGACGGGCTCTACGGCGCCATCATGGCACGACGAAAGCCGACATACATTGCCGGGTCGACCGCCGTCGACGCGCTGAAGGAGGATGTGCCGCCTCGCGGAGCGGCCGGCGCGGCAGTGCCGCCGGCCGCGTTTCCGGTGAAACTGATCGCCTTCTACCTGCCCCAGTTCCATCCCATCCCCGAAAACGACAAATGGTGGGGCAAGGGGTTCACCGAGTGGACCAACGTGGTTCGCGGTATCAGGAACTTCCGGTATCACCAGCAGCCCCGGCTCCCGACCGAACTGGGTTTCTACGATCTTCGTGTCGAAGAGACGCTGCACAAGCAGGTCGAACTGGCGAACGCGTACGGAATTCACGGGTTCTGCTTCTATTACTACTGGTTCAATGGAAAACGCCTTCTCGAACGGCCGCTCGACCTCTGGCTGGGCAAACAGGCGCCACGCTTCCCGTTCTGCATCTGTTGGGCGAACGAGAATTGGAGCCGCCGCTGGGACGGCTCGGAGAGCGAAATCCTGATCGGGCAGACCTATGACGAGGGAAGCGCCCTTCGCTTCATAACGGACGTCCTGCCGATACTCGAGGACCCCCGCTATATCCGCGTGGATGGTGCACCCCTGCTGCTGGTGTACCGGGCAAGCGAATTGAAGAATCCGGTCGGTGTGGCGCAGATGTGGCGCGACGCCGCCCGGCAAAACGGGATCGACCGGCTGCATCTATGCGCCGTTCAGTCGTTCGGCATCAGCGATCCCCGTTACTACGGACTGGATTCGGCGATCGAGTTCTCTCCGCCTCATGTCGATCGGATGCTGGTCGACCCAAAACGGGTTCATGGGACGAACCCGGACTTCGAAGGCTATCTGGAGGACTATATCTCAGTCGCCATGCGCAGCATCAATCATTTTCCGGTCGATTATGTCCGGTATCGAGGCCTGTTTCCCCGCTGGGACAATACGGCCCGGCGCAAGACGAAGGGGCATGTCTTCATCAACGACAGCGCCAAGGCCTATGGCCAGTGGCTGCGCTTTCTCGTGCGTGAAGCCATGTTCCGGCGAAAGCAGCAGGAACCGCTGATCTTCATCAACGCCTGGAACGAATGGGCCGAGGGAACCTATCTGGAACCGGACGAGACCTACGGCCGGGCGCTCCTGGAGGTGACCTACGACGCGCTGTGCGAGGGGATCATAGACCACGTCCACGGCCCGACGCCCGAACGCGAGCGCGAGTTTACCCGGCGGGTTTCCCGGGAGCCGGCCGGGTGAACCCGCACGGCGTAGCCGCGGCGACGGCATCGAACGCGCAAATATCGGGAGGGCTGCGGAGCCGGGCGCCCGCCGAAAAACGACAGGTCGCGTCGAGTTGTCACTCGCGGGACCCCGCAATGTCTCGGGAATGAACTGACATTTGCACCCGGGTGATCTATATAGCGTGGGCCAGGAAGGGAACCTGGAAACAAAAGGCGGCATCGATGTTTCGCTTTCCGTCGAAAATCAATGCACTTCGGTTCCTGCGTGAGGTCGGGCTTCCGATCGGAACTGTTCTCGACGTCGGCGCGCACGCTGAAACGGTGGAACTGCGGCTGGCGCTTCCTGACAAGCGACATATCCTGTTCGAACCCGCCACCGAGTTTCATGGCGCGCTGCAGAAGAATTACGCGGGGATGGACTATGTCATAGTTCCGTCAGCCCTGTCGGATCAGGACGGCGAGGGAAATCTGCGCAAGGTCGCCATCGATGGGGGCGACGTCACCCACTCGATGCTGGTCGACCCGAACGACGGCGGCCCGAGCGAGAAGGTACGGACCATGCGGCTCGACACGTTCATGAAGGGCCGCAGCGATCCCAAACCATACCTTTTGAAGATCGACGTCGACGGATACGAAATTCCCATCCTGCGCGGCAGTGACAAGATCCTGGGCGATGTTTCATGTCTGATCGTCGAGGCCCCCATCGACACCCTTGCAGAACGACTGAATTTCGTATTGTCCAAGGGCTTCCAGCTTTTCGACCTCGTCGACCAGTGCTATTATTTCGGAGTCATGTCCCAAGTCGATATGATTTTCCTCTCCAAGCCGTCTCTGGAACTTCCCGATCTGCGCCCATGGGATACGAGAGAGTTCGACTGGCAGGGATGGGTTCCGGTGTCGAATTTCGAAAATGCGGTTCGGAAAACGTCGGAATCCGATTAGTCGTCTCGGACCGGCAAGCCGCGTCGTCCAACGCGCATTGCATCGGCGCCATCGGGCGATGCGACCGTCTTTGGTTGCACGGTCGCACCGACGATGATGGAAACCTCTAAAACCGAATATTTGAAACGCGCCGACTACTTCGCGAGATCAACGTGTTTTCAGTTTCTCGCAGGCTACTCATACCCTTTTCCGCGACGCTGCGAGGATATGTCTCCATTCGGCAACCGTGCTCTCGATATCTGCCCGAGGAGACCGCAGTTCGTAAACTCCCGTGGCGTTGAAATGCTGCAGGGGACTCGCCAACGCCTTCGCCCTCACGGCCTTGTCGATATCCGGATAGCGACGTTTATAATAATCTGCATCGAATTTGATCGGGAGCGGCCGCGGTTCGAAGTAACCGACGGTCTTGTAGTGGGTAACCGCGTCATTAGGCGATCGATTGGCAAAGGCCTTTGCAATGTCCGGATTCTGTTCCTTGTAAACTTCTCCATCAATCTCGAAATCGCTGATGGCGGCGACAATGAGATGGCGAAGCAATGCGGACGGGACGGAGATTTGTCCGGGTTTATTGAGCGCGTCGGGAGTGGTTCCGATCGCCTCACACAGCACAGAGATTGGTGGGAAATATCTTTTTGCCATTGAGCTTTCTCCCCTCGGTACATGGTCGTGTCTTGCACTTGCCCTCGAAGTCCTGAAACCTGAGGGCCTTCGAGAAGCAGGCTTCGAGAGGCCGGCGTTTGCGTAACGCATGCGATCCGGCTCCCTCGGTGCCTAGCAAAACTGGCGCACTCGGAGTTTATCAAGCCAATCCGGCGCCATTGCAAGCATCTCGGTCCCCGGTAGCTCGCAATATAAGTTGATACAACTCTGCGTCGATTCAGGTATGAAAATCCGGCGAATTCCATCGGCATTCGCAAATCCGGGCGGCGAACGAGATCAGGCCGGCGCGTCGTTTCGGGTCACGGCGACGAACGGCTTTCGGCGGCCCGGAGGAGACGGTTCTACCGGACCCGGCCGTCGGGCCGGCGGCAAGCCGTGACCCGAAGCTGCCCCACGTCCGGCCGCCCGGCCATTTGGCGCCCCGGCCGAGAACGACGTCGCGGCCCGGCCTCGGCCCGCGCGGGCGGTTCGGGGAGAACCGGAGAACTTGACGCCTCCGGTCGCGGTCACTATACGTCCGCGGTCCAAATGAGCCCCGTTTCCATGCTCCGCGCGGGCAAGCGCGGCTGCTCGATTTATCAGAGGTATGCCATGTCGCGGCGGTGTGAATTGACCGGCAAGGGGCCCCAGGTGGGCCACAAGGTCAGCCACTCGAACATCAAGACCAAGCGGCGATTCCTGCCCAACCTCTTGAACGTCACGATGATTTCCGATGCGCTCGGACGTTCGGTGCGGTTGCGGGTGTCGGCCAATGCGCTCAAGAGCGTCGATCACCGCGGCGGCCTGGACGCCTTCCTGATCAAGGCGCGCGACACCGAGTTGTCGCCGCGGGCGCTCGATCTCAAGCGCCAGATCGGCAAGAAGCTCGCGAGCTGAGGCATTCCATCAGCGACTCGTAGGGTCGGCAAAGCCAACGGGTCCGGCCCGATGACAGGCTCCGCGTGCCCACGTGCGGCTTCACGGCGTGGGCACGCCGCTTCGCGCCTTTGCCCACCCTACGGACTCTCGGCCGGCGCGAGCCGCCCTCATTCCTCGACGAGCTTGAACTGCAGCACCACCGTGCGCTGCAGGAACGAGAAATTGTCGTCCGAGATCATGGTCAGGATGAGATCGCCCGCGGCGGTGCGGTGGGTGGAGAGCCCTTCCATATTGTCGATCTGGTAGCCCATGTCGGCGAAAAACAGGATCGGCCCGTCGACCACGGCGCCCGGCTTGATGTCGGCGAGCGCGAGCCGGCGCAGCCGCATCGCGATGCCGCCGCGCAGCAGCGAAAACCGGCGCTCCAGCAGCAGCACGTCGCCGGACGGCAGCACGGTGCAATCGCTGATGTCGAAATCGTCGCGGCGCTTGACCGAAAAATCGCCGGGCGCCGGGCCGCCGATCAGGAACGCCTTGAGATTGCCGGCGGCGTCGAGGCCGCGTTCGGAAAACGCGATCAGGGTGCCGGCGAGCTTGCTGCCGTTCGGCGCGAATGCGAGGGCTTCGAGGCCTTTGTTGTTGGGCAAGGTCGCGATGCCGGGCGGCGTCTGCACCACCGCGGCGCGGGCGCGCACGCCGTTCTTGGCGAAATCGAAGCGGACGATGCGATTGACCCGCTCGATGCCGACATAGAACACGCCGTCATGCTCGGCGAGGGATTCGGTGTCGTACCAGCCCCGCGCCGCGAGCGTACGGCCGTCCGGCCCGAGCAACGGCGCCATCTCGGCGTCGGCAATGCCTACGGGGCGCTCGCGATCGTAGACGATGCGGCCGGTGAGCCAGTTTCCCTTGTCGCTGACGGAAACGAAATGCTCGCCGTCGGCACCCATCCGGAGCGCCGAAAAGCCGCCGAACTCGCGGTAGGGCGAAGTCAGTTCGAGGCCGCCGCGGAACTCGAGCGGACCGAACCGGCGCTGGTCGGGTTCGCGCGGCAGGAACGAGTCGATCGTGATCGCCTGCACCTTGATCGCGGTGGGATTGTCGTCGCGGGGCTCGGCATTCGCCGGCGCCGCCAAAATGAGCGCCACGGCCACGGCCGCGGCGGTGGCGCCGGATGCGGGTCGGCCGTGGCGCGAGGACGCTCGGCCCGGCACAAGGCCGGTCACGAATGCAGCCGGCGCGCCGGGCGACGGACCGGCTCCGGGGGCGCCGCCTCGTCGAACAGTTCGGCCAGCTTCTCGATCATGACGCCGCCGAGTTCCTCGGCGTCGACGATCGTCACCGCGCGGCGGTAGTAGCGCGTCACGTCGTGGCCGATGCCGATGGCGATGAGTTCCACCGGCGAGCGCTCCTCGATCTCCTCGATCACCCAGCGCAGATGCCGCTCGAGATAATTGCCGGCATTGACCGAAAGGGTGGAGTCGTCGACCGGCGCGCCGTCGGAGATCATCATCAGGATCTTGCGCTGCTCGGTGCGCGCCAGCAGGCGCTTGTGGGCCCAGTCCAGCGCCTCGCCGTCGATGTTCTCCTTGAGCAGGCCCTCGCGCATCATCAGGCCGAGATTGCGCCGGGCGCGCCGCCACGGCGCGTCGGCGGACTTGTAGATGATGTGGCGCAGGTCGTTGAGGCGGCCGGGATTGCCCGGCTTGTTCTGGGCGAGCCAGGCTTCCCGCGACTGGCCGCCCTTCCATGCCCGGGTGGTGAAGCCGAGGATCTCGACCTTGACCCCGCAGCGCTCCAGGGTGCGCGCCAGGATGTCGGCGCACGTCGCCGCGACCGTGATCGGACGGCCGCGCATCGAGCCCGAATTGTCGAGCAGCAGCGTGACCACGGTGTCGCGGAAATTGGTTTCCTTCTCGCGCTTGAACGAGAGCGGATGCATGGGGTCGATGATGATGCGGGCGAGCCGCGCCGGATCGAGCAGGCCCTCTTCGAGGTCGAACTCCCAGGAGCGGTTCTGCTGCGCCATCAGGCGGCGCTGCAGCCGGTTGGCGAGCCGGGCGACGACGCCCTGGAGATGGGCGAGCTGCTTGTCCAGATAGCCGCGCAGGCGGTCGAGCTCTTCCGGCTCGCACAGATCCTCGGCGGCGACGGTCTCGTCGAACTTGGTGATGAAGGGCCGGTAGTCGGGCCCGCGCGGCTCGTTGCGGCCGCCCTGGCGCGGGCGCCAGGGTTCGGCGGCATTCTCCGAATCGCCCATCTCGGAATCGTCGGGCATGTCGGCGGTCGGCGCATCGGTCGCCTCGGCGGCGCTGTCGGGCAGGTCCTCGGTCGCGGCGTCGGCCTGCTCGAGGCTCATGCGCTGCGACTCTTCGGATTCCGAGGAGTCGCCGTCCTCGCCCTTCTCGTCCTGGCGGCCTTCCTCGTCGTTGTCGTCGCTGTCCTCCTCGTCCTGGTCGCTGCGGTCGTCGCCCATGTCGAGGGAATCGAGGAGGTCGTGGACGATGTCGCCGAACTTGCGCTGGTTCTCGATCGTGTCCTCGAGCCGGTCGAGGTCGCGTCCGGCTCGGCCCTCGATCCAGCTCCGCCACAGCTCGACCAGGCGCCGCGCCGCCGGCGGCGGCGGCTGGCCGGTGAGGCGCTCGCGCACCAGCATCGCCACCGCTTCCTCGATCGGCGCATCGGCGCGATCGGAGATTTCGTCGAACTTGCCGCGGTGGAACTTGTCGTCGAGCATGGCGGAAAGATTCTTGGCGACGCCCTGCATCCGGCGCGCGCCGATCGCCTCGACGCGGGCCTGCTCCACCGCCTCGAACACCGCCCGCGCCTGCTGGCCGCCGGGCATCAGGCGGCGATGGATCGCGGTATCGTGACACGCCATCCGCAGCGCGATCGAGTCGGCATGGCCGCGCACGATCGCGGCGTCCGCCGCGGTCATCTTGCGCGGCGGCTCGGGCAGCCGCGCCTTGCCGCCGACCATGCCCGGCCGCTCGGCGGCAAACGTGACCTCGAGCTCGGGCTGCCGCGCGATGGCGCGCAGGCACCCCGTCACTGCGCGCTTGAACGGCTCGGTCGGCGCTTCCTTGGCCGGGCTCTTGGATTTGATGTTGGAGGACATCACAGTGCCTTGGTCATCCAGACGCGGTCATGGCCGGCCGGAAAATCTTTCAACCGCCCGAACTCCCGATAGCCGAGCTTGGCATAGAACGCCGGAGCTTGGAAACTGAAGCTGTCCAGATACACATTGCGCACGCCTCGATCACGCGCCTCGGCTTCGGCCGCCCGCATCAGCGAGCTGCCCCAGCCCTTGCCGCGATGCTGCTCGGACACCCAAAGCAAGCTCACGAACATCCAGCCAAAAAAAGTCTCCGCGACCAGGCCGCCGACGATCTTTCCGCGCTCACGAACGGTCACCGTCAGCGGACGATGATCGATCTTTCCCACCGCGGCGACATTGTACGCCCTCAAACCCTTGACGATTTCCCGCCGCGCCGGACCATGCACCTTCTCGATTTGTGGCGCAGGCATCTCGAGACGACTTCAGCTCAGCGCTACGTTCACCGCGGATTCCGGCAGCTCCTGGCCGAAACTGCGCTGATAGAACTCGGCGACGATCGGGCGTTCCAGCTCGTCGCATTTGTTCAGGAAGGTGAGGCGGAACGCAAAACCGACTTCCTTGAAGATGTCGGCATTCTCGGCCCAGGTGATGACCGTGCGCGGGCTCATGACCGTCGAGATGTCGCCGTTCATGAAGGCGTTGCGGGTGAGATCGGCGACCCGCACCATCTTGTTGACGATGTCGCGGCCCTGCTCGTTGCGATAGTGCTTGGCCTTGGCGAGCACGATCTCGACCTCGTTGTCGTGGGGCAGGTAGTTGAGCGTGGTGACGATCGACCAGCGGTCCATCTGCGCCTGGTTGATCTGCTGGGTGCCGTGGTAGAGCCCCGACGTGTCGCCGAGGCCGACCGTGTTGGCGGTGGCGAACAGCCGGAACGCCGGATGCGGCTTGATGACCCGGCTCTGGTCGAGCAGCGTCAGGCGACCCGAGGATTCCAGAACGCGCTGGATCACGAACATGACGTCGGGACGGCCGGCGTCGTATTCGTCGAACACCAGCGCGACATTGTGCTGATAGGCCCAGGGCAGGATGCCGTCGCGGAATTCGGTGACCTGCTGGCCGTCGCGGATGACGATCGCGTCCTTGCCGATGAGGTCGATACGGCTGATGTGGCTGTCGAGATTGACCCGCACGCATGGCCAGTTGAGCCGCGCCGCGACCTGCTCGATATGGGTCGATTTGCCGGTGCCGTGATAGCCGGTAACGATCACCCGCCGGTTCCTGGCAAAGCCCGCCAGGATGGCGAGCGTGGTCGGACGGTCGAACCGGTAATCGGAATCGATTTCGGGCACGTGCTCGTCCGGCTCGGAATAGGCCGGCACTTCCATCTCGCTCTCGAAGCCGAAGAGTTGCCGGACGGACACCTTCACGTCCGGAAGCGGGGCGGCGGGTTCAGTAACGGCAGTCATTGCTCCTCCGTGCGCGCGTGGCCCCGTCTGCCATGACAACGGGACTGGCGGGCCGCGGCGTCGATCTGGCGTGGCCCGGTTCTACGCTGAAATCCAAGCCTTCGATTTCGGCGTCTGGACAGACGGCATCGGCGAGGCGCGGGACGGCTCGCATGAGGCAGAACGTATGTCGCGGCCAATTTAACAGAAACCTATCCCGAGTTGAAAGCGCCGCGGTGACACAAAGCCGCGTCCGGCCGACGGTTTTTTACGATTGCCGTGTAAACAGGCAGCATTGCTGCTTGCAGCCCCAACAGCTCTCTATGCCATTGAATTCATGTCATATTTAAAACCGTCCCCGCGCGGCCTGGCGATTTTTGCGGCGCTCCGGCAGCGCCGGCGCAATCCAGACCAGCAAAATCAGCAGAATCCGGTTGCCTTCAGGTAATTATAGGCCTCGATGATTTCACGCAGCTTCTCCTCCGAGCCGCGATCGCCGCCATTGGCGTCGGGATGGTGACGCTTCACCAACTCCTTGAAGCGCGCCTTGATGTCGAGGCGGCCGGCGCCCTCCTCCAGGCCCAGCGCATGAAGCGCCTTGCGCTCGGCATTGCGGACCGTGCGCCGCTCGGCCTCCGGCTTTGCGTGCTCGGGACCGCCGCCGATGTCGCGAAAAATACCGAACGGATCGTCGGCTTCGCCGGCCGAGTAGGGCCGTCCGGACTTGCCCTTCACCCGTCCACCGCCGCCGCCGACCATCCCGATCCGCCAGGTCGGCAGATGCCCGGTCATGGCGTCCTTCTGGTAGCGCGCGACGGCATCATCGCTCATGCCGGCAAAAAAATTATAGGACTGATTGTATTCGCGCACGTGATCGAGGCAGAAGCGCCAATATTCGCGCTCGCGGTTTCGCCCCTTCGGCGCCCGGTGGGTCGCCCCGTTCGCGCATTCCGGCCAATCGCAGCAGGGCCGATCGGCCTGCAGCCGGCGGTCCTCACCGGGTTTGACCCGGATGCGATCGTACAAGGGCGAGTCGAACTTCATTGCCTATTATGGGAAGGGTTGATCGCGTCGCGCAAGCTTGACAGAACCCGCAGGACGTGTTCCGACCGCGCCGATGCGCTGCGATTACGGCGGCGCGGACAGTACACGCCCCATGAACGTTACCGACATCATCACAGAAAAGTTGACTGAGGCTTTCGCGCCACAGAGCCTGAAGGTGGTCGACGAGTCCCATCAACACGAGGGCCATGCCGGTCACCAGGACGGCGGTGAGACTCATTTCAGGGTGTATATCGTGTCGAATGCGTTCCGGGGGAAGACCCGGCTGGAGCGCCACCGCATGATAAATACGGCCCTCACCGGCGAATTGCAGTCCGGGGTCCACGCCCTCGCCATCCACGCGGCCGCGCCTGAGGAAGGGCTCGGCTGACCGCGCGATCGCGGGGCAGCGCATTAGTGCATTTTCCGATCGGGCTGACCCTATCGCTGTCATTGCCCGGCTTGACCCGGGCAATCCAGTACTCATGGTCGGTGTTTACTGGATCGCCCGGTCAAGCCGGGCGATGACAGCAAATTGTGAGTCAACCTAAACGAAAAACGCTCTAGCCATCGATCTCGCCTCAGGCAGCCTTCGGCGGCGCCTTCTGCCCCACCGGGGTGATGCGCAGCGCTTCGAGACGGTTGCGATCGCGCCGCAGCACCTGGAACCGGAAACCGTGAAAGGTGAAGCTCTGGCCCGGTTCGGGGATCGAGCGCGCCTCGTGAATGACGAGGCCGGCGATGGTGGTGGCTTCGTCGTCGGGCAGGTTCCAGTCCATGGCGCGGTTGAGGTCGCGGATCGGCACCGCGCCGTCGACATTGACCGAGCCGTCCGGCTGCGGCCGCACCCCCGCGATCTCGACGTCGTGCTCATCGGTGATGTCGCCGACGATCTCCTCGAGAATGTCCTCCAGCGTGACGATCCCCATGAACTCGCCATACTCGTCGACGACGAGCGCGAGCGGGGTGCGCCGGCGGCGGAACGCCTTGAGCTGCTCGGACAGCGGACGAATGTCCGGCACGAACCAGGGCGGCCGCGCGACCGCCATGATGTCGACCTTGGCGGGGTCGCCGCCGGCCGCCTGGATCGCCCGCAACAGATCCTTCGCATGCAGGATGCCGACGATGTTCTCCGGCGACCCGCGCCACAGCGGGATCCGCGTCACCAGTTCGTCGAGCACCTGCTGCACGACCTTCTCGGGCGGCTCGCCGACATCGGCGGTGATCACCTCGGTGCGGTGGATCATGACGTCGGCCACGGTGAGGTCGCGCAGGTCGAGCAGTCCGCCGAGCATGTCGCGATCGAGCTTCTCGACGCTGCCTTCCCGATGCAGCAGGTCGACCGCGCCGCGCAGCCGCTCGTGCGGGGGCAGCAGCGGCTCGCTCTCGCCGGCCCTGATGTCGACGACCGCCAGCATCTTGCGCACCAGCCATTCCGCCCCGGTGAGCACCGGGCCGAGCACGGCGACGACGCGCGCGGTCGGCCGCGCCACCGCGAGCGCGTGACGGTCGGGGGAAATGATCGCTGCGGTCTTGGGCAGCAGTTCGCAGAAAACGATCACCAGGACCGTCATCGCGACGGTCGCGTAGATCACACCGACTTCGCCGAACCAGGACAGCAGCAGATCGGTGGCCAGCGCCGACGACACGATGGTGGCGACGTTGTTGCCGATCAGCAGGGCGCCGATGAGCCGCTGCCGGTTTTCCAGCAGGCGGGTGACGATGATGGCATCGGGGTTCCCGGACTTCGCGAGCCGCAGCATGGTGCCGCGCGAGGAAGCCGTCAGCGCCGTCTCGCTGCCGGAGAACAGGAACGACAGGAACAGAAACACCAGGACGACGAGAAGGGTGAGCCAATCGTAACCGGTCATCGCGTGTCGAGCTTCTCGGCGAGGAAGGCGCGGACTTGCGCCGGATCGACGTCCGGAGCGACATAGGCCTTTCCGATGTCGCGCAGAAGAATGAAGGTCAGCCTGCCGCGTTTGACCTTCTTGTCCTGCGCCATCAGCTCCATCATGTGGTCCGCACCGGGCGGGCCGCCGGCGAACGCCCGGAGTTCTTGGAGCGTGACCGGCAGGCCCGCGCCGGCGAGATGCCGGCTCACCCGCGCCGCCTGCGCCGGGGCGATGAGGCCGAGCCGGGCGGAAAACTCGAACGCCAGCGCGGTGCCGAGCGCGACCGCCTCGCCGTGCAGCAGCCGGTCGGAAAACCCTGCCGCCGCCTCCAGCGCATGACCGAAAGTATGCCCGAGGTTGAGCAGCGCCCGTTCGCCGGTCTCGCGCTCGTCGCGGGCGACGATGGCGGCCTTCATGCGGCAGCTGACGGCGATGGCGTGCTCGCGCGCGGCGCCGCCGGAGAACACCTGGCCGAGATTGGCGTCGAGCCAGTCGAAGAACGCGGCATCGCCGAGCAGGCCGTATTTGACGACCTCCGCATATCCGGCCCGGAACTGCCGCGCCGGGAGGGTATCGAGCAGCGCGGTGTCGGCGACCACGAGGATCGGCTGGTGGAACGCACCGACGAGGTTCTTGCCGCGGCTCGAATTGATGGCGGTCTTGCCGCCCACCGATGAATCGACCTGGGCGAGCAGCGTCGTCGGCACCTGGATATAGTCGAGGCCCCGCCGCACCGCGGCGGCGGCGAAGCCGGCGAGATCGCCGACCACCCCGCCGCCGAGCGCCACCACGAGGTCGCCACGCTCGATCCGCGCCGCGATCAACGCCTCGCAGACGCGTTCGAAACCGGAAAAGCTCTTGGCGCCCTCCCCGGCGCCGACGATGACGGAGCTGGTCGCGATCCCCGCCGCGGCCAGCGCGGCCGCGGCCGCGTCGAGGTAGAGCGGCGCCACCACATCGTCGGTGACGATGGCCGCCTTGGCGCCCGGCTTGAGCGCGGCGGCACGCGCGCCCAGCGATGCGATGAGGCCGCGTCCGATCACGATGTCATAGGCGCGATCGCCGAGCGCGACACGCACCAGCTCGCCATCGACCGGAGTCGGGTCGATCGTGGCCGTATATCCCGGCCGCAACGGCACGGTCATGGCATTCTCCTCAGCCCGACGGGACTGCAATGTCGAGCTTGCCGCAGGCGGCGGCGATGATCTCGTCGACGATGACTTCGTGGGTGACATCGCGCGAGATGACCGTGACATCGGCCTCAGCATAGATGGGGTCGCGATCCACGAGAAGCTTGGTCAGCGTCGCGACCGGATCCTCGGTCTTGAGGAGCGGCCGGTCGTTGCGCCGCCGCAGCCGCCTGGTCAGCACGTCGACATCGGCCTTCAGCCACACCGAGACCGCCTTGGCGCGGACCGTGGCCCGGGTCTGGGCGTTCATGAAGGCGCCGCCGCCGGTCGCCAGCACCTGGGGGCCGTGCTCGAGCAGCCGGGCGATCACCCGCGCCTCGCCGGAGCGGAAATAGGGCTCGCCATGGACCGCGAAGATGTCGGCGATCGACATGCCGGCCGCCGCCTCGATCTCGGCATCGGCATCGACGAAAGCGATGCCGATGCGCCCGGCCAGCCGCCGGCCGATCGAAGACTTGCCCGCGCCCATCATGCCGACCAGCACGATAGAGCGGTGCCCCAGCGCCGCCGCGAGCGCGGCGCCGGCCGAATTGGCGCCGGATACGGGTATCGATGCGAGGTCGGCCATCGGAAAGTCCTTCGAAAACGGCCGCACGGTCCCACAAACGACCGCGGGAAACAACGGCCCCGGCCAGGGGGGTGAACCGGGGCGCCACACGATAATACCGGGCTGGCCGCGCCGGTGCTGCACTGCCAAAATTCCTCCTTGCCCCGGCGAAGCAAAAATGTTCGTACTCAGGCCCCGGTGGATCGGGACATCCCTGCGGAAACCACGCCATGCCGAGCTTGTTCAGGGTCCTCATAGTCGTCGGAATCGTCGGCGGACTGGGCTATGTGGCCATGTACCTGCTAGCCAATTACGTCGATCCCAAAACGCGCGAAATGAGCGTCACGGTGCCGCCCGACCACTTCGTCAAGCGCCAGTGACGGCGATGGGAGCGCGCAAGGCGCCGGCACCGCGCCTGGCCGAACTGTTTCTCGACATGCTCGCCTCCGAGCGGGGCGGAGCGGCGAACACGCTCGAAGCCTACACCCGCGATCTCGACGACCTCACCGCCTTTCTGGCGGCCAAGAGGCGCACGGTCGCGACCGCCGCCACGCCCGATCTGCGCGCCTATCTCGGCGATCTCGCGGACCGCGGCTTCAAGCCGGCATCGGTGGCGCGGCGGCTGTCGGCGATCCGGCAGCTCTATCGCTTCCTCTATGCCGAAGGCCATCGCGGCGACGACCCCGCCGCCATCCTCGAAGGCCCGAAGCGCAGCCGGCCGTTGCCGAAGGTCCTCACCATCGGCGACGTCGACCGGCTGATCGCGGCAGCCCGGGAGGCCGCCGAGGCGGCGGACATCCCAATGCTGGAGCGGCTGCGGGCGCGGCGGATTTATTGCCTGCTGGAATTGCTCTACGCCACCGGCCTGCGCATATCCGAGCTGGTGGCGCTGCCGGCCTCGGCGGCGCGGCGCGACGAGCGCATGCTGATCGTGCGCGGCAAAGGCGGCAAGGAGCGCCTGGTGCCGCTCAACGAGGCGGCGAAGTCCGCCATGCGCTCCTATGCCTCCCTGCTCGGCGAAGTGCGAGAACTGCCGCCGTCGAAATGGCTGTTTCCCTCGTTCGGCGAGGGCGGCCATCTGACCCGCCAGCACGCGGCCCGCGAACTGAAGGGCCTCGCCGGTGCCGCGGGCCTGCGCGCCGCCCAGGTGAGCCCGCATGTGCTGCGCCATGCCTTCGCCAGCCACCTGTTGCACAATGGCGCCGACCTGCGGGTGGTGCAGACCCTGCTGGGTCACGCCGACATTTCCACCACCCAGATCTACACCCACGTGCTGGACGACCGCCTCAAGAGCATGGTTCGCGATCTCCACCCGTTGGGCGAGACGGTGAGCGAGGAGTGATGCGAAGTTATCTCGATTTCGAAAAGCCGGTCGCCGAATTGGAAGCCAAGGTCGAGGAGCTGCGCGCGCTCCAGGAGGCCGGCAACGCCGTCGCCATCGGCGAGGAGATCGCGCGGCTCGAGAGCAAGGCCAATGCCGCGCTGGACGAGCTCTATGCGACGCTGACGCCGTGGCAGAAGACCCAGGTGGCGCGCCATCCGCAGCGGCCGCATTGCCTCGATTACGTGGCGGCGCTGCTGACCGATTTCACCCCGCTCGCCGGCGATCGCAAGTTCGGCGACGACGACGCCATCATCGGCGGGTTCGGGCGCTTCAACGGCGACAGCCTGTGCGTGATCGGCCACGAAAAAGGCTCCACCACCGAGAGCCGGCTCAAGCACAATTTCGGCATGGCGCGGCCGGAAGGCTACCGCAAGGCGGTGCGGCTGATGGAGATGGCCGACCATTTCGACATCCCGGTGCTGGCGCTGGTCGACACCGCCGGCGCCTATCCCGGCATCGGCGCCGAGGAGCGCGGCCAGGCCGAGGCGATCGCCCGCTCCACCGATACCTGCCTCTCCCTCGGGGTTGCCAATGTGGCTGTGATTCTGGGCGAGGGCGGCTCCGGCGGGGCCATCGCGCTAGCCACCGCCAACCGGGTGTTGATGCTCGAACATTCGATCTACAGCGTGATCTCCCCGGAGGGAGCGGCGTCGATCCTGTGGCGCGACACCGCGAAGGCGCAGGAAGCCGCCACCAACATGAAGATCACCGCCGACGACATGACGCGGCTGGGCGTCATCGACGAAATCATCCGCGAGCCGATGGGCGGCGCCCATCGCGACCCGAAGGCCTCGATCCGGGCCGTCGGTGAGGCCGTCGCCGCGGCGTTCGTCCCGCTGCGTGCAATGGATCGCGACGCGGTGCGGCGCGACCGGCAGAATAAATTCCTCGCAATCGGAAGAATCCAGGCGTGAACCGCCGTGAAAAATCGTTTTAAGTCAATTTCTTAAGCGAAACACGGGCCGGACCGTCCCATCGCTGGAGCTGCCGCTCGGGTTTCCTTAACCATTGACGGGCGTCGGTTCGCCTGCGCGCTGGTTTGCCTTGCTTATACCACATCTTAAGGCTAATCGTCGGAGGTTCGCGACGCTGGGAGACCAGCTTGGGGTCAATGGGGATTGGGGAGTGGCGCGTTTGAAACGTTCCACGCTGCGCGCGCGGCTGTTGACGAAATCCCGTTTCTTGGCGGTTTGCGGAGTCATCGCGGCAGCGGCTGCGCTTGCCGGCTGCGAGACCGACGGCGCGACTGTGGCCACCGCCCGCGCGCTGAGGCCCCTGCCGGCCGAGTTGGCCGCCGAGATGGAAAAGAAGAACATGCCCAAGGAATCCCCGATCCTTGTGCGGCTCTTCAAGGAAGAAGCGGAATTCGAAGTCTGGAAGCAGGACACCAACGGCCAGTTCGCGCTGCTCAAGACTTATCCGATCTGCCGCTGGTCCGGCGAACTCGGCCCCAAGGTCAAGGAAGGCGACCGCCAGGCGCCTGAAGGCTTCTACACCATCAGGCCCGGCCAGATGAATCCGAATTCGAACTACTACCTCTCCTTCGATCTCGGTTTTCCCAACGTCTATGACCGCGCCAATGACCGCACCGGCGCATTCCTGATGGTGCATGGCGACTGCTCCTCGGCCGGCTGCTATGCCATGACCGACGAGCAGATTCAGGAAATCTACGCGCTCGGCCGCGATTCCTTCCTGGGCGGGCAGAAATCCTTCCAGGTGCAGGCCTATCCGTTCCGCATGACACCCCTCAATTTGGCCAAGCATCGCAACAACCCGAACATGGCCTTCTGGCGGATGATCAAGGAAGGCAACGATCACTTCCTGGTCACCAGGGCAGAGCCCAAGGTCGACGTGTGCGAGAAGCGCTACGTCTTCGATGCCGACACCGCCCCCGGCATGAGCTTTCACCCGAGGGAGAAGTGCCCAGCCTACGAGGTGAAACCCGAGCTCGCCGCGTTGGTGAAGGAGAAGAACGACAAGGACGAGCGCGAATTCGAAGCCCTTGCGAACAAAGGCGTCGCCACCGTCGCGGTCCGCACCGGCACCGACGGCGGCATGCACCCGACCTTCCTCGCCAAGCTGCGGCCCCAGGACGCCATGTTCGACACCGATGGCCGCTTCCGGGCGGTGGTGCCGTCCAGCATCCCGCTGCCGGCGAACGTCAACCCGCCGCACGCGCCATCGCCGGAAGCCGAGACGACATCAAGCATCGCAGCGGCGGAGCCGGCTAAGCCCAAGGTCTATACCACCGCCTCGGTAGCGCCGAAAAAGCCGACCGTCCACGCGGTAACCAAGCCGCAGCCGGCGGAGGCAAAATCGCAGCCGCACACCGATGTCGCCCAGATGACGGCGCCGGCCGCTCCAGCCGCGAAGCCCGCGCCGCCAGCCGCCGCATTCGCGAACGCAGCGCCGCCCGCCGCGGGCTCGGGACTGATGACGGGGGCGACCCCGGTCGTGCCCTCCGGCACGTTCGAGAGCCGCTGGGGCGGGCTGCATTAAAGCCGCGCGGCGGGCGTGAGCGCTCGCGCGACTGCTTTATCGTGGATAGGCTTGCCTCGAAAACTCAACATTGTTCCGGGGCGGAATGACTAAATCGGACATCATCCCAGATTGAGTTCCTTGAAGAAGTCGTTGCCCTTGTCGTCGATGACGATGAAGGCGGGGAAATTCTCCACCTCGATGCGCCAGATCGCCTCCATGCCGAGCTCGGGATATTCGAGAACCTCGACCTTCTTGATGCAGTGCTCGGCGAGGTTGGCCGCGGTGCCGCCGATGGAGGCGAGGTAGAAGCCGCCGTGCTTCTTGCAGGCCTCGCGCACCTGGGGCGAGCGGTTGCCCTTGGCGACCGAGATCATCGAGCCGCCGGCCGCCTGGAAATCGTCGACGAAGGAATCCATCCGCCCGGCGGTGGTCGGGCCGAACGCGCCGGAGGCGTAGCCGTGCGGCGTCTTGGCCGGCCCGGCGTAATAGACGGGGTGGTTCTTGAAATAGTCCGGCATCCCCTGCCCCTGCTCCAGCCGCCCGCGCAGCTTGGCATGGGCCATGTCGCGCGCCACGATCATCGGACCGGTGAGCGACAGCCGCGTCTTGATGGGATACTCGGACAGCGCCGCGAGAATCTCTTTCATCGGACGGTTGAGATCGACCGCGACCACCTCGCCGCCGAGCCGCGCGTCTTCGACCTCGGGAAGATACTGCGCGGGATTGTGCTCGAGCTCCTCCAGGAAGACGCCGTCGCGGGTGATCTTGCCCAGCGCCTGGCGGTCGGCCGAGCACGACACGCCGAGCCCGATCGGCAGCGAGGCGCCGTGGCGCGGCAGCCTCACCACCCGCACGTCGTGACAGAAATATTTGCCGCCGAACTGCGCTCCCACTCCCAGCGACTGGGTCATCTTGAGGATCTCCTGCTCCATTTCGAGATCGCGGAAGGCGTGGGCATCCTCCGAGCCCGTGGTCGGCAGGGTGTCGAGATAGTGGGTCGAGGCGAGCTTCACCGTCTTCATGGTGAGCTCCGCCGAGGTGCCGCCGATGACGATGGCGAGATGGTAGGGCGGGCACGCCGCGGTGCCCAGCGTGAGCACCTTCTCCTTGAGGAACGCGAGCATGCGGTCGCGGGTGAGGATCGAGGGCGTCGCCTGGAACAGGAACGACTTGTTGGCGGAGCCGCCGCCCTTGGCGATGAACAGGAACTTGTAGGCGTCTTCCCCTTCGGCGTAGATCTCGACCTGGGCCGGCATGTTGTTGGCGGTGTTCTTCTCCTCGAACATGGAGAGCGGCGCGAGCTGGGAGTAGCGCAGGTTGCGCTTCAGATAGGCGTCGCGGGCCCCTTCGGCGAGCGCGGCCTCGTCGTCGCCCTCGGTCCACACCAGCCGGCCCTTCTTGCCCATGATGATGGCGGTGCCGGTGTCCTGGCACATGGGCAGCACGCCGCCGGCGGCGATGTTGGCGTTCTTGAGGAAGTCGAAGGCGACGAACTTGTCGTTGTCGGAGGCCTGGGGGTCGTCGAGGATCGACCGGAGCTGCTTGAGATGTCCCGGCCGCAGCAGGTGGTTGATGTCGGAGAAGGCCGCCTCCGCGAGCGCGCGCAACGCATCGCGCGCGACCACGACCACGTCCGTGCCCATGATCTTTTCGATCCGCACGCCGTCGGCGCCGATCTTGCGGTAGGGCGTGGTGTCCTTGCCCGCCGGAAACAGCGGGGCGTGCTTGTAGGAAGCGATGGCGACGGGGGCGTTCATGGACGGTGATCCCTGTTCGGTGAGCCGGCATTGCCCCAGTTATAGGACTTTTGGCCCCCGCCGGGGAGGGTCGGATGCCGCTGGCGGTAGCGCGCAGTCGCCTGCTAACAGCCGGATACAAGAGCTTGGCCACCCGCTTGACGCGGTGGCTGTCCCCCAGCCAAACTAGCGGCCCGTCAGATTCCGCATGCAGCCTCGCTGGAGAACCCTCGATGTCATCCAAATCGCTGTTGCCGCTCGTCGCCGCCGCCCTGCTCGGTTCGGTATTCTCTGCGGCCGCCCAGCAGCCCGGGCACAACTTCCCGGACGGCGCCGGCAAGGAAATGGTCACCGGGGTATGTGGCGGCTGCCACGACATCAATCGCCTCACCGCCGGCTATACGCCACAAGGCTGGCGCACCGTGACCCGCATGATGCGCAATTTCGGCGCTCCGTTGCCGGACAATGAATGGGAAGCGGTCACCGCCTACCTGATCAAGAGCTTCCCGGAAAAGCCGCGGCCGCCGGCGGTG
>Ga0302325_10006158_pt1 | contig 27060 bp, 21 predicted proteins | sample Palsa_T0_2_FD_201948 | JGI IMG/M metagenome (GOLD analysis project Ga0302325, IMG submission 201948) | Peat permafrost microbial communities from Stordalen Mire near Abisko, Sweden - Palsa_T0_2 | ecosystem: Environmental > Terrestrial > Soil > Palsa > Peat permafrost | place: Sweden: Abisko... | reverse complement strand
GGTTGGTTTCGACGATATTCTCTCGGCGGCTTACTGCACGCCTTCGCTGACCACTGTACGGCAGCCGCTGATCGAGATGGGCAAGACCGGAGCGCGGATTTTGCTGGAGCGGATTGCGAATCCGGGAAAATCCGAATTGGCGGCGGAGATTTTGATCGAACCCGAACTGGTTGTGCGGGAGTCGACTGGACCGGCGAAGGGTTAGGCTCGGCCGGCCACTCTTGCCGACGTGTTGGCACCGTTTGAGATATCGGCGCATAATCGGGATATGACAGAGGTAGGGCCATTGAGAGCGGCATCGACCGAATCGTGCAAGAGGGCGATGATGCGCCCCCTCCGCGTTCTCGTCTGGTTCGAGGACCCAACGGACTTCTTATGATGCCATCCAGCGGTCAAGGCAAGGAAATTACCCAGGAAATGGTGAATGAGGCTCGCGATGAAGGCTATTTGGGATAGGTCCATCAAAGTACCAGGCGAGCATACGCTTGAGACTTGGCTACGCGAACGTGCAGTTCCGGCCTCTGACGCAATCAAAGCGGATCCGGAGAGAGCGGTTTCAATGAGCGATATGCGTGCTGCCCTCAAAGCAGCGTACGGTTCGGCCGCGCGAGCTACCTAGCACCCCGAAAACCTCGAGCGTTTGTCATCGCTACTTCTCCAGCATCTGCAAATCCAGCGGCTTTTCAAGCAGCGCAGGCAACTGCGCAATTTCTTTGAGCGCACGCTTGAGCGCCGAAGTGCGGCATGGCTCGACGGTGACCACGAACGGCAGGTTGTCAAGTGGAAAGCCTGGCTTCTGCAGGATGGCGTTGAGATTGATGTTCTCCCGCGCCAGGGCGCCAGCGATTCCGGCCACGATGCCCGGCCGGTCGTTGACCAGGAAACGAATGTAATGCGGCACTTCAAGCTCGGTGCCGACTTTGGCCGGCTTGGACGGCATGGCGATGCGGCAGGAGCCTTGCGCGAGGCCAACGAGGTCGCTGACCACGGCCACCGCGGTCGGGTTGCCGCCTGCGCCGTGCCCCGAAAAGACGACGTCGCCACCGTAATAGCCGGTGGTGACGACCATATTTTCCGTGCCGCGCGACCAGGCCAGCGGCGAAGCGATCGGCACCAGCATCGGCCGCACCGTTGCCGCCAGATGTTCGGAGCCGGGGGGTCCGACCGTGTCCCGGACGAACTGCGCCCTGGCGATTTGGCGGATGGTACAGTTCAGATCGCGCGCGTAGGAGAAGTCGATCGCCTTCACATCGGTGATGGGGCAGGCTTCGATTTCCTCAGGATGCACCTGGGCGCGAAGCGCCAGGCGGATGAGAATAGCCAGCTTGGCGCGTGCGTCGTACCCGGCTACGTCTTCGGTGGGATCGGCCTCGGCGTAGCCCATGCCCTGAGCCTCAGCGAGAACGGCATCATACTCGGCGCCCGCCTCCATCTTGCTCAGGATGAAGTTGCATGTGCCGTTCAGAATGCCCTCAACCCGCTCCACGCGGTCGCCTGCCAAGCCGTGCTCCAGCCCCGGAATCACCGGGATGCCGCCAGCGACAGCCGCGCCGTAGAGCAGATGGCAGCCCTTGTCCGCGGCTGAGGCTTCGAGTTCCAGGCCATCGTAGGCAATCAGTTTCTTGTTGGCAGTGACCACGCTCTTGCCAGCTTCGAGCGCCTTCCGCACCCAATCGCCAGCCGGATGCAGCCCTCCGGCCAACTCCACAATCACGTCCGGATTGCCCGGTGCGTTGCTCAGCAAAGAGTCGGCGTCATCGGTCCAGATCACGGAGCCAGGGATCCAATCCACCCGCTTGCGCGCCACTTTGCGATTGAAGATATGCGTCAATTCCAGTCCGGCCGGAGCGGACTCGACCAGAATCCGCGCCACCGAGCGGCCCACCGTGCCAAAACCAAAGATGGCCACGCGCAGCGGCCGGGAAGACGAGACGGAGAGCGGGCGTGCGACAGAAGCGGAGCTATGAGACACAGAAACTTCCTCGATTGGGATTCTTCCGGGGTGAGTGAGCGGCTGCGAATCTTTGGGGATTCTCGATTTTGATGATACCTGAATCCGCGAGCCGCGCATTGCGGGATTTGGAGTACCGCTCGTGTAGGATAAAGGCGGATGCGACGACTCCTTTCCATTCTGCTGCTGGCCATTCTCGGCCTGGGACCGGCTACCTCCGCCATTCCGGCGTTGGCGTCCGGTGTGCTGAGTTGGACAGGGAAGATCGACGACTCCCGGCTGCCCGCATGTTGCCGCCGCAGCGGCAAGCACCATTGCGAAATGGGCGGCCAAACGGAGCAAGCCAGCTCCGGCCGCGAGACCACCGTAGGCGCCAACGATACCTGTCCCTTCGCGCCACAAATGATGGCCGCAACGGCTTCCCCCGTGGCCGCAGTCCTCACGCCAGCCTTCCATCCCACGCTGCTGGCCAGCGAGTTGTGCGTTCTGCTGGCCGCTGTGACTCTGGCCGTCCTGGCCAGCCGGCGCAGCCAGCCCAAGCGTGGCCCTCCTACCCTTCAGGCGATTTAGTCCCTGCTTCCAGGCCTGTTTCAAACAGCCTGTCCACGCAGTTTGGCGCAGTTTTCACTCGCGCCTTTTCGGCACTTTTCCTGAGGGATTTTCATGCAGTCGCGTACCCGCTTTTCTCTATTTCTTCTGACAATTCTGCTTTTTTGCGGTAGTCATACTGCCCTGGCCACGGTCTTTTCCTCGCTGCATGGGGTCGTCCACGACGCACAGCACTTCCCGATCAAGGGCGCCGCAGTTGGCGTCCGCGCTGCCAATTCGGACTTTCAACTGAAGGCCACCACCGGCGCCAACGGCGAATTTGATCTCAGTTCCGTTCCTCTCGGCGTCTACCGCGTTCATGTCGAAGCGAACGGCTTCGAAGGAGAAGATGAGGTGGTCACGATTCAATCCGGCACCAACCCTATTCTTCACTTTGCCCTGAACGTTGCGGGAGCGAACGCCACGGTCACCGTTCTCGGCACCGAGGAGGCTGCCGACACGGTCACGCCCACCACGCTCGTTTCCCGCCTGGACATTGAGGAAACCCCCGGCGCTGGCCGCACCCTGGGCATGGAGATGGTCACCGACTACGTTCCCGGCGCATATATGACGCACGATATGCTGCACATGCGCGGCGGCCACCAGACCAGTTGGCTGCTCGACGGCATCGCCATCCCCAACACCAAGATCGCCTCGAACGTGGGTCCGCAGATCGACCCCAAGGACATCAACCAGCTCGAAGTGCAGCGCGGCAGCTACGACTCGGAGATTGGCGACCGGACTTACGGCGCATTCAACGTGCTGCCGATGAGCGGCTTTGAAAAGAATCGCGATGCCGAGCTGACCGTCACCAGCGGTAATTTCTATACCGGGGAGACCCAGCTCTCGCTTGGCGATCACTCGGCCAGGACTGCTTGGTACGCGAGCGGGACCGGCTCGCGGTCGAATTACGGGCTGGCGCCGCCGATCGTCGCCGTTTACCACGACGCAACGAACTCCGAGAGCGGGTTCGTCTCCGTGGTGCGCAACCAGACGCCGAAAGACCAACTCCGCTTCACAGGGCAGCTACGCCAGGACCACTTCGATGTGCCGTATGACAACAGCAATACGGATTACGAGTACACCTCGGGCTACTACAACTCCTTCGGATTGCGTGACGCCCAGACCGAGCGCGACGGCTTCGTCATCGCCAACTGGGTGCATACGTTTTCTCCCAAAGCGGTGCTACAGGCCGCGCCCTTCTACCATCTGAATATCTCCAATTACGACTCGCTGCCGACGGACCCGACGGTCGCAACGACGTGGCATCAGCGCTCCAACTACGCCGGCGCGCAGGCGGATTTTCGCGCCGATCTGGGAAAGCAGAACTCTCTCTCGGCGGGACTGTATAGTTTCTGGCAGAATGAAGGCGACCTCTTCGGCTTCATCGATAACCAAAGATTGACGGACGGCAAACCGACGGTTTATCCCAACACGCCAGGCAATCAGGATGCAGGCCTGGTAGAGTTCTACTTCTCAGACCATCTGCGCGTGAACCGGTGGATCACGCTGCTCGGAGGAATGCGCTTCTCCATCTTTCGCAGCGTGTTGAACGAATCCGCCGCTTATCCGCGCATCGGCGCAACCGTTGAGGTGCCTCGCCTGCACTGGGTCTTCCGGGGATTCTACGGGCATTTCTTCCAGCCGGCGCCCATCGAGACCGTCTCCAGTTCGGTGCTGAACTACCTGGGCACTTTGGGCGGCCAGCCGGTCGAGAATACCTTCACTCCACTACCCTCGGAGCGCGACGAAGAGCATCAGTTCGGCGTGCAGATTCCCTATAAGGGCTGGATGCTGGACGTGACGAACGTGAAAAACCGGGTCAATAACTTCCTGGATCACTCGAATCTGGGCGAATCGAATATGTATTTTCCAATTGCGGTAGATGGCGCTCTGGTCCGCGCCTGGGAGATGACTCTTCGCTCACCGGAACTGGCCAAGCTTGGCCAGTTTCATCTCACTTACTCGAACCAGATTGCCGAGCAGCGCGGAAACATCATTGGCGGATTCACCTGCCTGCCTCCGCTGCCGGGTCAGCAACCCAACCCGGCCTGCGACCTCGGCTTCGCATACCAGCCGGTGGATCATGACCAGCGCGATACGCTGAATACGGGCTTTACGGCCAACCTTCCCTATCGCACCTGGTTCTCCAGTAACGTGTACTACGGCTCCGGCTTCCACAACGGTCTGGCTCAGCAGGACGAAGGGCCGTACAACGCCAACTACCTGCCGGTTCACACGACTTTCGACGTTACCGCTGGCCACGCCGTCGGCGAACGGCTGCAATTGACAGCCAGCGTTCTGAATGTGACCAACCACAGGGTGCTGCTCGATAACTCAGTCACCATCGGAGGATTTCACTTCAACGATCCGCGGCAGATCTCCGCAACACTTCGCTATCGCTTCAAGTTCTAAGGCAGCAACCGGCAAAGGATTCAGGCTCTCACACTTCTTGCCGCGCCGGAACAGAGTTATTCACGTAAATGTAAAGGTATGTTTTGTATTGCACCGACAAGGGGAACTCCAGTATGGTAGCGCGGGGTAACTTCCCTTTGGAGGAACATCGTGACTCTGGTTAAACGTTCGTTAGCTGAGTGCTTCGGCACATATTGGCTGGTCTTTGGCGGCTGCGGCAGCGCGGTTTTCGCGGCAGCTTTCCCCACCCTGGGCATCGGATTCGCCGGCGTCGCGCTGGCCTTCGGACTCACCGTGCTGACCATGGCCTTTGCCATCGGCCACATCTCCGGCTGTCACCTGAACCCCGCCGTCACCGCCGGGCTGGTCGCGGGCAAGCGCTTCCCTGCCAGCGAGGCGCTGCCGTACATCGTCGCCCAGGTCGTGGGAGCCATCGCCGCCGCGGCCACGCTCTTTGTCATTGCCAGCGGCAAAGCCGGCTTCAGCCTCTCCAACGGCTTCGCTTCCAATGGCTATGGCGACCACTCTCCGGACCACTATTCGCTGCTCGCCTGCCTGGTGGCGGAAATCGTCCTCACCGCATTCTTCCTCATCGTCATCCTGGGATCGACGGACGCGCGGGCTCCCAAGGGCTTCGCGCCGATCGCCATCGGACTCTGCCTCACGCTGATTCACCTGATCTCGATTCCCATCACCAATACCAGCGTGAACCCCGCGCGCAGCACCGGCCAGGCTATCTTCGTCGGCGGATGGGCGCTATCGCAACTTTGGCTCTTCTGGGTAGCTCCGCTGTTCGGCGGCATCCTCGGCGGACTCATCTACAACGGCCTCTTCTCGAAGGAAGACTAAGCGCCGAGAAGGCTGGGCAGCACCACCCCAGCCTTGCCCGTCACCACCTGGGTGAAGGCGCCGGCGTTCAGCGGCGCTTCCGGGCCAACATAGACGGTGCGCGCGCCGGCTTGCCGCGCCCAGCGAACAAAATTGGCTGCCGGATACACCGACCCCGAAGTGCCCACCACCAGCATCACCGTCGTGCGCTGAATCTCCTCGCCGATGCGCTCCATCTCCAGCGGCGTCTCGCCAAAGAAGACGATATGCGGCCGCATCCGGGCGCCACATTCGCAGCGGGAAACCTCGCTGAGGGTCGCGTAGTACGCGTCATCGACCACCGGCGCGCGCCCGCACTCCGCGGTGCAGCGCGAGACAAACAATTCGCCGTGCATGTGGACCAGGCGCTGCGAACCGGCCTTTTCATGCAGATCGTCGACATTCTGCGTGCAGAGAAAAAAGCGGTCCTCACCATTGGTGTTCAGCCGGAATTCCAACTCGGCGAGAGCACAATGGGCAGCATTCGGTTGAGCTTTGTCCGCAGCCTCGCGCCGAGCCGAGTAAAACTGCCACACCAGCTCGGGATTCCGCTCCCATGCTTCCGGGGTGCAGACATCCTCAATGGCATGGCCTGCCCAAAGCCCGTCGGAATCGCGAAAGGTCGCCAATCCACTTTCCGCGCTAATTCCAGCCCCCGTCAATACAAACACCCGATCCTGCCTATCAAGCTTCAACGGCGCTGTCAGTTCTTCCGGCATGTAACCTCCACAAAGCAGATAAGTTCAACTGGCGTAATGCGATAACAGCTCACAACATAGAAGTAAGTGATCGCCGGTCTTACCAATACGACATTTCTTATTGGGAAACCCTAAACGTTATAGGACAAACAATTCGTGAATGGTTACCAAAGACTTATCGAGTACCCTGACGAAATATGTTGAGCTTCGTCGTAAAACGCGATTACAGTCTAGCTCATGGACTCCGTAAATTCGCTGACTGGCCAGTTACGCCTTTACTCGAGCGGAAGCAAAGCGGGGGAAGACTCCCTTGTCCGGGAGATACTGCCTCGCCTGCGGCAAATTGCAACCCGGCGCCTGCTGCGGGAGCGTCACGCGCCCTTTACCGCGACCGAGTTAATCGGCGAAACATGGCTCACCCGCCTGCAGCGCGGTGGTTGGAAGCTGGAAAGCCGCGAGCATTTCTTCCGCATCGCCAGCCGTGCCATGAAGAATGTACTCACCGACTCGGCGCGCAAGCAACTGGCGCAGATTCGCGGCGAAGGCGCGGTCCACGTCTCCTTTGAAGACGTTACAAGAGCGCCGGAATCGCCCGTTCCCAGCGTGGAAGACGTTCTCTCCATCGCCATGCTGCTGGAGACGCTGGAGGAGGAAAATCCCAAGGTCGCCCTCGTGGTGCAGCTCCACTACGTTGTGGGATTTGGCCTGGACGAGATCGCCGCTGAAACCGGAATGACCATCCGCCAGGTACGCTACCGGTGGAACAAAGGCAAAGTCTGGCTGGCGACGCAACTCCGTGCGCGACAGAAATAATCTCAGCCCCTCTTCAAGTCGAGAATGATCGGCTGGGAGAACATAATCACATCCTTTGGTCTACCTCCGGGATCGAAAGCCAGCGCCGACACAATCATTTCAATCGACTCCGCTCCGAAGAGCTCCGGCTTCTCGCGGAAGAATGCGCGCAGTTGCTCCGGCAAATCGAGTTTCGCCTCCGGCAGAAACTCCGTCCAGCGCAGGCCGGTGACCATCTCCAGGAGCACTTTGGCCAGGCTGTAAATGTCCGTGGAAGCATCCGCGTAGCCGATCACCTGCTCTGGAGCCATGTAGTCCAGCGTGCCGGCCACACGGGAAATGCCATGAAACGTCTGATCGGGAGCCTTGACGATGGCGATGGAAAAATCGATCAGCACAATCTGCGGCTTGCCGTCCAAGCCGGACGCATCCTTGCCTGCCCGGATCATCAAGTTCTCCGGCTTCAGATCGCGGTGAAAAATCTCCGCGCGATGCAGCTCCGCCAGCGCGCCGGCGAGCTGCTGAAGAAACGCACCGGCCTGCGCCCTTTCCAGCGCGCCTTCTTCCAGAAACTCACGCAGCGTGCGGCCGTGAATGAACTCCATCGCCAGGTAGGGAGCGCCGGAAGGGATAGCGCCGTGGCCGGTGATGCGCACGATGTTGGGGTGATCGAGCTGCGCCAGCGCGCTGATTTCCTGCTCGAAGCGATGGCGAATCCAGGCGCGATCCCCCAATTCAAAACGGAAGATTTTCACCGCACACAAAGCGTCCAGTTTCAGGTCGCGTGCGCGCGCCACGGTGGCGAACCCGCCGACGGACAAAATGTGCCCCACCTCATAGCGCTCGTCGATGACGGTGCCGATCAGCGCCTCGGTCTCCGGCGAAAGCGCTCCCAACCGCCAGGCGGTCAGATCCGGCAGCGGTAGGTTTTGCTCGTACTCTCTGCGCCGCCACCATCGGCGCGCACCGAAGCCGATGCCCGTCCCGCCAACTCCGTAAAGAAGCCACGCCGGCCAGGTAAGCCATCCCGGCCAGGGAACGTCGAGCGTTTGCGCAGCCACCGGCGACCACGGCCCAGTGGCCAATTGCGCCTGCACCTCAAGACGATGGCGGCCCCAGCGCAGCTTTCCCAATGCCAGATCGAACCCGCTTGCAAATGTCCAGGAAGCCTGCTCCGGCAACACCCGGTAGCGCACGTGAATCGCATTGCGGCGGTCGAACTGCAACATGCCGATGTGCGCCGTCAGTGTCGTGCCGCGCGGGATTGCCCCGGTTGCGTCGGCGAGGGTGAGCGCGGATCCGGCTGCGGTAAATCCGGCAACGAAGACCGGCGGCGCAGGAAAATTGCTGGCAAAGTCGTCGGGCGGGGAGAAATGGGCCATTCCGCTCTCCGATGAGAGCCAGAGTGAGCCGTCCGCTACCGGCTGAAGATCGATGGGCGAATCCACGATGGCATTGGACCCCGTCCAGTCCTCGTGGTCCAGACGAATCCACTGTCCGTCTCTGGCCGAATCCATGTTCGCCAGATACAAGTTGTTTGATCCCCACCAAAGCCGGTTTCGATCGTCGGGGCGGAGGAACCTCGTTCCTCGATTGGCGGAAACATTGTTGAGCCATTGCGTGAAGTTGTGAACTGCGGGATCGCCCGACGTGGGGTTGTGAATGTAACTGATTGCCTTTGCCCAGTAGCCGACCCAAATGTCGCCGTTCGCTTCCACGCCGATCGCGCTACATTCCAGATTGAGCAGGCCGTCTTTCTGCGCAATTTCGCCCCAATGGCCATCTTTGCGAAAGATCACCCGATTCCCGTCGCAGGCCCACAGCGTGTCGCTCCCAGGATCGTATTTCATATCGTAGATTTTTCCCGCGGGCACGTCTTCCGCACGAAAGGAAAATCGTTTACCCTCCTCGTCGAGGCGATAAACCTGGGATCTGCCAAACCAAATGCTTCCATCGCGGCTCCGCGCCAGCGCTGATGGAAGGTCGTCTGAACCCGGTATGGTCCCCTGCGCCAGAATTCTTCCCTGGGTGTCGAACCGGGCCAGTTGATCGCCGCCCAGGGCAAAGAGTGTGCCTTCCGGAGCCGGCCATATAGCGCGGATGTTGCCAATAGTGGAAAACTCATGCCAACTCTGATCCGCCGCCAATTTGAACATATGGTTGAAAGTCGTATAGACATCCGTGCCCTGGATAACGACGGAACCCGCGCCGTCCAGGCCGCCGCCCTTGTCCCAATACTCCATGCGGAATGGATAGGTGAGGCGATAGAGACCGGAGTCGGCTCCAATCCAGATGGTGCCGTCCTTGCCCACTATGGCCGTATCCATGGGATTTGGAAGGCCCTCCGTCAGGGTAGCTCGTTGAAAATTGCCTGGACGGCCCAATTCCATCGGAACGAGCATGAAGATGGAGCCGTCCTGCGTCTCCTCCAGATGGGCGCTCGAGTCGATCCCCGAAACCTCGCTGGAGAGTCGGACCGGCTGGGGATCCGAGGGACATTGATAGCTGGCGAAGAGCTCGGCACGCATCCAAACGCAGCCGAATTTGTCGCGCAACACCCGCTCGATCATGGGATTGCCCAGATGACGTTGCACGGAAACTGGGCTGGTTGCGTTTTGCCAGCCGCGCAACTGCTGTCCAGCAATTTCGCACCAGCCGCCGGGACAGGGAAACAGCAAATTTCCCTGATGATCGATCGAGAGATGATCGGCCTCACTCCGCAGCACCGGCGAAGACGTCCATCCCCGGCCCGATTTGCGAAACAGCACCAGGTCTCCGTAGGTGGGCTTGCCATCGGCTTCCGTACCGGCCGCCGCCAGCATCAGGCCAGGAGCCACTGAAACCACGGCCAGACCGTCACCGGTAAATTCCCTTTCGACGCGCCCTGCCTGATAGCGATAGATGCCCCCGCGCCCGGTGCCGCCGCCTACATCGGCTCCCTGCGTGGCGATCCAGATGCCGCCGTCACTGTCCTCGGCAAAGCCGTTGGGGATTTCCTTGGGAAAACCAAATTGGCGGAGGGAGTAGTAGTGCTGCCCGTCGAAGCGCACCACATCGTCGATGGTGCCGAGCCACATCCCGGACTCGCTGTCCTGCCAGATCGTATAGATACCGTGCGGGGCTCCAGGTACTGGCAAGAACGGGTAGCGCTGGGCAAACGAAATCCGGGCGCTCATTGCAATCAGTGCCAGGATGCACAGCAACCGCCCGATTCTCTGCATACCTCTATTTCCGCAGAATTCGCGCGGAAGCGCCAATCATTTCCGCATTCTGCTGCGAATTAGCACGGTTCTCGCGGATGTCAGTCCGTATCCGGCTTCTGGTACGCCTTTTGCAGATATAGCCGGGCCTCATTCAGCGCGCCCTGGGTGTTGTCGTTGGTCTGCACCGCCTGGCGATACTCGTTCACCGCGCGGTCGCGCTGCCCGGTCACGTCGAAGATCTTGCCCAGCTGGATGTGGCTCCAGACCTCGGTCCAGTGCGGATCGCCATCGCCGCGCAGAGCGTCGCGATAGGCATTGGCGCTCGCCTGATAGTTGCGCTGGTCGAAGAGAACCTCGCCAATGCGGTAGTCCGCCAGCGAGCTCTGCGCGTTGGCGTCGAGCGCCTTCTGATACTCGGCAATTGCTCCGGAGAGGTCGCCCTGCGCCGCCAATTGCTGCCCCTTCAGAATCGCCACGCGCACCAGCAGCCCCGGAGTCGACTTGAGCAGCCAATTGTCGGGATCGATGGCTATATGCCGCGGGCGGCCAAAAGTGTCGATGACAAACTGCGAGTCGGAGCCTACGACATCGACCTTTTTCACCTCCGTCTTGCCGTCCGTCTCTACGCGCAATTCGACGGGCATGCGGAACAAATCCAAATCCTGCTGAATCTCGCCGATAGTCCGGAATCCCTTGTTATTGCCCAACCGGTAAACCGCGTACTTATTCACAAACTGCGGCGCGCCGGTGCCATCGACCCACTGAGCAAAGAACGGCGTCAACTGCATCTGGGTCTGCGCCTCGGCTACTTTCTCAAAGTCGCTCGATCGCATCGATTTGTCGGTGTACTGGCTCAGCGCGCCAATCATGATCTTCTTGAACATGGCGTCGCCAACCTCCCAGCGCAGCATGTGGAAGACCATCGCCCCCTTGTCCAGAGTCATGGACTGAAACTGCGGCGAAAATGCGCTCAGCCGCCCAGCGCTCGAAAGCGGTGTCGTATCGTAAGCCAGCGCGCTGGCCGAAATATCCTCCATCGCGGTATTCAGCGCCGACTTGCCGCTTTCGTCTTCCAGGTACATCAGCTCCGCGTAGCGCGAGGCGCCGTTGGTGATCCATGCGTCGCTCAGCGTGGCAGGACTTACCTCCGAGCCCCACCATTGATGCGCAATGGTGTTGGCCATCAGGCGAATACCCGATTTATCTCCGGAGCGCGAGCCGAGAATCGCCGCCAATTCCGGCGCCCACGCCGCCGGCAGCGTGTCGTCGGGCAATTCGACCACGTTGAGCCGACTGGTCTCCGGCGCGCCGAAGTTGGTCGTGAAGAAATCCACCTGCTTCAACGCCGCCTCGGCCAGCGAAGCCCGCGACTGCTGATGGCCCACCGACAGATACACCTTGATATTCGGGTCGCCGCTGGGAGAAAACGGCGCCACAAAGCGGCCCGCGATCACCGTCCCCGGAAATCCAGGCTTGGTCCAGTTGAAACTGTATTGTTCGCCCGGCTTGCCATCGGCCAGCGTGACCTTGGTCGGCGTTCCCTGGCTGCCGCTGGCAATCACCCGCATCCCCTCCGGCACGCGCATATGAATTTCAGCCGTAAACCGGTCCGTCAGATAGCCGGTGGTGGGAAACCATCGCGCTGGATACAGCAGATACGAGATCGGCTCACGGATCGCAGCCAGCTTCAGACCCTCCACCGGGCCATCTTCCTCGCCCGATAGCGTACCCTCGTAGGCAAAGGTCCAATGCACCGCCTTGTTGCGCACAAACGGCGTGGCCGGCGCAATGCGGATGCTGCCGTCGGCCGTCCGGTCGCCGGTGAGCAGCTTGCCGCCGTCGTCGGTCACCTTGGTCAGCTTGAGCGCGGGATGAAAACCGAAGGTCACTTCGTCCGCGGCGTCAGGCGCTGTAAAGGTCACGACTGCCGTCGCAGAAATGTGATGAGCAGTCGTGTCCAGCTCCGCGTCGATCACATAGCCCTGGATCGCCATGCGGCGCGCGGCCAGTTGCGACTGCGCCGCGGACTTGCCTGGATTGAAGCCAAGAACGGCCAGCACGGCCAAAGACACTAAGGCAACTCGCATCGAAAGTCGTCGCATCGGGATCTGCACCCTCTTCCTTGATTGAAATTACGCCGCCCAAGTCCCTATGGTGTGGGTGCCCCACCCTCGCCACGTCTTTGTCTTTGTGGCCAGGGTGGGAATCACGAACCCGCCAATCCTAACTGTTCCATCACCACCGATGCCACTGCCCCAATCGCCGTCTGGCCGCCGCGGCCGGCGCGCAGCTTGTTGCCCACTTCAGCCAGCCCAGCCATCATCGCAGAGCGAGGCTCACCCTCCGCAAGCAGCGGTTCAAGCTGTTGGACGACAGATTCCCCTTGAAAGTCATCCTGAATCAGCTCCGGCACCAGCCGTTTGTTTGCAACAAGATTGACCATAGCAACATGCGGCACGGTCACCACCCGTTTGGCGATCCAATAAGTCACAGGAGAGACGCGGTAAACGACCACAAAAGGGTTGCCGATCAGCGCCGCTTCCACGGTCGCCGTTCCGCTGGCCACGATCGATCCGCGCGCATGATGCAGCGTGGCGCGGGCGTCCCTCACCATGCGCACCGGCAGCCCCTGCGCGAGCTCTGTCAGCATCGCGGTAACAACGTGAGCCTGAGGCATGGTCAGCGTGGGAGCAAGGGGCAACAGGAACTCGGTGGCCGGATCGCGGCCGAACAGGATTCGCGCCGCGCGGATCATTTCGGGAAGATTGAGGCGAATCTCCTTGGCGCGGCTGCCTGGCAAGATGCCAATCCAGCGATTGCGCGGATCGAGGCCATTCTGCTCGGCAAACTGCTCGCGGGCAATTGCCGGCAGCGGCAAGTCCGCCAGCGGATGGCCGACGTAGCTGGCGTCGACGCCCCGCTCCCGGTAAAACGGCTCTTCAAATGGAAAGATCACCAGCATCCGATCCACAAAACACTGCACTTTCCTGATGCGACCCTTCTTCCAGGCCCAAAGTTGCGGACTGACAAAAAAAATCACAGGAATCCCAAGCGCATGAAGCTCTTCGGCCAGCTTGAGGTGAATGTCCGGAAAGTCGATGAGAACGGCCACATCCGGCTTCTTTTCTCGAATGGCCGACTTGAGCTTCCGGTATTCGGCATAAATTCGCGGCAAATGCCGCACGACTTCGGTGATTCCCATGACCGCAACATCTTCCGAGCGGACGATGCGCTCCAAACCGAGCGCTTCCATCCGTTCGCCGCCCATGCCGGTAAAACGCGGCGTAACTCCGGCCGCCGCGCAGCGGGCTTGCAGTTCGGAGAGGAGTAGCGCGCCGTAGGCTTCGCCGCTGGCCTCGCCGGCGGAGAGGAAAATCAGCGGGGTGGGGCTGGGCGTGGAGCTTCGCGGCTGATTCCATTCGATTTGGCTCGGAACGACTGACACGTTGCATCCAGATTACACACCGCAGCCCGCGAAAATCGCGTTTCCTGTATTCTGAAACAGGTTGACTGGACGCGCTCCGGCTGGCTTTGGATTGAGGAGCTTGTTGAAAGAGTCAGACGTTGAGTGCAATTGGCGTACCAAATGTCCATCAGGGGCTAAAGCCCCATTGATTTGATTGGCTTTATCGGCACGACTGAAGTCGTGCCCTGTTACAAAGCGAAGGCCTTTCGAGTTTTCAGCAAGCTCTCAGGAGAATCAACAACTTACGATGCGCTACGTCACCCAATTCCTGCTTTCGGCCATGGCGCCGGAGCATTTTCCCAATTCCAATGCGCCGGAGATCGCCTTTCTGGGCCGGTCGAATGTGGGTAAATCCAGCCTGCTCAATGCTTTAGTGGGTGAAAAGGCGGCCAAGGTTTCGTCCACGCCGGGACGGACGAGGGCCATCAACTTCTTTGCCCTGGCGGACGAGGGTTCGCCGGACCGGCACAAGCTGGTTTTTGCCGACCTGCCGGGCTATGGCTACGCCAAAATTTCAAAGTCGATTTCAGAGACATGGCCGGATTTTATCGATCCGTATCTGGCGGATCGCGAACAGCTTAAGCTTTGCGTCTGCCTGGTGGACTCGAACATTCCAGCGCAGGAGAGCGACCGGCAGTTGATCGAGTGGCTGCGCTACCAGGGGCGTGCGTTTGCCGTGGTCGGCACCAAGGTGGACAAGCAAAGCGGGAATCAGCGGACGAAAAATCTGGCGGCGCTGAAGCGCGGGCTAGGGATCGACGATCTGCTGTTTCTGTCTTCAAAGACGGGATTTGGGCTTAAGGAGCTGTGGGCGCGGGTCGAGAGCGCTGCGAGCGTCGGCGAATAGATCGCTCCTCCAGTCTCGCGCAGCGATTGCGCAACGTGCAGCAAACATTGCGCAATGCGTAACAAGGATTGCGCAGTGTGCGGCAAAGATTGCGTGATGCGCCACAAAGATTGCGCAGTGCGGCTCTAAAAAAATCGGCCTCCGGCTATGCGAGCGGGCTTACCAGGTGTTGTAGGGCTGGCCGTCGCTGCCGTTTTCTTCGGAGCCGGAGTGGACGTCGTCAATGCCTGGGTCGCTCTGGTCGACTGAGTGTAGCGTATCGGTTGTTTCGGGTACCCAGGTGTCTGCCGAGCGAGTCATTGGATCGACCGGGACGCTCTTGAGATAGCCGGCTTCGACCAGGTCCTGCAGGGATTGCGGGGCCTTCTGTTTGTCCATTGTAAAGGAGTCGATCGCGTTGCGGATGACGTGCAGGTCCTCCTTCAGCACCGATTCCTTGGCGTTCTTGATCGCGGCAGTATATCTGGGGACGGCCAGCGTCATCAGCACGCCGATGATGAGCATGACGACCATCAGCTCAATGAGCGTGAAGCCGGATTGGCCCGATTTGTGCCTGCGTGCCGTCATTTGCCCTACCAATCCTTGTATTTTGTGCCGTCGAGGGCGGTGCCGTCGGATTTTGAATAAACGTCGAAGACGCTTTGCCCGCCGTAGGAGTCGCTGTCTGGATCATCCTGCATGGAGCGTAGACCCCACTCGGCTTTGCCGGTCATGGGATCGATGGGAATTTTGCGCAGAAACTTGACCTTCTTGCCTTGCACGTCAACGCCTTTGACGAGTTCATCGAGGTCGGGAGGGTAATTCTGGCTATCGACCTTGGTCATGAAGGCGCCTTTGTCGGCGGCGTCTTTGTAGTGGTCGATGGCGTCGCGCATCTGCCAGAGCTCGTAGCGGAGTTCGCGTTCTTTGTCTCTTTGGACTTTGAAGCGAGCGATGGGAACCGCAGCCGAGGCCAGGATTCCGAGAATGGCCGCGGTGACAATCAGCTCGACCAGGGTGAGGCCTTTTTCGCCGGAACGCCGATGTTGAACCATGCGCGGCCGAGATGCGCCGTCTCGGGATCGAAATTGGGACAGGCTGAACATGGCTTGCTGAGGGTCTCCGCTTATTGAATGACGATGTGAGCGTTCTGAGCGCTCACCTGCACCGGTTTTTGAGCCGAATCCAAGACGGAATGGCTGGCGACAACCAGATCGATGGCGCCGGCCTGTTTGGCCTGGAAGGTGAGCGTACAGATGGAGCCGGAGCCGTTGACGCCGGGCGTGCCGGGCGGCCGCGCGCCGACGATATTGATATTGTGCAGCGAGCTGCCTTCGACGACATCATCCTTGTGCATGACGGTGGCTTGCTGGCCACCCTGGTTGAGGAGATCGTCCGGTTTGAAGCCGACGAGGGTGAGCTTTTCCGGATCGTATTGGATCTGAAACGCTGTGGACGAGACGCCGTGAGCATCGTTGAGTGTGACGGAGACGGGAAACTCCGAGCCGACGGCGACTGGCGTGGTGGGCGCGTTGACGACAAAGCCGGCGCCGCCGGGCGGGTTGGATTGCGGACTGGACTGGGGACTCGACTGCGGCGGAGCCGGCGGTGGGCCGGCGGGCTTGGGAACGTCGCCGGTGGCCTCCTGGCGCAACTGCTGCATTGCGGAGTTGACGGCGGCGGAGGCGGTCTGCCCCTGGAGAGGCGCTACGGTGGTGCCGGGGAAGTTCTGAGCGCCGGCCGGGCGCTGGGGCGCGGGCTGAGCAGGCCGGGGTGCGCCGTCATTGATGTGGCGCAATTCGATGTTCTGGCCGGAGCCGGTGTCGATGCGGCGCAGGTTGAGCGGTGACAGATCCTGGCCGCGGACGATGTGCGGGATGAGGACGAAGACGACTTCGTCGTCGATGACCTCATGCTGTTTCGAGCCGAAGATGTACTTGAATATCGGCAGTTCGCCGATGCCGGGAATGCCGGTGATGCTGACGAGATCCTGTTTGTCGAGGATGCCGGCGAGGATGCTGGCTTCGCCTTCGCGGAGGCGGATGGTCTGTTCCGAGGTCTTTTGGGCGATGACGGGCTCGGTGACGCCGCTGATCGTATCGTTGCCGGCCTCCGAGGTGTCTTCGATTTTGAGCTTAAGGGTGATGTCGTGATCGAAGTGGACGGTTGGAGTCATTTCGATCTGGACGCCGACATCCTGGTACTGAAACTGGGTGTTGACCAGAGAGCTGGTGATGGCGGTGGTGGCGCCGGTCTGATAGGAGCCGGTAGCGATCGGAATGCGCTGGCCGATCTTCATGGTGGCTTTCTGGCCATCGGTAGAGCGCAGGCGGGGATTCTGGAGGATCTTGTTGTCGGAGTCGGTGAGCAGCAGGTTGGCCGTGGCTGCGCTGACGGTTACCGCGAAGCTGTTGGCGTTGAGATTGGCCAGGTTGTCGAGAGTCAGCGACGAGGCAGTGGTGCTGGTCGTAGTGGTGGTGGTCGAAGTGGTGTTGGTGGTAGGCGGCTGGAGGGCAAAGCTGATGCTGCCCGGCCAACTCAGGCCGATGTTGCGGACCTTGTCCCGATCGACTTCCATGATGGCGATGTCGACGACGACTTCGGGACGGGCTTTATCCAGATCGTTGATGATCTTCTGGGCCAGGGTGAGTTCGTCGGGAGTGGCGCGGACGACGATGGCGTTCTGGCTGGGAACGCCGTAGACCTTGGCGTTGGCCATGACGTTGCGCAGCGCGGTTTGTACGTCATTCAAGTCGCTCTGTTGCCAGGCGTTGGAGAGATAAAAGGTCTGGACGGCCTGCTCGTCGAGTTCGGTGTGCTTGGCGCGGTTGTTTTGAGCGACGAAGACGGTGTTTGAGGTGACGGGACGCCAGAAGGTATTGGAGAGCGTGCCGACGATGCGCAGGGCATCCATGAGGGTGACGTTGTTCAGTTCGACGGAGATGTTTTTGCCGTTGTAATCGGGGTCGAAGAGGACGTTGATGCCGGCAGCTTTGCCAATGGCCTGGTAGACAATCTTCGAGTCCTGCGTCATGCGCAGGGTGAGGGGTTCGCTGGAGACCGGCTTGAGCTCGGCTGGAGCGCCGGCGTCCTCGATGGCTTCCTCGGCCGGCTCGCTGAGGCTGGTTTCGGCGTGGACAGGGAGGCCGGCGGACCGGGCGCGGATCTTGGCGATCTCCTGGATTGCGGCTTCGTTGCTGGGATCGATTTCGGTGGCGCGCATGAACTGAGCAAGGGCGGATTGCTCTGTATTGGGATTGGGAGTGGGAGATTTGTCCGCCTCGAGGATCTTGCGGCCCAAAGTGACGTGGGTGGACGAGGCGGTCAGACGCAGGCGGGAAAAGGCGGTGCGCATGCGGAGGTCGTTGGGGGCCTTGGCGTAGGCTTTCTTGTAGTCCTCGAATGCGGTGTCGTAGTCTTCGCGCGCCTCGGCTGCCTCGCCCGCGAGGTAGAGCTTGTGGGCGGACTCACCTTTGGAGGCGTGGGCGGGCAGGGTGCCGGCGAAAAGGGTGCAGCAGAGCAGAACGGAGACGGTGCTCTTGCAGAGTTGAATCGGAGCGGCGAAACGGTTCATCGAACTCCCATGCGGTGCTTCCAAAAGGTATCGCTTAAGCGAAATGTGTGACGGCGCCGGGATAAACGCCCGGCGAATGGCCCCGAGGCGCAATGGGGTGACGATGCTGAAACGCGGTCCGAGAGCTTTGGGACCCATATTTCTACTGCTCCAGCGATGCCTCATTCTAGCAAAGCTCCATTGCGGCAGGCCGCGAAACCGAACCGATGCTAGGATTGAGGTTTGAGGAAGTATTGCGATGCCGCGCCAGTCCAGCCACGTCATTGTTCCCGCCAGCAAGCCAACGGCCAAAGCGCAGAAGCCGCGCGACCCGGTGGCGAGCGGCGAACGCGACGCCGCGTTCAATCGCAGCGCGACCTACAACTACTTTCTCGTAGAGAAGATCGAAGCCGGCGTGTCGCTGCGCGGCACCGAGGTGAAATCCATCCGCGAGGGCCAGGCCAATCTGAAAGACGCCTACGGGCTGATCAAAGACGGCGAGGCTTTTCTGCTGAACGTCCATATTGGGCCTTATTCTCATGGAAATTTTGCCAATCACGACGCACTGCGGACCCGCAAACTGCTGATGCATAAGGAAGAAGTCCGCAAGCTACAGATCAAGACGCAGATCAAGGGCAATACGCTCATTCCGGTGCGGCTTTACTTTCGCAATGGCCGGGTGAAGTGCGAATTGGCGGTAGCCAAGGGCAAGCAGGAGTGGGATAAGCGGGAAACGGAGAAGCGGCGCGAGGCGGATCGGGAGTCGCGGGCAGCGATTAACGAGAGCAAGCACAAGATGGGGCGGTAGGGCGCGATTCCGAATTGTCAGCGGATGACTTCGATTTCGATGCCGATGGATAGATTCTTGGAGACCTGCGTCCATATTCGATCCGTTGTGTAGACCTTCGCCCGGCGTTCCATGGCCAGCGCAAGGCAGACCCGGTCGCCCAGCGATAGGCCATAGGGGCGTGTGACAGTGAGCAGTTCGGCGGCGACTCGTGCCTGAGTTTCGGTAAGCTGACAAATCTGGCATTGGAAGTTCAGAACTCGGTTCCAAGCGAGAGTTGGGTCGGCTCCGAGCGTGATCATGCGGCCATGGACCTCGATCAGGTTTACCGTGCTCAGGTAGCCTCCCCCCAAAAGCGATAGAACGCGGTCGCCGCCCGGCTCCGAGAGTAGGACGGCCAGGATTGCAGACGAGTCGAAAACCGCGGGGGGTTGCGCGTTGAGGCTAGGCAAGCTTGGTTGCCTTAGCTTTCTGGATTTGAGCTTTCCGCACCGGAGCCGCGCCTTGACCGGTATGGCTAACCGGAGCTGCGAAGCCATCGCGGATTCGGCGCAATTCGCGGGCGCGCTCAGGAGTTTCATTTTCCAGCAGAGCTTCCTGGCGGCGCTCCAGGATGAGTTCGTCTGACACGAGGAGCCCTTCCGCGGGCGCGAGGTGCGCAAACTCCGCTTGTATACGCCGGATACGGGCGATATAAGACTCGATGCGCAGGACTCCATCCTCAACTTCCATTACGACGGAATCGTCTTTCTGGAGGCCGAGTTTTTCGCGCATAGCTGCGGGAATGACGATTCTGCCGTTGGCGTTAATACGAGTGTGCGCGACCATCGGAGCTAAACCTGCCCGTGGAGTCCATGAGTGGTCTGGCTGAGATTCGGCAGCGTCTGCTTGTGGAGCTTGATCGAGGACGGCCATGGGAACTCCTGACCCAATTATGTCACGTCTTCAAGCAAATGACATTCATTTCGCATATGACAGTATGAAAGTTCGCGACCACTGCTGCGCGGATTTTGCCCTAGCTGCGGACAGCCGAGGTCGCGCCTTCAGTGGAATAATAGGGAGCATGAAGACACAACTGGTTTTTGCCAATCTTGCTGGAATTGAAACCGAAGTGCTGGTCGTGTTGGCCGGCGATGCGCAGACGGACAAGGGTGGGAAGCCCGAGCTGGCGCTGCTGACCCGTGACTCCGCTGTGACGACTGCCGCTTCGTTGGCGCTGGCTTCGGAAGAGTTCAAGGGCGGTGCGAACGAATGCCTGCTGTTGCATGCTCCGGCGGGATTGGCGTCCAAGCGGCTGCTGGTGGTGGGGGTGGGCAAGACGGCTAAGGCTACTGCGCACTCGGTGCGGACGGCGGTGGGAACGGCGATCCGGTTTGTGAAGCCGCGCGGGATCAGGAACGTGGCGCTTGCGCTGCCTGCGGCTGAGCATCTGCCGCCGGGGCCTTGTTCTCGGGCTGCGGTGGAGGGGGCGATGCTGGCGGATTACGATCCGGATACGTACCGGTCGGATCGCAAGGACCAGAGCGTTTACGACTTTACGCTGGCGGCTGTTGCGGGTGAGGAGGCTGCTGCGGTCGAGTTGGGGTACGCCGAGGGGATCATTATCGCCGAGAGCCAGAACTTTGCTCGGGAGCTGGTGAATGAGCCGGGCAACAAGCTGACGCCGACGATCCTGGGGCAGCGCGCGGCGGCGATGGCGGCGACGCATGGGCTCAAGGCCGAGGTCTATTCGACGGAGAAGTTGCGCGAGTTGAAGATGGGTGCGTTCTTGAGCGTTACTCTGGGTTCAGAGGAACCCCCGGCTCTGATTGTGCTGACTTACGAGCCGGAGGGGTACGATGCCGCGACGTATTCCGGGCCGGTGCTGGGCCTGGTGGGCAAGGGGATTACGTTCGACACGGGCGGGATCTCGATCAAGCCGGCGGACAAGATGGAGCTGATGAAGTACGACATGGCCGGTTCGGCGGCGATGCTGGGGGCGATGGCTGCGATTGGGCGCACCAAGCCGAATGTGAAAGTGATCAGCGTGGTCTGCTCGGCGGAGAATATGCCGGATGGCAAGGCGCAAAAGCCGGGCGATGTGCAGACGGCGATGCCTTTCAAGGATGGCGAGCCGGGGCACACGATCGAGATCATCAATACGGATGCCGAAGGGCGGCTGGTGCTGGCGGACGGGCTGACCTATGCGCGGCAGCTTGGCTGCACGCACTTGATCGACGCCGCAACGCTTACAGGAGCTTGCGTGGTGGCGCTGGGTCCGGTGAATGCGGGGGGATTCTCGAACGACGAGGAGACTTACGCGAAGTTCCATGCGGCGCTGGAGATTTCTGGCGAAAAGGTTTGGCGTTTGCCGCTGGGTGATGAATATTACGAGCAGATCAAGAGCGATATTGCGGACATCAAGAACACGGGCGGGCGCTGGGGCGGGGCGGTTACGGCTGCGGAGTTTCTGCATGTGTTTGCGGATGAGACGCCGTGGATTCACCTGGATATTGCGGGGATGGCGTGGTACGAGGATACGAAGCCTTTTATCGCCAAGGGTCCGAGCGGGTTTGGGGTGAGGAGCATTCTGGAATGGGTGCGGAGTTACGCCAAATAGCCTGAGGCAAAGGGAGTAAGAAACACGGCGAGGCCGGAGCGGTTGCTCCGGCCTCGCCGTGTTTGTGGAGTTATTCGGTGGTGAGGGTTTGGATGGGGCCGGTGGCGGTTCCGGCGGCGGTAGTGACGACGAACTGGAAGTAGTACGTGGTTGCGGCTTTCAGGCCGGTGAGCGCGGCGGAGACTTTGACCGGCGTCGTCGCGGCAGTGGTCAGGGCGGTTTTGGCGGTGGTGCTGGTGAGCGCCGTGCTGGTGACGCCGTACTGGAAGTGGACGGTGCCAGCGAGGCCGAGGGTGTTTGCAAAGGCGCTCAGCGTGGCTGTGCCGGCAGTGACAGCGCTGGCTGGCGAAGCGATGCCGGTGGGCCAGCCGATGAGGGTGTAGTTGGCCTTGGCGGCTGCGCTGTTGACGTAGCCGGTGGCGATGGCGATGGCCTGGAAATCCGTCGACTGGGTGATGGCGACGGGCGCGGTGTACTTTGTCGAGGCTGAGGTAGGCGCGACGCCGTTGGTGGTGTAGTAGATGACAGCGCCGGGGGTGGTGTCGGTGATGGCGATCGTTTCTGTGGTGGTGTAGGTGCCGACGGCGGGCGGGAAGATCGGCGCCGCCGCCTGCTTTTCAATGGTGTATTTCTCGGTGACGACTGCGCTTTCGGTGTGTCCGGTGGCGATGGCCATGGCTTCGATCGTCTCTGTCGCGGCGGCAGCGATTGGCGCGGTGTATTTCAGGGAAGCTGTGGTGGGCGCGGTGCCGTTGAGGGTGTAGTAGATGACTGCACCGGTCGTGGCGTCGGTGATCTTGACCGATTGGGTTGTGTCGTATGTACCGGTCAGGACGGAGAAGATGGGATTGGCGGTGAGTGTGGGGAGGGTGTAGGTGCCGGTGGCGACGGCGCTGACGGTATCGGTGCCGGATTGTGCGATCGCCTTGATGGTGGTGGTTTCGCTGACCGGAATTGCTGCCGAATAGAGCCTGGTGGTGCCGGTGGCGGGGATGGTGGGGGTGGTGCCGTCCACTGTGTAGTAGATTTTGGCGCTGGCGGTCGCGTCGTCGAGGGTGACGTCAGTAGTAGTGGTGTAAGAGCCCGGGGCAGGCGAAAAAGTAGGCGTGGCCGTGGTGACTGCGGTGCTGTAGGTGACTTTGCGGACGACCTGATTGAGTAGATCGGCGAAGTACAGATTGCCGGAGGGATCGAAGGCTATGCCGTAGGGGTCGTTGAGTTCGGCTTTGGTGGCTGTGCCTCCGGTGCCGGTGAATCCGCTGACTCCATCGCCGGCGACTGCGGTGATGATCTGCGTTTTGGCGTCGACACGGCGGACGAGTTCGTCGCCGATGCCCGAAATATACAAATCGCCTGCGGTGTCGAAAGCGATGCCGTTGGGAGTGAAGAGCAGTGCACTGGTTGCAACGCAACCGTCGCCGGGTTCGTCGACTGCTGCCGTGCAGGTCTGACCGGAAGTATTTCCGGCAAAGATTGTGATGATCTGGGTCTTGGCATTGACCACGCGGATGAGGCTGTCGTTGCCGAGATCGGTGATGTACAGGTTTCCTGAGGGATCGAGCGCGACTTCCGTGGGAGCGGCGATGGACGCGTCGGGACCGGGGCAACCATCGCCGAGGGTGTCGGTGGCGGCGGCGCAGCCTGAGCCTCCACCGGCGACGGTTGTGATGATGCCAGTGCTGGCTGTGATTTTGCGAATGCGGTTGCTGCCGGTGTCGGCGATGTAGACGTTGCCGGCGGAGTCGACGGCGACGCCGTAGGGGCCGCTCACTTCCGCGAGCGTGGCCTTTCCACCATCGCCGGTAGAACCCGCGTGCAGCAGGCCCAGGCCGGCGATGGTGGTAATGATGCCAGTGCTGGCTGTGACCTTGCGAACGGAATTGTTGCCGTAGTCGGCGATGTAGAGGTTGTCGCTGGCATCGACGGCTACGCCTTCGGGATAGAACAGGAAGGCGCTCGTGGCTGGTCCGCCGTCGCCGCACTCGTAATTTTCCTCACAATTGATGTTTTCGCCATCGGGGTTGGAACTTGATCCCGCGACGGTGGTGATGACGTGGGTGGCGTGATCGACGCGGCGAATGCGGTTGTTGACGGAGTCCGCAATGAAGAGGTTGCCTTGCGAATCCATGGCGATGCCGGCGGGCTGATTCATCTCCGCGGAGGCAGCCGGCCCGCTATCGCCGGAGTAGCCGCCGGTGAAGGCTCCGGCTCCGTAGCCGTTGCCGGCGTAGGTGCTGATGGTTCCGACGGCGCCGGCGGCTTCTTCTGGGTTGAGCCGGTCAAGGTATGGGTAGAAGCGGCTCGTCGCTTTTCTAACAGCGTGGATGCCGGACTGTGCGGCCGGTGCGGCGGCTGTCACGGTGGGCGGGGCGATGGCGAGGAATCCGAAAGCAACGAGGATACCGAGGGAGAAAAGCTTGAGATTTGCGAACATAGCAGCGCTCCTTAGTCAACGCAGGGGTAGCCTGGGGGTGCTCCGAGGATTGCGTTGATTTGTACGTGTCTTCTATTGCGCAAAAGTTGGCGATTTATGCCCAAGATTTTTGCGAATTGGCGAAAGTTTCTTTGAGATGGGAGGGTGAGGATGGAGAGACGTCCGCCGTACCGGGTGAAGGTGACGGGGTGATGCCGCCTGGCGCGAACGAATTGCGCATTGAGGGGCAATACGGCGATCCATGAATTCGCGGGGCAGGCGCTGCCGGATTAGCGGCTGCTTGGGGATCGCTTCGGGATGCTTTTTGCGCCGCAGGATAGGGAGCATCTGGAGCCGCTGCCTTCGGGGATTCCGGGGCTTGCGCGGCTGGTGGGAGATGGGCTTGGGGGTGGGGCGCGGCACTCACAAGCGAGATTAGGGCCACACATCGATGTTCCTAGTTTTGCTTTTTGCGTACACTCACACTATCGTGATCGAGAGGTGAGTTTCATGGCTACCGTCGACAGCGTGATTGTCCACAGGCATTTTCGGCTTGACAAGAACAAGCTGAAGCGGGCGCAAGAAGCATTCGGAACTTCAACAGAGACGGAGGCCGTAGATCTCGCTCTTGATTTTGCCCTCGGTGAGATGGAGCGAAATCGGATCGTCGAATAAGCCCATCGGGAGTTTGTTGAGAGCGGCATCGTAATTCGGGACGTCTTTGGGAGATTGGAAGACTAGTGTAGTGTCTCAATAATTGAATCTATTTTGAGCAGTCCAAAAGGCTGAGTCCGGCGGACTGGCCTTTCCTCAGGGGCTAAAGCCCCGTTGATTTTTCGGGCCTTACGTACGGGCTAAAGCCCATACCCTTCAAAATTGATAAACGATCATCTGTGTGAGACACACCACTAGCGTGCCCTTTCTGTTCGACTCCTCGATTTACATCAATGCCTTCCGAATTGCCGGGGAGGCCGCTGTTCTCTTCCAGCGGTGGGAACAGGAGTCACCGCTATGGCTCAGTTCGGTGGTTCTGGAGGAGTTCTACGCCGGAGCGGATAGGACGGCTTCGCGGCTCTTGACCAAGCTTGAACATGATTTTGAGCTTGCGGGGAGAATACTGACGCCGAATCGCAGCGACTGGACGCGGGCCTGAAAAGCACTCGCGAAGCTGGGCAAAAAACATGGATTCGAGGAAATCGGACAAGCACGCCTGGTGAATGACGCACTGATTGCAACCAGCGCTGCGCGCCAGGGGATTACAGTGATTACCGCCAATCGGCGCGACTTTGAGCGGCTGGCGGAGTTTTGCTCGCTGCAGTGGCAGACCCGAGCGGTTTAGAGGTTTTGAAGCCCACATCTCAGAAACTCCGTGTTGGTCACCCGGTTGCGGACGCTTTCGCCTTGATTCCCCTTCCGATCCGCGGCAGGCGCGATTTTCTTTCGCCTCAGGAAACGGTTGCGGGCCCAGTTCCCACTATGGAGTTGGGTGCCGGGGCAGTAATTCTCCCGGTATCAATTCCCCCGTAAGGAGAACGACAATGTTTCAACACTCGAATTTAGTAAGAGGAATGCTCTGTGCTGCACTTGTCCCGATGGTGGCAAGCGTAGGCCTTCATGCGCAAGACGTAGTCAAAAGCGCGAACGGTGTAACTTCGGTCAAGGTGGCCCCTTACAAGGGCTCGGTCGACTTTATCCACGCCAAGCCGATGCCTTTGCCCCAGGCAACGATGACAGAGGACGCGGTTCATGGCCTGATTGATTCCGTTCAAACAGCGCACGTCAATGCTGGCGGCAGCGGATTGGTGCCCGGAAGCGAAGGCACCGGTTCCAGGACGGAATTTACGCCGGTGTTTCTGGGCAAGCCCGAGTCCGGGTCCGAGTCCGAAGGGCTCCAATCCGATGCAGTGCAGCCGCGCCCGGAAGACTATGGCACGAGCAACCTGCCATTCACCACGGTACGAGCCGATCTGTACGGGCTGGATACGAACACCAACTATCCATACCGGGCAGTGGGCAAGCTCTTCTTCGATATCACATCGACGGGGTACTCATGGTGCTCGGGGTCGATGATCAAGCCGGGCGTGGTGGTGACCGCGGGCCATTGCGCAGCTGAATTTGGGCAGAAGAAATTCCACAGCGGTTGGGAATGGGTGCCTGGATACTCGGATGGCACCGCGCCGTACGGCACATGGACCGTTGCGGAGGCCTTTGTCCTGACCGCGTACTACGCCGGAACCGACTCTTGCGCCCAATCTGGCGTGGTGTGCGAGGACGACGTGGCGGTGCTGGTTCTGAACACGCAAAAGGACACGTATGTGGGGAGCACGGTGGGCTGGTTCGGGTATTGGTATGGCGGTGGATTTACCGCTGGGGGTTTGGCGCAGATTACGCAACTGGGGTATCCCGGCGGCCTGAACTCGGCCGACTACATGGAACGAACGGATTCGCAAGGATTTACGAGTTCCGCGGATTCGAACAATCACATCATCGGCTCAAACGAGAACGGCGGGTCCAGCGGCGGTCCGTGGGTTGAGAATTTCGGATTGCCGGCAACGCTTACCGGCGAGACGAACGGCTCTTTTCCGGCCAGCAACGTGATCGTGGGCGTGACGAGTTGGGGATCGACATCCTTGACGCCCAAAGATGACGGAGCTTCGCCTTTTACTTCCGGCAATATTCAGACTTTGTTGAATACCGCCTGCGGTGCGTTCCCTGGAGCCTGCTAGGAGCAAGAGCGGGTTTAGTGTGAAGCGCCAGGCGATTGCGATGCAGGCTCTTTCCTGGGGAACAAGCGTGTCAAGCGATGCCGCTTCGCATTGCACCTACCCTGCTTTTACTTTAAGAAATGAAACGGGTGATTGGACGTGGGGCGCACTCTGCCGCAAAACGGCAGAGTGCGCCC
>Ga0302325_10006157_pt1 | contig 27060 bp, 25 predicted proteins | sample Palsa_T0_2_FD_201948 | JGI IMG/M metagenome (GOLD analysis project Ga0302325, IMG submission 201948) | Peat permafrost microbial communities from Stordalen Mire near Abisko, Sweden - Palsa_T0_2 | ecosystem: Environmental > Terrestrial > Soil > Palsa > Peat permafrost | place: Sweden: Abisko... | reverse complement strand
TCGTGCTTCCCGTGTGAACATCTACCAGCCACGAGCACCACACCCGAGGAGATCAGCAGCTAAACGACACCCGTGTCGCGCCGGCGCCACAGGATGCAACGGCCAGCCCCGCCCCGGGAGAACGGACATGGTGATGCGCCTCGACGGACCAGTGCTCGCGGGTCAGCCGGGCCAGATCCGCCGCAATGGCATCGGCGCTGGTCAGGCTGGTGACGGCGTAGGCGGTCTGGCGGGAGACCTTGCCGGTGGCGGTGTCCTTGCGCCAGCGGGTGATCTTGACGGCCTGGCGGGCGTGCGGGAAGTCCAGGCCGGGGACTGGGCGGCCTTCACGGTCCGGGTCTCGGTCTGGCCGTGCCGCTTTTCGCGGGTGACGCTGCCGGCCGGCACCTGCCGCCAGGGCAGCGCCGTGACCCGGGCCTGCAGCAGCGGCCGGTTCTGCTTTCACCACCGCGATGTAATGCGCCTTCTTCTGGCGTACCAGCCAGTCCAGGTTCGCCCGCACCGTATGCAGAGCGTCGGAGGTCACCACCACGCCGGCCAGGCCCAGCGGCTCCAGCAGCCCGGTGAAATGGCTGGTCTCGTTGTGCCCGTCCCCGACCTCGACCTGGTCCAGCAGGTGGCCGCCATGCTCGGCGACCCCGAGCAGGTGGACCCGGGTGCCGCCGGGCCGCCGGGCGCCGCGGGAGGTCTTGCCGTCCAGCGCCACGGCCCTGAACCGCTCGCGGGCCAGCGTTCGTGCCCGCTGGGCGGCGCGCCGGGCCCGGTAGCCGCCCAAGCTGGCCGACGGGCCGCCGGAGCGCGCGCGGCCGCGGGGGCGCAGTCCGGGCAGGGCCCGGGTCAGGGCGAGCGGGTCCAGGCGGTCCAGGACCACCCGGATCGTTTTCTCATCCGGTGCCCGGTACCGGGCACCGGTACCGGCCCGCGACCGGGTCCCACGGGGCGTGCAGCCGGGCCAAGCCGGCCTGGCCAGCCCGCCTGATCCACTGCCCGACCGCGGTAAGCCGGTCGTTCCCGGCGGCGGTGAACGCGCAGAGCGCGATCGCGATCAGGCAGGCCAGCGGGCAGATCCGCCCCTGCGGCGAGCGCGGGTCCGGCAGCGCTTCCAGCCGCTGCCACGCACCGGGAGCCAGGTTCCCGCCGTCAGGACCGGATTCGGCCGCGCGCGACAATGCCATTGCGGGCGTGCCACACCTCGTTCGTAGACCTCGAAGACCTACATGATCGACGCGGCATGCCCGCGCCTACAACCCGCGCAATACGCCCCTATCACCGCATACCGCCTAAAGCCGGGTAAGTCCGTAACATGCCGAAGCCCTGAGTGGACATCAGGATCGAAGCGCTAGTGGTGATCTTCGTGACTTACGGCCTGTCTCAATCATTAACAATCTCGAAACATTCCGAAACAAGGCGGGAACTGGAAATAGGTCCGCCACAAGAAGCCGAACCCCCACTTCGTATGAGCTCACAGGAATTATTCCTACCAGCGACAAATTATATTTGTCGGCTTTAGCTAACTGCAAACACATAGGTCACATGAAGCGCAGAATAGCTATCCTGTACGCGACTAACACAGCAATGTACTGCGCTTGACCAAATGTCGCCAGAATGGCAGACTTACGCCTACTGCACCGGGAGAGTTTGCAGCATCTAAGAAAGAGGATCGACATGGATAAAACACAGGAACTTCTGATCGAGGAACTAAAGTCGCCTGGCCCAGCCCAGCGCACTCAGCCCACTTGCCACAGCTATGCGGCAGATCTAGACGACGACGAGACCGAAGAGTAGCAAGATCGGCATTACGCCTGTCTAGCTGAGCTGACACTTTCGGAGTCCAGGGAGTTAAATCCCCCAGCGGCCCCTTTCGGGCGGCAATCAAATCGAAATCGAATGCTTCTCAGGCTCTCTCCGGTGTAGCATAACAAGACGATGCTGTAGCGCATAGATTCATTAACCCAGGGCACGGCACGCTAGCCCAGCAATTGGCTCTCAACAGGTTTAACGACCTAAGGTTCTGAAAACAAAATCCAGTCTAGTGGTTATGTGCGCCGCCACCGTCGGCGCGTTTATCGAAGAGAGTTACACGACTGCGGGCGCTCCGGCGATAGGGGGTCGCGACAGTGCTTTGCCTTGGAGCCTAAGCCACGACACCAGAAATAAGATACAGCTCCTCGACCCTGCTATCGCTTTAGTAAAGATGTGCGGGCGTTGCTAATACGACTGGTATTACCAGAAGGGGGTAAGATGATGAACGCTGAACTGCCCTTCGGACAAAAGCTACGAAGGGATGTCACGCTGATTACTCACGAGAACTGGACCTACATTCTATCTAGCGATATCCGGCTCAGAGTAAGACCAGCCGAGCTTCAGGACACCGATGATGACTCGGCTCCTGAAGGCAACGCGTCTCCCGATCCGTTGATGAACTGGCTTGATAGTACTGGGCTGCTGGCGAATGATCCGGAAGATCCGGTAGAAAATCACCCAACATACCGAAACGTCCTTAGAAGCCGTAGACCAAAGGTGTATCTGTGGGGTGCGTCATCCCTAGCTCATGATCTGAGGGAAGCACTAGAAAATCTCAATGTAATTTCTTCCCCCATAAATCCTGCTAGTGAAGATTTGCGCAGTTACGACCTTCTAATAGGGCCCATCGGGAAGCTAGCCCACGACTTTGGTGAGTGGACCCAAAGGCACCAGGCTGGAGATATTAGTTTTTTGACCTACCTCATTACGCCATCGAGTCTATTGCTAGCCCGCCTACCTGCCGGTTCCGCAGCCTGTCCAGATTGCCTAGTTGCAAGATTGCGTTCGAATTTTCCTTCGGCGGAGATCGCAGACGCTCCACTCAACGCACTCTTTGGAGCGGCAATTGATAGACGGTGGCCCATCTACTCCGCTGCAATTGGCCTTATTACGGCAGCGGCGATCGAAATGTGTGTTAGCTCTGGCTCCACTGCCGAGGAGGATGGAGGAGTTCTAGTAGAATTCACCTTGCCGCAGACTGAAATCACCAAGCACAGCATTCTTCCTTTTCCTGGCTGCGTGTCCCATTATGCGATTCCGGTATCTCAATCCCTGCTCCCCGTGCAGGTAGATGTTGCTAGTAGCCCCGCAACTAGCTTGCCTGAATCGTGGAGAAAGATGCAACGGGTAATAAGCCCGCTTGTAGGCATAGTGCATCGCGTTGAGATGAGCGACGCGAATGAGATAGCGAACGGATTTGTGTATGCCGCTACTTTCGGATCAAGCGACACCACGAGATTTTCTCCTGTTCGGGCGCCCAGTATTGGAGGAGCGGTGAAGTCAAGTTCGCTCCATGCACGCGTTGCTGCCGTGGGCGAATCAATTGAGCGGTATGCGTGCGGCGTTTATGACCCTCAGGTCCTAATACGAGGAACCTATGATGATCTTAAGCCTGAGGCGGTAGAACCAGACAGCCTTCCCCTTGGATCACGCAAAGAGTATGAAAATTCTAGACGTGTAGCTCCTTGGGATCCAGATCTAAGCCTTGAGTGGGCACAAGGAATTTCACTAGCGACGGGCGCTAGAAGACTGGTGCCCGCGTGCGCAGTCTACGTCCCATATAGGTTTCGAAGTAAGAGAGAGAGATTGCTACGGCCGATCTCTACGGGACTTGCATGCGGATCCACTCTGACGGAAGCGGCCCTGTCAAGCCTGTATGAAGTGGTAGAACGCGACTCCTTCGCAATATTTTGGGAAAACATGCTAGTTCTCCCTACCGTAAATCTTAGCACTAGCGAATCGCGTACTATCCGAGACGCTGTAGCTGAAATGGAACGCGACGAAGTCGAAGTAACTTGCAAACTAACGACGACAGACCTCAACGTTACTAGTGTAGTCATGATGGCTATACAGTGGCGCGAAGGCTCTCCTATGGTCTGCTTTTCTGCTCGATCGAATTTTGATTTCGAGAAGTGTGTCCTGGGAGCTCTCGAGGAGCTTCAATTGTGTAGACGATTCGTGGGTGACTGGATCGATGATCATGGCGTCGCGGAGGATCCAAGATCGATGCGGTGGATGGGTGAATTCTACTCCTACTATTGTCACCCGGAGCGCGTCGCCATGCTTGACTTCGTCAAGGATGGTCCGCGCCTCGAGATGTCTAGCCTTCCAAGAGCGGACGGTATAAATCCTGCGGAAGCCCTGGAGAAGCTGGTTAGTTATGTAAGCGGTCAAGGTTACGAGCCGATCCTTGTGAATATTACGCCTGTCGATGTGGCGTACTGCGGTCTAACGGTTACTCGTGCAATAGTGCCTGGCTTGCGACCCGTAACGTTTGCCCGAGACTTCCGGCATCTTGGCGGTCGTCGCCTTTATGATGCGCCGATTCAAATGGGGGTCCGTACATATGCGCTTACTGAGGAGGAGTTGAACCCTAACCCTATGCCAGGCGGCTGAGGAGCGCGATCTCCACTCTGGACGTGTTATCAGAGCTTAAAGGAAAGGGAGTCTTAAACTATATGCCCCGGCGTAGCGTCCGCTTCGTTATTAACTCCGCTATTCGTACCATGGTTCCTTGGCTTGCGCAGGACAGCACTGAGACGAATCTCCTGCGTCTGACATACGACTCAGCGCTGCTGCCATCGCCTCAGGATGAGCGGCGTGAAGTAACGCTAGCGTCAGTTAGTGCTGACACAGTTACAGTAGAATTCAGCGACGAGCTCCAATACGCCGACGGAACTCGTGTCAGTTGTGACGCATACATTCTGCCTCTAGTCTCGCAATTGGAGCTGCTTGTCGAGGACTATATTCTGGCTCGGTCCGGAAATGTTGCTCGTATATCAACAAGCGACCCGTCGGCTGTACTGGACATACTAAGATCGTATGCATGTGTTCCATTTCGACCAGAGGCTCCGCCTGCTAGTGTTCTTGGGTCTCACATGTTTAGCTCAGGACGGTGCTATGTGGCGACCGTAAAGAGCAATTGGCTTGAATTGGTGATGAATAAATATCATTCAGAGATGATCCACGAGATAGACTCGATTGAGATCCATACTATACCCAATATATCGGATAGGTTGAGTGCGTTCGCACGCGACGAGGTTGACGTGATTCCCATTGCATCAGCCGATGTGGAACGGATCCGGAACGGCGAGCTAAAGAACGACGGTCACATTTTGCATGGCCTCACTAATTCGATATCGACACTATCGTTTCGTGCTTCCGGTCCACTCATCGATCCTGCGCTTAGGCATCGGCTATGTGCAACGTTTCCGTTTGAAGAATTCGATGCCCGCTATCGCTTTGGAGGGACGGTGTTCGGTTTCTCGGATCCATTTCGCTGTCTAGATCAGCGCGAAAAGCATGCTAGGTTGGCAGGGTTCGCGCGGTCAAGTGCAATCAGAATGCTAGTTCCGAAAAGCGAGTATCATCTTGAACGTGGAGAATGGATGGCGTCTGCATGGAGCAAGTCTTCCGGAATACAAATAAACGTTGAAGGCCTTCAAATGACGGAATATCAATCTGCAATCTCGGATCCTTCTGCTGCTGACATAGTTTGGATGGGTGTAGGGGCGGATCACGATAGTCCTCGCCACTGGGTACGGTACGGATTGTTGAATGGACGGATACCCGTACCCCCGAATCTAGGTCGAGCACATCGACTCGCTCGGTCCAGTACGGAAGAGGACATCCTTGAAGCCGAGCGCATCCTCCTATCAGAAGGTTGGTATGTTCCACTCTATCGACACCAGCAGTATTATTTCGTAAGGAATGGCTTGCAAGGTCTACAGTTGGAGATGAGTGATTGGCCACTCCCGGGAGTCCATCACCCAGATAAATTGACTTGGGCTAGCAGGAGCACGGGTAGTGACAGCCTTGAGGGATGTAAAAATTAGCCGCGGGAGGGGGGAAATGAGTGCGCTTCCTCAGGCGGGCCATGGAGATACGCGCTGGTACTGCAGCAAACACGTGATATTCATTCCAGTTGACGGGACCATTATTGCTGTCAACTGCGCCTCGAATAAACGGTTTAGAGTTGCGACCGAGGTGGTCGAACTTTTGACAGCCTCCTCTGGTGGGGCTAGCGAGGAAGAATTGCGGCAAAAGTTTCCGCACTTGAGATCGCAGATGTTGGGCCTATTGCAGGACCTAGAGCAATCTGGTCTGCTTCACAAGGGAGAGGAGGTTCCGCAGTCTCCAAAAGAATGGGCGCTGTGGTCTTCCTTCGAACTAATGGTTCAACACCAAGCTCATGAGGGCGGCCTCCGTTGTAGTCGCCCTGAGTGGGGGCCTTCTCCTGAAAGGAAAGACTATCCCGATAAGAGGCGAACCCAGCTTGGTAATATTCCTCTCCCGAGCAAAGAGTTTGGTTCATTGCTCAAAGAGAGGAGAAGTATTCGCGACTATACTGCCAATGTTCCTCTCACGCTAACGGAACTCACAGCCTTTCTAGGCGCATCTGCGCAGGTATCGGGGCGAATCGGCCGAGCGGGGGCGCAAACCACATTGCGGCCTAGTCCGTCAGCCGGCGCGAGGCATGGTCTAGAATTGTATCTAATGTGTCGAAATGTTATTGGCCTCGAGCAAGCGGTGTACCATTACGATCCTTTCATGCATGATCTGGTAAGGGTTGGTGAGTGGAATGCTGACACTGACGACCTCATGGATAGACTTATCTGCCGATCCGCTATGCTACAGGCACCACCTGATGTAGCTGTATTTATCACAGCGGTAATGGATAGGGTGCTCTGGAAGTATGAGCGATTGGGTTTGTTGGCTGTATATCGCGACGCCGGTTGTCTCCTTCAGACGATGTATCTAGTCGCAACATGTCTTGATCTAGCGCCTTGCGCCGTTGCAGCCACGACAGGCCCAAAGATGCCCTCATTTGTGGGAGCGCATCCCATGCAGGAGATACACGTTGCCAGCATGGCTCTCGGGATACCGGCACATCGGGATACACAGGTTGACCGCTGTTTATCAGATAGCGAGGCCTCGGTATAGTGGCTCAGTGAACGCTCGGACCAGTGGTGTGGCGGGTAGTTGGCACGATGTGCGTGAAGAGGCGCGGCTTTCACGCACGCGGCACAGGCTCTGCGGGTCACCCGGCGGAGCCGTCCGCTTTCCGGCAGGACATGGCGGATCGCCACCATACCGCCATCAACCCGGTCTCCGGCTAGGCCGCCCCGTAGGAGCTGGCGCCCTGGATCCGCGAGCACTGGCAGATCGAGGCTCTGCACCACGTCGGCGATCTCACCCCCGCCGAGTCAGTACCCCGTGTGAAGACGGGCACCACGCCACTATGCCGTCCTGTGCATAGCGCCCATCCACCTGCCACATAGTAGGCTGCGGCCAGTACGGGCACTATGCGCCGCGATTTTTGGCCTGATCCCACCTTCTACCAGGCCGGATGCGGTCGCTGCGTTCCGTCTCCGTGATCCTGACCTCACCCCCTCAACAAGACAAGAGGGCGAGGTCAGGATCCCTCCGACTCCACTCCGCACAAACTGAGGGAGGGGGTGACAAATAAAAGAAAAGAAAAGAAAAAGCAATAAAGGTTCTCGCCGTACTCATGGCCGAGGAAGGTGCAAGCAAAACCAGCGCGGATGACCGTGGAAGGTGCAAAGGTGCCGCGCTCCGCGCGGCTCGTCGCATACAGCACCGCACCTGCCGGACGAGGAAGCCTGCAAGCAATGGGGGGCATCGGATGCGTGCGCTATCGCCTGTTCGCGTGCCGTGCCCGGCCCGCAGCGGGAAACGAGCCGACGGCACCCACCTTGTCTCGTAGATGCGTGGTTCCACGCCCTCAAGGACCTCAACCCTCCAGGGCACCCCCACCCGAATCGCTCCTGCACGTAACGTAGCTTCACCCCGGCCGCGAGCTTGTTGAGCCGCCCGGCTAGGCCGCACGCCGCGGCCCGGTCCGCGGCGGGCAGCGCGGTTGTAGATCCTGGCGGCGGCCTGACAGACGCCGGAAACGCCGCCGCCAACGATCACGATGGGTACCGTCGCCCCGAGATCATTGAGCTCGGGAGTCGACTACAGTCTTCGTACCCAGCCACGCTATGAGGGCCAGCGACATGCTAGGGCTGAGCACAACTGCTCAGCTGCTCGGGGTCGGGTAGCTCGGGACCCCTAACGCGATTCCGGCCCTGATCTCAGCCCCGCACTAGCTTTGCTCGCGATGCTTCAAGGCGTACTCATGGGCGTGGCCCGAGAAAAAGGTCGTCAGGCCGAGGAGGTCATGCCACGTCGTCTCCGGGGCGAGGGTCGCGTACCTGTAGACCATGTCCGGATCGAAGCCCAAAAACAGTTTCTTGCCTTGATGCGGAGTTAGCCTGCCTTTCAGTGCCTCCGGCGGGGTGAAGTCGAAATAGTCGTTGTAGTGCTCGGTGACCTCTTGTTCTCTTGCCTCGCGCGATTTGTTGTGCGGGCCGATGAACATAACAGCCAAGCGGAACTGGTTCCCTTGAATCTGCCAGCCGAATTGGCGGCCTGGACGCCCGTTGACGAACCAGTCGTTCAGCCCGATGGTGTGATAAAGGGCCGCCCCGACGGGGCCGGCTGGGCGGATCTCGGGCGGCTGCGCGCAGGTGGCGAGTTGCGCGAACCGGCCGACTCGTACCTTGTCGACTAGTGACAGGACCCGTCCCCGTGCCAGATGCTCCCGCTCACTGGCCGGCAGCAGGACAGCCTCATCTAGGTTCACGTCCGGGTCGTAGGCGCGTGCCACGGCGTCCAGTTGAGCGACCAGCTCGACGTACGCGGACACGACGTGCGCATCCTCGCCGCTGACCCTGCGCGCAGTCTCCCGCAGCTCATCCAACAGGTCCCGGTAAACAACCGAACGCCACGGTCCGGGAAGGCCGGGGGCCGGTGCCGTAAGCGTGAGCAGGACGTACTTGAGCTCACCGAACTTCATAGACGGGGCAAGTCTGGCGACGGTCTCGGCCTCCCGGACCAGTTGTTCTGCGGTGGGGATCGCGCCGATCTTGTTCTCGACCACGAGCGTCTCCCGCCCAGGGCCAGAGCAGATGACGAGGTCCAAGTGGTGCCACTCGCGCTCGATAAACGGTTCCTGCCCATCCGCGCGGACCGAGTGGAGGCCGAGCGCGTTCCACACGGGAGCGGACTCGGCGGGCTGATGGAGGGCAAGCCAGTAGAGCATGTTCGTGTGGAACAACTCCATGCCGGCCGTAGAGAGCTGAAAAAGCGGCAGACGGGCAAGAGCGTCGACCGCTGCCCGCCGGGAATCGCTCGTCGTCACTGTTAACTCCGCAAGCTACGGTTTTTAAAGACCGCCAGCATAGCATTGCCCAGGTGATAGGGAGGCGTGATAATCCGGAATGTCGCCGTGCTCGCAGCGCCCGAGGTGCCGCGGCGAACTGCCGTGCGCGAGCGGCTCCCTGAATCGCGACGTGCGTTACCGGGCGCTTGTAGGTTCCCGGCACAGATTTCCAATTGATCTTGGTCGACCTGCGGTTTCCCAGCGAGTTTTCCACTGTTCCGGGCCTGGCTTACCAGATGGGACTTCCAATCTGGCGGCTGTGCCCGGCACGCGTACAGCCGCCGTTGGTAAACCTGCCGCGTCACCAGGCAGGACTCGCCGCCGTTCGGGCGAGTCTTCCAATTGGACATCCAGTGGAAAAGTCCCCTGGGAATTGGACAAGTTCACAGGGAACCTACAGCGCTGCGCGTGTCCTCCTTCACCCGGTTAGTGAACTGGCGCCACGCAGCGGGTCCGAACCGCAGCACCGGCCCGGTCCGGTCCTGGGTGTCGCGGACGAGTACGCGGTCGCGGTGGCTGGCCGTTTCGATGCAGCCGCCGCCGTTGGACCCGCTGTAGGTGCTTTTGCGCCAGCGCAGGCCAGCTAGTCGTTCCATCTCTCACCAGCCCTTGCGAGAACGTCCAGTGTCTGGGACCGGGGAAGCGCCTCCGCGCGCAGGTAATCGAACATCGACGCTGCCCTGCTGATCAGTTTAGGGTCCCGGATCACCATGCCCTGCACCCCTGTCTCCAGGTAGATGACGGTATCGGCGGCGCTGTCGGTGCCGATCGCGAACGCTCCGGACAGCCCGCCGTAGGCCCCCGCGCCCGCGGCCACCACCTGGATCGTGACCCGCGGCCTGGCGGCCATCTCGGCCAGGTGCTGGGCCTGCTTGCGCATGACGTCAGCGGACCCGACGCAGTATCCCAGGATCTGCTCGCTGAGCAGGATCCAGACCTCGGGCGGGGAGGGCCGGTCGAAGACACGCTGCCGGTCGAGCCGGGCGGCGACCCGCTCGTCCAGGTCACCGCCGTCATCGGGTCCCCAGCCCAGCACGGCCCGGGCGTAGTCCGGGGTCTGCAGCAGCCCGGGCACCAGCAGCGGCTCCCACCAGCGGATCACGGTGGCCCGGGCTTCGATCTCCACCCAGTCCCGGAACCAGGGCGGGTGCGGCCCGGCCCAGGTCCGCGAGTCGTGGTAGAACCGGCTGAACCATCCGCTCATCTGCGGGAACGCCTCATCGCACGCGGCGGAGAACCGGCGGGCCGGGCTGAGCGTCCCGGCCTCGATCCGGGACACCGTGGAGGCATCACACGGGACGGTCGCGGCCAGGTCGGCCAGTGTCATGCCCGCCGCCACACGGGCCCGCCGGACCTCCGCGCCGAAGAAATGCGCGGGCGACGCGCCCGGGTCCAGGTCCCTGATCGCGGGCATGGATCTGCTCCCGTCTTTGCGGGTTTTCCGGCCAGGACCGGGTTTTGCCGCCGCGCGGCCCGGTGTTGCCGGTCCCGGCCCGTTCTCTTCCCACGGTAGCCCCGGGCCTGGCACGTTGGGTAGCGAGATTACCCCGCCCGGTAAGGACCAGCCGACGATGACCGCTGAACCCGCGACCGTCCCTCAGCCGCAGCACCCTCTGCACGCCCTGACCACCTTCGAGCTGCGCGGTTACCGCCGGCAGCTGGAGCGCGCCATCGCGTTCTTCGACCAGACCGATCCCGTGCCGCCGGCCCGGGACGACTTGCAGGCCAAACTAGACGAGGTGCTAGCCGAGCAGGACGACCGCGCCAGGCTAGCGGCCCGATGACTTACCGGTGCTCCTGCGGATTCAGCACCGGGAGCCTGGAGAGGTTCGAGGATCATCTGTTCACCTTCCCCGAAGATGATCACTACGAGCTAGCTTCTGTCGACCAGGACTCCCAGGACACAACTCTGAACTGTGGCGACGGGCCCTGGGAGCGCGTTCCGGCGGCGCCCGCCAGCGGTCATCCAGGCGGGCTGGGCCTGGCGGATCAGGCAGGCGGCTTCGCCGACGCCGGCGACTGCCCCGGCCCCGCCAGGGCGGCCGGGTCGCCGCGGGCCGGTTCCCTGCCCGGGGCCGCACGGCCGGCGTCCGCCGCCGGACCAGAACCGGCCCGGCGGCCGTGACAGGAACAGGCGATTCCGCAGGGGTTCTGTCGCGGTACCGCTGACCGCCGCGGCCTGCAGAAATACCAAATCGGCGGAACGATCCTGCCGCATGCCCACGGCACCGGGCCTGCCCCGGCGACAGCCCGCGCGGCCGGCGCGATCCTCCTGGGGAACGCGGCTGCCGCGCTCGGCGTTCGCGTCCGTTACGGAAGGTAATTGTGACGATGCGATTACGGATGGGGCGCGGTCTCGTCCTGCTGCCGTCTCGCGCGGAAAAATCGTCACATCTCGTGTCCATCCGGACACGTGTGGCATCCGAGGCTGCTGTGACAGCGGGGAAAGCCGGGAACCATCATGACCGCACAGGCACACGACACCACCACCCCCACCATGACCGCGGCCCGCCCGACCCGCCGTGCCGACGCGGGCACGGTCCGGCTCAGCGAGCGCGACATCGACGGGCTCCTCCTGTGCGGGGAGCACTACGGCGCCCCGTACGATCTTCTGGCCCTGGCGCTGCGGGTGGCGCCGGACCGGCTGCCGCCGATCGTGGCGCGGTGGCGGCGGGCCGGGTACGCCGAGACCGCCCGGCTCGGGCGGGGGCCGGGGTGGTGCTGGCTGACCCGGGCCGGGATGACCGCGACCGGGCTCGGGTTCCCCGCCACCGAACCCTCACTCGGCCGCCTGGCCCACATCCGCGCCGTCCTCGCCGCCCGCCTCTGGCTGCAAGCCAGCCCGGTCTGGACCGCCGGGCAGCCGTGGTGGCACTCCGAACGCAGGCTCCGCGCGGACCAGCCCGCGGCCGGGCGCCGCGAGCACGTCCCCGACGCGGAGATCCACTGGCCCTCCCTCGACGCCAGCCCCTACGCCGGGCAGGTCTGGGCCATCGAGGTCGAGCTGACGCCCAAGGCGGCCGCCCGCACCCTGCGGATCATGACGGGGCTGCTGTCCCCGGTCCGGTACGCCCAGGTGGCCTACTTGATCGCCCCGGCCGCCCGGTCCGTCGTCACCAGGGCCGCGGGGTCGCTCCCGGCCGGGGAGCAGCCCCGGGTGGTGATCCGCGAGCTGCCCGCCGCCGCGTTCACCCCGGAGCCGCGGCCATGAGCATCTGGTCCTTCCTGAAGCTCACCATCTTCTTGTGGCTACTCCGCAAGACGATCAAAGCGTTCGGATGGCTGCTGCTCACCGCGGTCGTGGTCGCGGCGTGGCCGGTCACGATCGTGGCCGCGATCGGGTACGGGGCGGCGTGGCTACGCGGCTGGCCACCCGCCCGGCTGGCCCGGACCGCGGCCTGGGCGCTGATCCCGGCCGGCACCTGGACCGCCCTGCAAGGCGCCCGTTTGCACGCCTGGCAGCCCGCCGTCCTGACACCGGTGCGGACCTGGGCGCGGAGCTGGTCCCAGCTCACCGCCGTCGACGTGGGCCGGGTGTTCATGCTGCTGGCCCCGGTCGCGGTCCCGGCCGGGATCGCCGTGGCCGGGCTGGCGTGGGCGTGGCGGATTTACGCGATCAGCACCGGGCTGGGCGGGATCATGGCCACCGCGCCGATCCGGTTCGATGCCCGCCAGTGGCGCCGCCAGGTCCGCACCGCCAAAGGACTGACCGCCGCCCCCGGCGCCGTCCCGCTCCTCGCCCGGGGCGGGCGGATCCCGGTCGGCGGCACCATCCGCGCCATCGGCCACCGCTGGCACCCCGTCTTCACCCTCCCCTACACCGCGTGCGCCCGGCACACCGTAATCGTCGGCGCCACCGGATCAGGGAAAACCAATCTCATGATGCGGCTGTGGGCCGGGTGGTTCACCGCCGCGCTGGCCGCCGCGCGGGCGGGGAAGGGGCCGCGGCCGCTGCTGGTCGTGCTGGACTGCAAGGGCGGCCGCGACGCCCGCGTCAAAGCCGACCGCACCCGGCGGCTCCTGTACGGCGCCGGGGCCCGCCGCGTCGCGATCTGGCCCGATGAGGCCCGCCTGTCCCTGTGGGACCTGCCCCCGCAAGACCTGGCGGTACTGCTCTATCAGATGATCGACACCGGCACCGGCGCCGCCGCCTACTACGCCGACATCATGCAAGCCGTCGTCATGCTCGCCGTGCACGCCCCCAGCGGGCCGCCCTTGAGCACGACCGGGTTCCTCGACCGGCTCGACGCCGGGTGGCTGGGCACGGCGTGGGATCCGGCCCGGTATCCCGCCGAGGCGAAACGGGTCCGGGGCGCGGCCCGGCAGCTGCCCGACATCCAGCTCCGCTACGCCACCCTCCTGGCCCGCCTCGGCCCGGCGCTGGACGGCCCGGGCACCCTGGCGGAGGCCGACGCCTGGTACTGCATCTTGGAGGGCACCAGGGAGCCGTCGGTGGCCGAGGCGCAGGCGATGGCGCTGACCGAGCTGACCGCCCACGCCGCCACCGACCTGAACGCCGAACCCCGCGCGATGCTGCTGGCCGCCGATGACTACTCTGCGGTCTCGGGGAAGGTCCCGCTGTCGAACCTGTACGAGCGGGGCCGCTCGCTCGGCATCGGGGTGCAGGTCTCGGCGCAGTCCTGGCAAGGGCTCGGGGCGGATGAAGATGAGCGGTACCGGATCGCGGGCACCGCCGACGGCGGCATCTTCGTCCTGCACGTCCCCTACCCCGACGCGCTGGTCGCCGCCGCCGGAACCAGGCGGGTACTGGAAACCGCGCACAAGCTGATCGGCCGTGCCTGGGGCGATGAGGGCACCACCCGCGAGCAGCGCGCCTGGACCGCCGACCCCGACCTGGTCCGCCGCCTCGACGTCGGGCAGGTCTGCTACATCCAGCGCGGCGCCGCGACCTTCGTCCAGGTCGCCCGCCCCCGGCCCTCGCCCCTCACCCTCCTTCCCGCACCCGCGACCCCGCCGCCCCCGGCCCGGATCCCGGAGCCGCGCCGTGAACCCGCCCCTGGTCCGGCTCGCTGGCCGGACCCGGCCGGGCTGGATGACCTGTTCGGGCACGGGGGTGGTCGCCGGTGACCCCGGACCCGTTCGAGGCGCTCGGCCTGCCCGCCCGCCCCGACCTGGACGACGAGACCGTCCGCGCCGCGTGGCGGGCCATCGCGGCCGCCACTCACCCGGACCGGCCTGACGGCGGGGACCTGGCCCGGTACACCGCCGCGTCGGCGGCCTACGCCGAGCTGCGCACGCCCTGGGGACGGTCCGAGGCCTACGCCGACCTGCTTGCGCGGGCCGCCCGCGACGCCGAGCCGGCCACCGGGCCGCTGCCCGTCATCCCGGCCCAGGACCTGGAGCCCGGCGGCGTGCCGCGGCACCCGCTCGCCGCGGTCCTGGAGTTCCCGGCCCGGGTCCGCTACGGCCGCCCCGGCCATCTGCTCGCCCGCGCCGTGATCGCCGCGGTCCTGTCCCTGGTCGTGCTGCAGCTGATCCCCGGCACCACCGCCGCCCCGGCCGACATCACCGGGCTGATCACCTGGTTCGCCCTCACCGGCCGCCGCGACCTGGCACCCCCGCCCGAACGATGACAACACAGATGCCTCCGGCGGGGCCTCGGGCTCCAGGATGGACCGGCCCGCGCCCGGCCTTTCCCGCCGTAATCCGGCTGGGGGGGAGGGGCCATCCCGTCCCCGTCGGCCAGGACGAGCCGAGCAGACCGGGCCTGGCCCGTCAAGCAAAGCCCGCTTGACCGGCCAGGCCCGGCCCGCACCCCTGCGGGTGGCCGACGGTGACGGGATGGACCGGCACCATGACGCGCGCACGCGCCAGAAAAAACCCGCGTAATGCGTGTGAAAGAGGAGGAGAAAGAGAATGGCGGAAACGAAACGGAATGAGCCCAGGAATGGGCAGGGAAATCAGCGGGATAATATGCTGGGAATGGCTGTTAATGGCAGGGTGATCAGCTATAATGTGAGTGAGGACCAAAGGCCGGGGGGCATCAAGGTCCGGTTCAAGATCCGCATCGCCACCGGGAAACGCGCGAGGGAAATAGACGCGCGGCAGGCGAAGGTAATCATGGAGGTACTCCAATGGCAACGCCAGCACGGCAATCCGTCCAGCTGACCGCTGCTGCCGGGGGTCCGGCTGAGCCGGTCCCGGTCGCGTTCCTGGGCCGGACCTCGACCCTGGAGATGCAGGACCCGGTCGCGTCGCTGCGCCGCCAGGTCCGCTCCTGCCAGGCGTGGCTGCCCCCAGGCTTCCACCTCGTCGCCTACTACTGGGACATCGAATCCGGCGGGCTGGACCTGGAAGCCCGCAGCCAGGGCAGCGGCTATCAGGCGTTCACCGGGGCCGGGATCCCCCGCGACGGCGGGATGGCCGACCTGCTCGCCGAAGCCGCGAGCCCCGCCCCGAAGTTCGCCGCGATCATCTGCGAGGACATCGAGCGGTCCGGCCGGGACACCTTCAACGCGCTGAAACTGGAAAAGAAACTATCCAGGAACGGCATTCCCCTGTTCGCGACCGACGAGCCGGCCCAGATCGAGGGCCTGAACGCGACCACGGTGCTGGTCCGCCGGATGAAACAAGGCGTCGCGGAATGGTTCCGGATCCAGCTGAAAGAAAAAACCTGGAAAGGCCTCGTCGAGCATTGCATGGACGGCTGGAACATCGGACCTGCCCCCTACGGATACACCGCCGACCGCATCCCCCATCCGGTCCCGGTCAAAGCCAGCCAGGGACGCACCAAAACCCGCCTCGCCCCCGACCCGGTCCGCGGGCCGGTCGTGACGCAGATCTTCACCTGGCGGGTCATCGACAAGCTCGGCATGCCGACCATCGCCGCGCGGCTCAACGCCGACCCGGTCCGGTACCCCGCCCCGGGCACCTCGGGGTGGAGCACCCCGACCGTGTTCGTCCTGCTGAACAACCCCAAGTACACCGGGCACATGGTCTACGGCCGGGTCCGCAACCGCAACGGCCGCCGCGTCACCGTCCCGGCGGATCAGTGGCTGTGGTCACCCCAGCCCACCCACCCCGCCCTCATCGACCGGGCCACCTGGGACGCCGCCCAGCACATCGGCGCCGAGCACGGCACCAGCCGCGACGGGACCAGCGGCAGCACCCACCCCGCCGCGACCCGCACCTACATCTACCGCGGCCGGGTCCGGTGCCGGGACTGCCGCCGCCGGATGGCCGGCCAGGCCTACGGCCGCGGCCCTGACACGCGGGTGTACTACCAGTGCCCGCACAACCCGGCCCGGCCCAGGGAAACCGCCGACTACCCCGGCCACCCCCGCACCGTCAAGACCCCCGAAACCCGGCTGGACCAGATCACCGGCCTGTTCTTCGCCGAGCACGTCTTCGGGGCCGGCCGCGCGGCCCTCCTGGCCGCCCAGCTCCCCGCCACCGACGCCGACGCGGCCGCCGAACGCGCCACCCAGGCCACCGCCCTGAACGCCCGGCTCAAGCGGATCGAGACCGGCCAGAACTCCTGCATCATCGAACTCGAAGAACTCCCCGCCGGCCCCGGCGACACCGCCGCCGCCGCGATGCGGACCCGGATCCGCGCCAGGTTCGCCGAGCTCCACACCGAACGCGAGCAGATCCAGGCCCAGCTGGACGCTCTCGCCCAGACCACCCCCAAAGCCGCCGACACCACCCTGCTCGACGCCCTCCCGCTGGCCGGGGACATCCTGCCCGGCCTGGACCCGCAGCTGAAAGCCAAGCTCTTCCAGGCCTTCGACCTGCAAGTGCTATGGAACAAGACCGGCCGGCAAGCCACCGTGTTCGTAGAAATCACCGAGGCGACGCTCCGGGCCCTTCCCGCTATCCTCAATCCCGGCCAGGACGGCTACGATGACAATATCGTCAGCATCCCTAGTCAAGCCGCCGCCATGGAGGACTTGTTCGAGTCCCCTATCGCCCCCAAAATACTCCCGTGAGCCCAAATGCTCCCCGAAAGACCAGCGCGGCCTCCGGCGTCTCCGGCGGCTGCGTGGACGTAGGTGTCTCCGCAGCCGGATTAGGCGCGGGCGAAGTCGACGCCCTTGGTCTCGACCGTTCCGGCCGTCCGCCCCGGGGCCGTGGTGTAGGTCCAGTACAGGTTCGTGTGCGCGATGACCTGGTCCGGTGGCGGCGCCCCCCAGGCCGCCTTGTCCCCCGTGGTGTGAGCGTCGCTGACAAGGGTCGCGTCGTACCCCCTGACGAACGCGCCGTGCAGCGTCGAGCGGATGCACGCATCGGTCTCAGCGCCGACGACGACGAGGCGCCCGACTCCGAGGCCCGACAGCACGGTCTCCAGGGTGGTGTCCTCGAAGGCGTCGCCGTAGCTCTTCTCGACGAGCGGCTCGGCGTCGCCCGGAGACAACTCGGGGACGATCCGCCAGTCGTCGCTTCCCCTGGCGAGCTGCTCGCCGGAATGCTGGACCCAGACCACGGCGATCCGTTCTCGCCGCGCCTTCCTGACCAAGCTGCCGACGTTCGCGACGACCGCGTCGCGTTCGTGAGCCCCACCTACGACGCCGTTCTGTACGTCGATGACGAGGAGCGCGGTGTTCGGCCGGTTCTCAAGTGTGGTCATGGTCTTCCCTTAACGACGCCGGGTTCCTGTGTCCACCCACGATAGATCTGCCTACCGACAGCGGGCCGAAACGAACGTGTCGGTCAGGCGGCGGTGAGGACGCCTACCTTGCGGTCGGTGGTCAGACGGCCGGAGGAGGTGCCGACGTAGGAGCCGGAGGTCGGTGCGACGTCGGAGTAGTCGCGGCCGGTCGCGACGGTGACGTAGCCGCTGTCGGTCCGGCGGTCGTTGCACGGGTCGAACGCGATGGCCTCGGCCTGCTGGCCGTGCGGCACGATCACCTCGACCCAGGCGTGGGTGCCGCCCTGGCCGAGCAGGTGTCCCGACACGTACCTGGCGGGCAGCTGGACCAGGTGGCAGAGCGACAGCATCACGTGGGCGAAATCCTGGCAGACGCCGCGCCCGGCGGCCAGGGCCTCGGGCGCCGTGGTCTTGACCGAGGTGACGCCGTATTCGTACGTGATCGCCTGCGAGACCATGTCGCAGATCCGCTGGGCGGTGTCCTCCGGGTCGCTGCCGGTGGCGGCGATGTCCGCGGCCAGGTCGCGCAGCCGCTCGTCGGCGGCGGTGAGCGGGGTCGGCCGCAGCAGGCGCGGGTTACGCAGGGTATCGGCGGGAAGCAGGGTGGGCCCGTCGTCGCAGACCCGTTCGATCACGGCGGCGAGCCGGAACTCGATCGCCTGCGTGACGCGGTCGGCATGCAGCCAGGCCACGACGTTGCCGTACGCGTCCCGGCTCACCCGCCGCCGGGCCGGGGCACCGTTCACCTCAAGCAGGTGCGCGCGCCGGTACTGGTTGCCGTGCCGGGCGGGGGGCACGATGACGAGCCGCTGGTGCAGCGACTCCACCGGCGCGTCGTATTCATAGCGAAAGCTTTGCTGCAGGACGTAGTTGACCTTGCGGACGGCACCCAGGTCAAGCCCGCGGTGATCAAGAAGCGGGGCCTGTAGCACCGAGCGATCCAGCATCATCAGGGCGCCTCCTCCGCCTGGACCACCATGGCCTCGAGCAGGGGGCCGCCGAACGTCGTGGCCATCGCGACATCTGACGCGTCACGCCCCCGGCCGATCACGATACGTCCCTTGCGCCTGATGTTGTTACGAGGATCGAAAGTCCACCACCGGTCGCCCAGCCAGACTTCCATCCAGGCCGCGAAATCCATCGGCGCCGGATCAGGCGGAACGTCCATGTCAGGCAGGTAGCCGAAGACGTACCTGGCCGGGATATTCAGCGCTCGGCAGAACGAGATGGCCAGGTGCGTGAAGTCTCGGCAGACCCCGCGCTGGGCCAGGTTGACGTCGGCGGCGTCCGACAGGGCGGTCGTGCTGCCGTACTGAAACGTCAGATGACCGTTCACGTGATCACAGATGGCCTGCACCCGGCGGTATCCGGGCGCCAGCCCGCCGAAACGGGACCAGGCCTCGTCCCCGAGCACATCGGGCAGGCAGTACCGGCTCGGCAAGGTATAGATCAGGGTTTCGTCCGGGAGGTCGTCGGGCGGGCACTCTTTGGCGCCCTCGTCGGCATCCTCGGTCGCGTCGGGGACCACCGCCGCCGCATGGAACTGGAAACTCGACCGGCCCGCGGGCAGCACCGCGCGGACGCACGGGTTGCTGTACAGGTCGGTGTAACCGCGGATCGCGATCGGCGGCTCGGACGCCCATTGCGCACCCTCGATGAGTACGGGCGGGTCTTCGATCGGCCGGACCTGGAAGACCACCGGCGTGCTGATGGCCGCGACATAGGTAAAGTCGCATCCGATCAGGAGCCGACGCGTTTCCATGATTCATGATCTATGCCAGATGTTTCCAGCGAGTTACGCCACGCCGCATCAGGTGATCTTCCTGGCTTTTCCATCAAGCGGGGTGGCCAGGGCCTAAGGGTCGGACCCCGCGAATGCTACCTGCTCCGCTATCCGCCCGATTTTCGCCAGCCTGAAGCGGCTACGCAGCTTCCAGGGATCACTCGTGATCGTGACCAGCGGCGGCCGGATCCTTAAGCTCTTCAAGATCACCGGGCTCATCCACGCCTTCGCGCTTCACTCCTACGTCCTGGACGCCATCTCCGCTGACCAGCACTGGCAGGTAGCCCTCGCCAGCGAAGGCGGCAGCGCCGAGGAATGGTGCTTCAAGCAAGGGCTGGATTAGGCGGGAGGGCCGTCCGGCGGAGGCTCAGCGCGGGCGGTGGCGGCGATCTCCAGGGCCTTGTCCACGTAGACGCGGTAGCCCAGATCGGGACGGTAGCCGTGCACCTCTGGGGTATCCAGGCTCCGCATGAACGCCAGGATCTGCGGGCTGAACACCTGGCCGGGCACCAGCACGGGGTAGCCGGGCGGGTAAGGCGTGACGTACGTGGTCGACACCACCTGCTCGCCGTTCTCCACCCGCTGCTCGGCTTCTTCGGGCGTGAGGTACTCGCAGTAACTGTCGTTATAGGACAGGTAGAAGGCCCGCCGGACGTCGCCCTCCGGGGTGTCCTGCGCAGCGTTGTCCCGCGCGGGACTGTCTCGCACTGGGCTGCCGGCGAAGCTGGAGTGGAAGCCGCTGAAGTCGGGCAGCGGCGCCGAGGGAGAGGTGAGCCGTTGCACCGCTCGCTCGTGGGCGGCCCGCTCGGCCGGGCTCATGTCGATGATCTGAGCCTCCAGGTCACGGGCGATTGTGACCAGCACTTCGATCAGGTAGGCCACCGAGCTGCGGGTGGTGCCGATCGTGGTCATGAACAGCACGGTGTTCCTGGAGGTCTTGTTGATCTGAACGCCGTAGCGGTCCATCAGGTGGCCGCGCTTGAAATGATCACCGTCGATGCCGGTGGCACCGATGTAGACGGTGATCCGGGACGGGTCCAGGACGAACTCGTCGGTGTTCCATGCCTTGATCATGTTCGGCAGGCCCGAGCGCAGCGGCTGGTCGATGCCCGAGGACCGGTACTCGGCCGGGATCAAGTCGGCCGTGGTCAGGCAGCGCATGTACTTGGACAGCAGCGGGTGATGATCGACCGCGTCGCGGAGCCGCATCGCGTTCTCGATCTGCTTTTGCACCAGCTCGAAACCCTCCAACGCCGCCTGCCGCCGGCCCAGATCGAGCGAGGCCAGGATCTGGTAATTGGGCGAGGTGGAGGTGTGCGTCATGTAGGCCTCGTGGAAGGTGTCCTCGACCTTCTGGCTGAAATCCTGGTCGGTAACGTGGATCATCGACCCCTGCCGAAGCGAGGTCAGCGTCTTGTGGGTGGACTGGGTGGAGTACACCCGGACCCGGGCCCGGGCTGGATCGGGGATCAGCTGCCGGTTCAGCAGCACCTCGTCGTCCGCCGCGTCGATCGCGCCGACCTCGCCGGCGAATTCCTGGTAGCGCTCCCGGTACTCGGGCAGCCGCAGCTGCTCGATGAGGGTCCGGGCGGCCCGCATCGCGGTGCGCGGCCGGTAGACCGGGTGGAACCTGGCGAACGCGAACCAGGCCTCGTCCCACAAGAACACCAGGTCGGGCTTGATCGCCAGGCACTCCTCCATCACCCGCCTGACGTCGTAGACGACGCCGTCGAACGTGCAGTTGGTCAGCAGCAGCATCTTGACCCGGTCCAGCTTGCCCGCCCGCCGCAGCGCCAGCAGCTGGCTCTTGATCTCCCGCAGCGAGACCGCGCCGTACATCGAGTAATGATTCAGCGGGTACGCATCCAGGTAGGTCACCATCGCACCGGCCAGCATCAGCCCGTAGTGATGCGACTGATGGCAGTTCCGGTCCACCAGCACGATGTCGCCGGGCCGCACCAGCGCCTGCACCACGATCTTGTTCGCCGTCGAGGTCCCGTTGGTGACGAAGTAGGTCTGCCGCGAGCCGAACGTCCTGGCCGCGAGCTGCTGGGCCTCCCGCAGCGGTCCGGTGGGCTCGAGCAGGGAATCCAGCCCGCCGCAAGTCGCCGACGTCTCGGCCAGGAAGATCTCCATGCCGTAGAAGTCGATCATGTCACCAATCCAGTGCGACTCCACGATCGACTTGCCGTGCGAGATCGGCAGCGCGTGGAACACCCCGGTCGGCCGGTGGCTGTAGTTCTTCAGCGCGCTGAAGAACGGCGTACGGTACCGGGCCGCGACGCCGTCCAGGATGGACAGGTGCACCTCGAGCGAGCCTTCCCTGGCGTGGAAGATGCGCCGGAAATGATGGCTGAGCCGACCGGCCAGGTCCTCGACGGAGATCTCGGTCATCAGGTACAGGTCGAGCTCGGGCCTGAGCCGGGCCAGCAACCGGGCCAGCTCCTGAGCGCGGTCGTCAGGCGACCGCTCCATCACGTCCTCCGCGATCATGCTGTCCACGAACTGCGCGAGCGAGGACGAGTCGTAAGGGGACCGGCGAGCGAATCGCCGGCGCACCACGCACGCCTGCAGCCTGAAGTTCAGTCGCGCGGCCATGATCGCGTCTTCGATGCTGGGGACCACGACGATCTCATAGATGAACGCGTCATCCGGGCGACGCCAGCGGCGTAGCTCCTCCCGCAACGAGTGTTCCTGCTGTTCGGTCATGTCCTCGACGATCAGGACCTCGAAGTAGGGCCGGTCGGTCCGCGCCTGCTCCATCGGGTGGGCGGCGCGATCCAGGGTCTCATCCTCGGCGCCGAGGTCCCAGGCCTGGCCGGTGCGGAAAGAGTCGGTGGCCAGCGCGCGGTTGATCCCGCGCACCAGCGCGGCGAACCGGTCGTACTTACCCGCGGCGAACAGCCGGCGCACCTTGCCGAAGGCCGGCAGGCCGGGGAAGGCCCAGAATCGCTCGATCGGCCCGAGGACATCGAGCAGCTTGGCGATGGTCTCGCCCAGCTCGTCGAGGGGACGGCGCTGAGCTCCCGCCAGCACCAGCTGAGCAGACGATTCCTCTAGGCTGCACCAGGCGTCGTTCCTGACTTGCCAGGTGCTGTTGTACGCCAACGGACTCGTACCGTCCGGCACGGTAACCACCTCCGCGATCTCCCTCCGGCGGCACCGACATCCTCGCCGACCGCCTCAAGGTCACCATCCTCCCGGCCGCACCTGGGTGACAAGAGAACCGCGGGCGAACCCTGCGAAAACACGGCAAATTGCGGGGAGTATGGGCAAGAACCACTGCCCGTTCCGAAAAATGATTGTGATTTTCGGTGCCGTGACGCTACTTCACGTAGGCGATGGGCATGACGGGCGGGGCTTGCGGGAGGGTCTCGGACTGGTAGTGGGCGCGGATGCCGTCGATGTAGCGGCGGCAGCGGTCGGTGAGGCCATCGGCGGTCTGCATGCGGCCCTTGGTGACCAGGATGCCCAGGTCGGCGCCGTGGAACTTGAAGTCGCCTGGGCCGTAGACCCGCATGAAGAAGGCCTCGTCCTCGGTGGTGATGTCGTGCCAGTCGTTGCTGACCTGCTCGAAGGTGAGCTCGCCGCTGTCGGCCAGCCGCCAGGAGCCGGTGCGCGGGGCGGCCAGGATCCGCTCCACCTCCGCACCCGGCTCCTTCATGATCAGCTGCGACCAGACGTCCACGGCCGCCAAGGCCAGCCAGCGCTCGTTGATCTCCTCGACGTCGATCGTGTAGTCCACGTCCATGAACTCGAGCAGGTGGAACAGGAACAGCGGCACGTCGGCGTACGCGCCCGCGGTCACGTTCGTCATCGAGGAAACCCCGGAGATCCGGGGGTTGAGCTCGCCCAGGTAGACCGCGCCGGTGTCGGTGTCGACGAGCACGTCGACCTCGAGGAAGCCCTGGTAGCCCTCGCGGGCGAGCCGGTCGCCGAGCTTGCGGACGTGGCCGATCGCGATGGCGCGGTCGTGTTCTGACAGGGCGTCGGGGAACACGTCGTTGCCGCACCAGCCGCCCTTATACGGGGTGAGCTCGGGGTAGCCGGTCAGGTCGGTCATGAACGGACCCACGATCGTGCCGTGCCTGGTGATGCAGGCCTCGACCGCCGCGGCCTGGTTGTTGATGCGCTTCATCACCTTGAGCTGCTCGCCGTCCAGGTGGTCCGCGCAGTCATCCCAGTCCTGCTCGGACTTGATGAAGAAGGTGGTCTTGCCCGAGTCGCCGTAGGGGGTCTGCACGACCAGGTCCGTGCCGAGGCCGGCCGAGGTGGCCAGCGCGGTGAGCTCTTGGTAGCTGGTGGCCTTGGCCAGGACGTTCGGCACCGACGGGGCGCCCGCCTCGTTGCCCAGCTGGGTGGTTACGATCTTGGAGTCCAGCCGGCGGCGGAGCGAATCCGGCGGCAGGATCAGTGTGTAGCCGAGCTCGCGGCAGATCTCCTCGGTCTCTTCGTCGAAGAAGACCATCGCGACCATCGGGACGCCACCGCGCCGGCGCAGGTGCTCGCGGACCTCGGGGTCGCGGAGCAGGTAGTTGTTGATCTGCTCGCTGGATTCGAATTCGACGTAGGGGCGGTTCTCCGGGCTGAACACCCGGGGGTGCCTGCCGTCCCAGGAGTCGTAGTAGGCGATGTACTGGAAGTTACGGACCCAGCGGTCGATGCCGAGCAGGTTGAAGGCCGTCGGGCCGACGAAGTAGATCGGCTGGGAGTTGGTCCGGAAGAACGTGCGGATCTCGGCGATGCCGCTGAGGTGGCGCCGACCCGGCGATCCGAAGGGGCCCGGTGACATAGCGACAGGTTAAGCTCTCGCCGCGCCGCCGTCGAGAACGATTTGGGGTGCTCGCGGCCGGGTGGGCCCAGCTCAGATCACGCTGGCGCGCGGCGGGGAGGGCGCCGCCGGGCCGCCGTGGCGGCTCAGGCCAGATACCAACCCGGGAACCCCGGGGACCCCCCCAACCTGGTCGCTCCGAGCGAACACGCCGCCGACGGCGTCGAACGCGCGCAGCGTGTCCTCGAGATAAACCGGGTTCTGAGCCTGCGGCCAGCTGGAGAACTTCACGCATATCGTCCGGGTCCGGCGGCTGACGTGCACCATCTGCCCATGGATGCCCAGGCAGAGCAGCACGTCGCCGGCCTCGCCCGGCCGGAACCAGAACTGGTTGCGGTACCAGCCGCCGGGGAACGCCGGTTCGGCGGGCGAGGCGGCGAACGCGGTCCGCAGGTCGGAGTCGACGGCCCAGCCCTGGCGCAGCCAGGCCGGCGGGACGACGCGGCGCACGCTCCCCGCCTCGTCCGGGACCACGCCCCCGTCCAGCAGCAGCTGGCCGAACCGGGCCACGTCGCGCGCGGTCGCGCACAGCCCGCCGTCGTGCACGGCCACGCCCAGGCCGTCGTGCAGCAGGATGGCGTCGTGTTCGGCGCCCATCGGCGCCCAGATCAGCTCGGACACGAGCCGGGCCATCGGCTGCCCGGCTGCCCGCTCGCACACCCAGCCGAGCACGTCGGACTCCGCGGAGCGATACAGGAAGCGACCGCCGTGCGGCGCCTGCGCCCGCAGCGTGGCCAGGAACCCGTACAGGCCGCGGCGCTCGGGCTCCCCCGGCCCCCCGGGCTCGTCCGGCCCCCCGGGCTCCCCCGGCCCCCCGGGCTCGTCCGGCCGCCAGCCGATCCACTCGTCCAGCCGCCGGATGTCGGCCTTGGGGTTGGCGTACTCCTCGGTGAAGGCGACCCCGCTGCGCATGTCCAGAACATGCCGAACCGTGGCGCCGGCGTAGCCGCTGACGGCCAGTTCCGGCACGTAACTGGTGATCTCGTCATCGGCGTCGAGCTGGCCGCGGTCGATGAGCACGGCGGCCACGCAGCCCAGCACCGACTTCGACACCGACATCAGCGCGTGGGTCCGGTCCGGAGCCCCGAGGGCGCCGTACCATTCGGCGACGAGCTCGCCGTCCTGCAGCATCACGTACGCGTCGGTGTAGGTGTCCGCGAGCACGTCGGCCACGGTGCCCGCTGACCCGTCGGCGCGGGTCACCGCGATCAGGAGCGGATCGATGCTCCTACGGCCGGTCAAGGATGCGGCGGGCAGGTCACGGGCCGGCCCGTGACCGCGCGACACGCGATAGGTGGGCACGACGTCGGCGACGTGCCAGAACGCCCAGCGGTTGACCGGCGGGTCCTGCCAGTTGCGTGCCGTGACCGGTATGCCCGCAACCTCGGGACCTCGCTCCATCGGCATACGCCGCATCCTAGTCGCGGGCCACTTGTGCCTCCGGGCCGGTCACTTGTGACCGGCCCGGAGGAGTTATCTGCCAGAAGTGTCGTGGCGTTCACTAGACGGTCCCACGCCAGTGGCCTACGGTGCTGTCATGACGGCTAGTAAGGGGCCATGGTCCCAGATGGCCCGCAACCGGTGAGCGACTTCGAGCGGCCCGCTCAAGACGGCACCGTTCCAGGCGAAACTGCCCGGCTCGACGCTGAGGCCAGCCGCCTGTTCGAGCAACGGAACGGGCCGACGGCCGAGCTGGCCGGGCAGGCCGACGCGGTCGCCGCCGCCTGCCACGCCATGGCGGTGCGATTCCATCGCGGCGGCAAGCTCGTCGTGTTCGGGACGGGCGGGCCGAGCACGGACGCACAGCATGTCGCGGTGGAGTTCGTCCACCCTGTCATCGTGGGCAAACGCGCGCTGCCGGCCATCTCGCTGACCACCGACGTGGCCACGGTGACCGGGATCGCGGAGCGGGAGGGCGTGGCCGCGATCTTCGCCCACCAGATCCGCTTCCTCGCCGACCCGGCCGACATCGCCCTGGGCATCTCCGTCGACGGCCACAGCGCCAGCGTGCTGGCCGGCCTGGAGGCGGCCGCCGAACTCGGCCTGCTGACGATCGCCCTGGCGGGCGGGGACAGCGCAGCAGGGGACAGGGGCCCGATCATGAACAGCAAAGCGGTCGATCACCTGCTGGTCGCGGCCTCCTCCGATCCCCGGGTGGTCAAGGAGCTGCAGGTGACGCTTTACCACCTGCTGTGGGAGCTGGTGCACGTGTTCTTCGAGCAGCCAGGCGTACTCGCGCCGGGGGTGGTCACTTGAGTGGCGAATGCGGGGATGGAGTCTGCATCACCTGTTCCGATACCGCCGTCGAGGTCACGGTGCTGCGGTTGCTGGCCGACGAGCTGGCCGTCGTGGACACCGGCGCGGGCGAGGAGACCGTCAGCGTCGCCCTGGTGACCGCCGGCGTCGGCGATACCATCCTGGTGCACGCCAGGGAAGCCATCGCCGTGATAGGGAAGTGACGTGGTGGCACGACAGGAGAACCAGGCCGGGGCCGAGGCGATGGAGTCCCTGTACCCGTTCCTGTATTCGGATACTTCAGACCTGCCGGCCGTGCTCGATCAGGTTCGCGCCTCAAGCGTGGCCAAGAT
>Ga0302325_10006155_pt1 | contig 27067 bp, 16 predicted proteins | sample Palsa_T0_2_FD_201948 | JGI IMG/M metagenome (GOLD analysis project Ga0302325, IMG submission 201948) | Peat permafrost microbial communities from Stordalen Mire near Abisko, Sweden - Palsa_T0_2 | ecosystem: Environmental > Terrestrial > Soil > Palsa > Peat permafrost | place: Sweden: Abisko... | reverse complement strand
TGCGCTGTCCGAAATATGTTCCGTATTGTCTTCGATGATGACCGGCAGCCAAGTGAATCGAAAGAGCAGGGCGACTAAAACGACGAGACAGCCGATGATCATATACGGGGTGACGAGCGAGCCGCCGCCAAAGATGAACAGTCCCCCGATCAGCGGGCCGAGGATCCAGCCGAGGCCGTTGAAGGATTGAGCGATGTTCAGCCGGCGCGCTGCGCCGGCCGCGGGGCCGAGCACGGTCGCATAGGGATTGGCAGCGGTTTCGAGGCAAGACAGGCCGCAGGCGATGATAAAGAGAGAGCCCAAAAATGGCAAGTAGGCGCCATAACGGGCAGCGGGATAAAAAAGAAAAGCACCGGTGGCGAAAAGACCGAGGCCAAGCAGGATGCCGTTTCTATAGCCATAGCGTTTCATGAAGACACCGGCCGGGTAGGCCATCGCGAGGTAGCCGATATAAAGCGAGAACTGGACCATGCCGGACTCGGCCTTGCTGATATGGAGTGTATTTTGGAAGTGTTTGTCGAGCACATCGAGCAGGCCGTGCGCGAAGCCCCAGAGCAAAAATAGGCTCGTGACTAGTGCAAAAGGTCGTAGATAAGACCGGCCATTCGGCGCGCGGAACAGTCCTATAGCACCCCGTTTCAAGGATATCCTACTCGACGCCTGAGATTGGCCGTCCGAAGAGGGAGGAAGAGAAGGAGGACTAACGTGGATGGGTGGCATGACAAGTCGATGATTACTGGTAAAGGGGATGATTTAACGATATAGGGGGCCATAGGTCGCACAAGCGTGGTGGTCGCTGGAAAAGCTCGTCCAACTATGGGGGCGGAAGATCTGTTCTTCGGGCACGTTGTGCATGTGCACAGGAATCCGCAGCATGGAAGCGAGCGTGATGAGGTCACGGCCGATATGGCCGTAGCTGATCGCGCCATGGTTAGCGCCCCAATGGGCCATCACGCTGTAGACGTCGCGGAAGGGGCCGGAACCTGTCAGTCGGGGGACGAACCAGGTCGTGGGCCAGGTCGGGTCGGTGCGTTCATTGAGTGTTTTATGGACGGCTTCGGGCAGGTCGATCGTGTGGCCTTCGGCGATTTGCAGGACTGGGCCGAGTCCTTTCACCAGGTTGAGCCGGCACATCGTTACCGGCATCCCGCCACGGGTGACGAATTGGGAGCTATAGCCGCCGCCCCGAAAATAGCCGTTGCTCGCGGGATACCAGGTTGTCGCTTCCAGACATTTGGCGACCTCTTGCTCGGTGATATCCCAGAAAGGTTTCAGCACCGGTTGGCCGTTAGGTGACGGGTGCCCTGACATATTTTGCTTTTCAGAAAGGGGGTGTTCGCTGGTTGTTGATTGCTGGCCCGTGCCATCCAGCGACGCCGACCCTGAATTGATGAGATGAATGAAACCCTTGGCGGCGAGACCTGTAGGTTGCCAGTTAGTGACCCGCTGTACGGCATCAGGGCTCCAGTACGTGCGGACATCGGCAAAGATCTGCGCTGTGTTTGTCAGGAGATAATTGAACAGCATGCTAACCCCGTTGAGGGAATCGTTCTCGGTCGCCACGATAAAAGGCGCGCGGATACCGTTCCAATCGAAGCTGGAGTTCAGGATCGCTTCGGAGAAATCGCCGTTGGGCATAAAGTCGGTCCATTGACGCTGGCCCTGGAAGCCTGCCGCGAGGGCGTTGTGTCCCTGGGCCTCTTCGCCGAATCCCAGCGTCGCCAGCGTGGGATTGCCGATCATCAGGTCGCGGATGATCAGGGTCATCTTGACGACGGTTGCCCAATCCTTGTCTTTTTGGGCCTCGCTAAACTGTTTGTCGGTTGCGTTATGATCTTCCCCTTCTTTGCAATTGGTTTTGGTCCAGGTCAAGGCCCACACAAATTCGGTTTGATCAAAAATGTTTTTCTGTATTCTTCTTATTATTTCCGACGAGTCCACCCACTCATTTCGCATGCCCAAATACGATTGGAAAAAGTCGTTGTTGACGATCGAGCCGGCGATCCCCATCGACACGGTGCCAATCCCCAAATAGCTTTTTCCTCTCATGATGGCTACCGCCAAGCCCGCTTTTGCGAAGGCCAATAATTTTATTTTTACATCATCTGGAATAGCAGCGTCGTCTAGATCCTGTACATCGCGGCCATAGATGCCAAAAGCCGGGAGACCGAGCTGGTTATGCGCGGCCAGGGTTGCGGCCAGGTAGACTGCCCCCGGTCGCTGGGTGCCGTTAAACCCCCAGATCGCTTTTGGCCAGTGGGGGTGCATGTCCATGGTTTCCGAGCCATAGGCCCAGCAGGGCGTGACAGACAATGATACGCCTACGCCTTCTGCTTCGAATTTTCGCCGACAAGCGTCTGCTTCTACGACGCCACCGATACAGGTGTCGGCGATGACGCATTCTACGGGCTGGCCATTAGGGTAAAACAACATTTTTTGATACAAACTGGCTACATTTCTTGCCATTTGCATGGTCGTGGCCTCTAGTGATTCGCGGACGCCGCCGAGGCGGCCATCGATAATGGGTCGGATACCTATTTTTGGATAGTTCATTTTTTGTAGCTACTTATTTGAAAGCAGTTTTGATTTGATCAAGGGAAATGCCGAGGGTGGCGCGGGCCAGTTTGTCGAGTGCCGATTCGTCGCCGGTGAAATGAAAGACGCTATGCCAATGGGTCATGCTGTGGCCAGGCGGCAGGAAAGCCGCTGACGAAACGCTTTCGAGTTCGTAAAAGGGTCCCATTTGTGAACCGTCTGCGAGTGGCCCGTCGTTGTAGGCGTTCATCGCATCGCCGGAGAAAGGCTGCAGGTCAGTCCGCCACTGCTGGTTGAGGTAGCGGCCGATTGGGTCGCGATCAAACAAGATGATGGTGAGTATGTGGCTGATGGCATCGTAGCTGCCCGCGATGGGTTTTGTCCGGTCCGGGTGAATGCCCAATTTTCCGCGCAGTTTACCATCGGCTTTGAAGAGCAGCACGCTGTCCTGGTATTTGAGCCGGTCGCCGGAAATGGGCCCGAAATAATCAGTCGTGGCGGGAAGGGGATTGCCTTTTGTATAAGGGATTACGATCGTCGTGTGCTGCGAAGGCGGGAACATGTCGAGTAACCACATGCAGGGCATACCGGTCGAGTCGGTCCACTCGGAGACGCCGGTGTTCGTGAGTGTATTTTCGGTTCGGTAGGCTACGATTTTTACATCTTTGGGTACTTGCGTGCGGAGAAGGTTGTTTATGGCCTCTACATCCAGCAGGCTTATTTTTCTGTCTACTCTACAACGCAGCCTTGTACCTGCGTAGTTGGTTAGTTCTATGTCCTTGCGGAGTGACACGGAAGTAGGTGAGCTATTTTGTCGGGAGCCGTTATGCACTGAGCCGTTTTGTAGGGAGTCGTTGAGGTCCCAGGGTTCGCTGTCAAAAGCGGCTGGGGTATGCCAGCCCGAAAATTCCATTGACTCACCCTTGGCAAAGAAGAGCGAGAAGGGGCCGCCTTCCGGTCCCAGCCACAAGCGGTTCTCGCCGCCGTAAGCGTTCATGTGCGGATCCAGGGGTCCATCAAAGGCCTTGTAATGGATCCAGCCAAAGCTCGGTCCTTCTTCTCCCGCGGCAGTCGAGGTAAAGACCTTCCCCTGGTATTTGGGCGAGACGATCACGCGGGCGTCGTTACTTTGCAGGACGACGAGTCCGCTGTCATGTTGCTCGAGAAAATGCAGGTCGTAGCCAAAACTGCCTGGCTGGAAATTCACGGGAGCCATAGGGGTTGTGCAAGAATTGACTAGCATACTCATAAGCAATAGATATAGCAATCGTTTTCGCATCATAAAAAATTGATCCAATACTTTCCTTTGACTTTCAATGCTGCATTCTTTTAGCTACAGGCGCCAGCTCTGGCAGATCGCTAACCGGACGATCCAAATAGAAATAAGCCGTCGCGGCGTAGTCATCTGAACGATAGAAGTCCAGCCAATCCTGTGCATCCCCCTCCTTAATATTGCCCTTGCTGTGATCATCGAATGCCCCTCTGAAACCCGCAACCCCTGATGAAGAGACTATTTGTAAAAGAGCCCCTTTATTTTGAAGGGCCAGTACATCGGGCCTGAACCAGCCGCCGATTTGCTGGATTGTCACTTTGCAGGCTGATTGAAAATAGATGGGGTCGGGGATATGAAACCGGTAAAAGGCGTATTTCCCGGTTGCGGACTCGGCCAGTAGGCATCCCTGATATAGATTGGCAAAATGTCCCTCGAACCATCCGGTGCCGATATAATCTTCTGAACCGGTGCCGGCAATAGACGGATAGGTACCGTCACCGTCGAGCCAGCATTTGAATTCGCCCTCTCCCCACCAGGTCCGCCCATAAGCAGAATCGAGGTTCAGGCCGACGCTGACGCCAAGAAACCGGCCTCTCCCCTTCACTTCGGGCAGAAGGACGGCGTCTTTGCCAATAGCAGCATGACTCGTCCTTGTCCAGCAGGAGTGAAAATAGAGTGCGGCGGAATCCGGTTGAGCCTTTTGCAGGAAATCGACATCAAAAAACAGCAGGTCCAGATCTTTCCCGCTTTCATTGCTGAGTACAATCCTGGCGCCGCTTTTGAAGGGCATCGGGACCCAGCAGTTGAAGCTTCGCCCTTCGGGGTTGGAAAAGAGGGCTGATTGAAAAGCAACCGGCTGTAAAGCCGCACAAAAGAAGTCGCCGAAGGGGACGTCCACCGCGGCTTTGGTCGATCCGTCCCAGTACATCAGCAACCGGAGCGAACGCAGCATGTCTGGGCTTCTGTCAGATACAGTGCACCAGATCCGATTAATGATCCCGGGTTCCTTAATATCGAGTAAAGTAATGCTGTTGCCTGCCTTCAGTGCGGTAGCGGCACTTCCTTTGGCTCCGTTATTCGTCATCCCGCCCTTACCTTTCAGCCCATTCAGGTTTTCGAGGCTGCTTACCCTCGATGTCACTCCGGAAGGCATTTGATAGAGTTCCTGTGCGTGGAGTAGATTACCCGCGTAAAACGTGAGGGCAATGAGTATTCCGTATTTCATATGTAAATCTTCAATTAATTTTCAATGGATATTTAGACCGCAGCGAGCATTATTTTACTCATTGGATGTTGATATGTTTTACGTCAATTGTTCCATAGGCAACGTCCAAGGCAACCTTGCCTTTGGACAAGCGAACGTTGCCAAATCCGGTATTGGTCGACAAGAAGCTCGTAAAATCGCCGATTTGCGAATGGACAAAGAGTGTTTTTGTTACTGCATCGTAACGGACGCCTGTCAGCGCCTCCAGTAAGGCATAACTCGACAAGGCACGGGCATACCAATGGCCGGCTTCATATTCATCGAACGGATTTCGTACCCTGCCGTCATACCGGCTGCGGCAGGTACGCACCATCTCCAGTCCCTCCTTTACCCGCCCCACGAAGATCAGGTGAGCCGCAACTTCGTATTCTACGCCTGTCCATACTTCATTGCTGTATACGAAAGGCAGGGAAAGTTGTCCTCCCAGTGGCCAGGTACAGAGCAGCAGGCCGCCTTCGTGGCCGAGGGCAAAGCCCGGGCGCTGTGGATTGCTGTAATAAAAAAGATCTTTTTTGAAATCATGAGCATACACCGCCATTAGATGGCTGTTGATCTTTTGCGTGTCGAGCGGGGCAGGCAGGCCGCAGACCCGTGCGAGCCACGCCCCCATCACCCCATCGCTCAGACAGCCGTTGCCATATTGATATTTCGGCCCCTCTTGCTGCAGTAATTTTGCGGCCTCAGGAGAATAATCCTCGTCCAGGGATCGCTGTGGATCTGATAAGGGATCCGGAGTGGTCAATCCCTTCCACTGGATCTTCTGTATAAAATAGCTTCCATTGTACAGGTCATGTTCCATCACCGCCCGGCCATGGCTGTAAAGATCCCGGTATAGACTGACATCCTCACCCAGGAACTTGCCTATCCGGACCATGGCCTCCAGCGCGCCCAAATAAATGCTGGTACACATCCCGTCCGGTCCCCAGAATTCGATATCATATAATTTTGGGTTTAGTGTTTATGCATCGCCAGTAGCCTTACGATTTCAAATTTTCCCTTTATTGATATTTATTACAACAAGTGCTATCATTCTTGAACAACTTTATACGATTGCTTTCCAGCCAACTTATTCCACGCGTCCTGATCAAACCAGTGGAAGGTTTAAACAATTTCTTGCTACAACTGATGCATCGAGTTAGTAAGAAATTAGATGGGGAAGCCGAAAACCATTCAACAGAGTAGGCATCATTTATTTTTTAAAGTTTAGCTTTTTGAATTTAAAAAGCACTTATGTTATGAAAAAAGCAAAAATAGCCCTGGCAGCGATTGCCATTTTTGGAATTGTAGGTGGTGCGCTGGCATTCAAGGCCAAATCGTCCACAACCTTTTTTTGGACCCTTTCTAGTGGCCAGGATGCCAATAATGCCCTGTTAAAAGCAATAACGACTACCAGTGTCGCTCCTCCTACAGGTTCATTCGAGGCATATTATACCCTTGATGAAGGCCGGCCAGCTACTATTTATACCTATCTTACTACTGCATCGAATTAGTCATACTAAGCAGTAAATTACGCTTATGCCGGCTTTTATAGCCGGCATAGCTTTTCTTGTCTTCAGGACTTCATCCTTTCTGGTTATAAAGAAATATTTTCGGCCATCCATCCTGGTGCCGGCGCACCCTTCAGATAATGATTGAAAAACTCGAATAATCGTATAGTATAATCCAAAGCATCTTTTTCATTAGTCAAAAAATGGTCCTCTCCTTCATATTGTAGCATCCATACCTTTTTGCCCAAGCGCCGCAAAGCAAGAAAAAATTCAACTCCCTGGGAGAACTGAACAGCCTGATCATTTTCAGTATTCAACAACAAAATAGGCGTAGTGACATGCTCTACCTCCAATATTGGGGAGTTTTCCAGATAGCGGCTTTTCATTTCCCATAGGTCCGCGCCAATCCGATATTGACCAAATTCAAAATCGAGTTGCTTAACATATGAATCGACGTTAATCGAATTATAGTTACTTATCATATCGCACATCCCCGAGGCTGAGCACGCCGCAGCAAACAGGCGACTGTGAGTCACCAAATAATCCGTCTCGAAACCACCAAAACTATGGCCCTGAAGGCCGATCCTTTTGCTATCTACAAAAGAAAGACCAGCCAAATGCCGTGTGCCAGATACGATCGCATTGTAAGCGCTTTGGCCGGTATACCCAATCGTATATTCGATATCCGGCGTAAAAATCAGATATCCCTGGCTTACAAAAAACGGGATATTAATGCGTCCGGTTGCTGTTACAGGCCTAATAAAAAGGTTTAGCTCATCTGATAATTTTTCATAATAATAAATTATGACAGGGTATTTTCTTTTGGGATCAAAATCCTCGGGCTTATACAATATCCCTTGCATAACCTTTCCATCAAACGCTTTCCATTGAATAAGTTGACTTGAAATCCAATTATAGTTTTTTTCTGGATATACTGCACTGACCGGCTTAAAATGCCTGAAGTCAGTGGTGAAAAAAAAGTTAGGGGATTCCGACGCACTCATTCTTTGAACTAAATACGCTGTGGCATTTGCTGCCTTGATGGGTATCTCGCCTCCAACATTCATTGCATAGTATAAATAAGGGCCTTTAACCAGACAAACCGGGTCAGCTACCTGATCCATAACACTCTGATAAAACCCATTTTCCTTTGTCTTCAAATCGAACCCTTCAAGTAGTATCGTATCTCCTTTTTGAAATTTCTGGTCAGGATATACAGCCCTAAAACTGATCCCATGTCGGCGTCCATAACCATTAGTCAAGTTTATCGGGGCACGATGCCCAGTAACATCCAATTGCCATAGATCATCCCGGTCGTACACATATACATCAGAGCCGTTTTTTGACCAGCCCAAGAGTCCGGCAGCATATTTTATCCGGGACGGCCGATCGTTGTCAATACACCAGGTCGAGCCAGGATATTGCTTCGTTAAGAAATGGATCTGCTGATTATCAATTTGGTAACTACAATACACATTGTGCTGTGGGTCATAAAAAAGAAGGAATTTTCTATTGGGGGCAAAGCTATATGTATTTCCTGCGGGGAGTTTGTATCTATTTCCCGTATGAATAGATACAAGGCTAAAAGATACCCCCCTCGGGTTATAGTATTCCCATTCAAAACCTTTTTTTCGATGTGCTATTAAAATAAAATCGCCATTGTCTCCCACTGCCTGATCGTCCTCTGATACCAATTTCACGAGTCTTAATTGCCGAAAGGAAAACGCCATTAAATAATTCCTGGGAGAATTATCAGTACCTATGTGCATTGGAAGGCGAAAATCTTTATAGCTCCAAATATTTACTTTTACAGTACTACCTGCCGTCTTTATTTCGGTTATTGCAGGCCTAACCCGAAACAATACCGACTGGCCATCTTTGCTAAAACCTTGCAAACTCACAATACTAAACGCCGAATCAATCCCCGTTGTCCGATCATCTGCGAGCAATTTCGCACTATCGTTCCCTATTAAATATTGCAGAATTGTATTCCCCAGACTATCACTACTCATAAAGACTAATCTATTCCCATCCAAACTCCAATGATAGCTTCCTGTATGTTTTCCATTATAAATGATCTGCTCATGCGCAGCAGTCAAATTGATCAAATCCAGCCGAAAATAGTTCAAATGTTTGTCGAAAATCTGAACTAAAATATTGAAATGTGAATCATCTATGGAAAAATCAAAAACATCAGCAATAATAGATTCTGCACCCGAAATGAAATCAAGTATCCTGACCTGTTGATCAAGAGTATCCAATTGATATATTAACCAATGGTCTAAAAGATGATAAGATTTCACATGAAAAATGTATTCTGTCGCATTACTCCCGAGGCTTATAATACCTATACTATCTCCCTTGGTCTCGAAAACAGCTTTTTTCTCGTCACTGGTGAATACACACCTGGAACCCACGTTTTCAATTTTCTTAACCCAATCCGATTGAGTCGCTCTAACCACAAGATCGCTTTTCTGCCTGGGGCCGTGAGAAAAAATATCAATGTGATAAAAGACGTATTTTCCATCGCAACTGATACCCCCACCTGCTACTCCTGGGAATTTACCTAAAATACTTGTATCGATGGCTGGTTTCTGGGAAAAACAATTGAAGATGAAAAAGTTGACTGATATTAGCACATAAAGCCTGAATTTCATACTATCTCTCTTTTAATGCTTGTGAAGATCCAGCAATCTACTGCATCGTATAAGGTATCGAACTAATCAGCGGGCGGGCCAGGTCGGTTCACCATTTTTCATTTTGACCAGGTTTTGCGCCATTTCATCGTGCTTCCTGGAAAGCTTTAAGGCAGTTTCCTCGGTACTTATGGCCTCTTCTTTCCTACCAACCTTGTAAAGCAGATTGGCGTAGGTATCAAGGAAATCGGCATTGTCCGGCTCCGCCACTAAAATCCTTTTCATCCAGACAATTGCCTCATTCAATGCGGCATTTTTTGAACTATATCTGAAAACTACTTCATAAATCATGTTGTTTGTCAGCGCCCTGCCAAACCCTATGGTATCCATCCCATATTTATCCATTTTTTTTATGACATATTTAACCAACATTGCAGTGTCAACTTTCCTTTGGGATCCATACCACCTCACCTGCGCATTCAATATCACCCGGTCTGCATAACTCCGATTGTACTTTCTTGCAATCTCGGATCTGATATGGCCCCAAGGGACATTTTTTACAAGATTACCATTCCAAAAGAACTTTGGGTCCACTTCCTCTTTAGCAATGATATAGTCAATATAACTTTGTGCATAGTGAGGGCTTGCCAGGATACCATCGACGGTATCCTGATTTTGATAAAACATCCGAAATGCCCCATTCGGCGAGCTACCATTAAAAGATACAAAAAATATAAGATTCTCCTTTGTCAAAAATTCATCTCTCTTCATATCAGACAAGTACTTAACAATATAATCCTGACCAATACTATCAGCCAATTTATCCTGGTGTAACTGTTTAGCCGTTTTGGCTAAATACACCACCTGTCCCCAGTCCCTTTCGCCTGCTCTATAAGCCTTCAAAGATCTTTGGAAAACGGAATCGCCCTCCTGTCGGGCACTCTGGGCAGATACGTACACGGGTAGAAAAAGAATAAGGGAAATTGTTCTCCACATAAATAGATGTTCTTTGTTTTTAAATAATTGCTATTGGTAAGTAAACCCGAGCATCACAGCCCGAGATTCTGTTAGAACGTAACGTGAGCCTCTCGACTCATTACGCTCCGGTTATCCAGCCGTTGGTCTGCAATCGAGCAACGACCAGTGGGCAAATAGTCCGGGACTGCGTACAGATATCCGGTGTAACCACTTCATTGCCTTCATCATGCTCGGTCGCAGATTTTTGTATTTTCGTCTTGCCCAGTTGGCAACCTTTACGTTCACGAGGTGCATGAACTCCTTTAGCTTCGTGACATAAAATTTGCCATAGTAGTGTATCCATCCTGTCAACAGCGGGTTGATCTCCCGGGCGATGTCCTGCAACAAACCTGTCGGCTTATCGAGGGTTGCACATTGCCGCAGTTTGTCACTCATCCCTTTCTTCGACTTGCTGCTTACCGCAGGCAGCCAGTTGGTAAACCATTCGCCCCGCTGGCTGTTCTGTGCCAGCCTCGGTTTGAAGGCGTAACCCAGAAAATCAAAGGAGACATTAAATTCCCCCTTCTTCCTCCTGTTGCTGTCCCGACAGTAGACTAGTTTCGTCTTGGTCGGGTGCATCTCCAACCCGCATTCCCTCAGCCTTTGTTCGATCGTTTTCATGACTACCATTGCCTTGTTCTGTGAATCCGCATGGATAATGCTATCATCCATGTATCTCTCAAACGGACAGTCCGGAAACTCACGTTCCAGCCACTTATCCATGCAATAATGCAAGTACAAGTTGGCAAGGACAGGTCCGATAATGGAGCCTTGGGGAACTCCCTTGGTCCTTTCCACTAGCGTTCCGTCCCCCTTCCGCAGTGGTGCCTTCAGCCATCTTTCGATGTACAGTAGCATCCATTTGCTTTCGCAATGTTTCTTAACTGCCTTCATCAGCAGGTCATGTGGTATATTATCATAATAACCCTTAATGTCCAGATCAATGACCCATGACATCTTCCAACAGCGCATTCTGGCTGAATTTACCGCTCCTAAAGCCGATTTATTGGGTCTGCATCCATAAGAGTCCCTATGGAATATTTGCTCCAGTCTCGGCTCCAGCAGTCCTCTTACTACTGTCTGTCCAATCCGGTCGGTTACTGTCGCTATACCGAGGGGCCTTAGTCCTCCCCCTTTCTTGGGTATCTCCACCAATCTCACCGGCGGTGGCATATAACTTCCTGAGCTCATTCGGTTCCATAATTTATACAAGTTGTTCTTGTAGTCCTTATCGAATTCTTCCACGCTCATTCCGTCTACCCCTCCGGCCCCTTTGTTGGACCTTACCTTTTGATAGGCATACATAAACAGTCTCCGACTGATACTAAACGGTTTTGCTTTGTCCATCTTCGTTACTCCTGATAAATCAGTTTTCGTTAATGTACCTAAAAGCCAGATAACAGCCCCCCTTCGCTCTTGCAGCTTCTCTGCCGCCGTCATCACTACTACGAGGGCTTCCGTCACCGTGCGGCCCATTGATACTTTCCCTCTCACGGTGTGTCCGATTGAGGTTTTCTCTTGGCATGGCCACGACAGCTTCTGCTGTTCCCTTTGATCGCCTGTGTTAAGATCCCGTTGCCTATACGCCGGATGCCGCAGTGACAGTAACCAGGTGTCCCCACCGCTCATCCCAAAGTTGCTATTGGACCTTGGTTTTGACATCGTCTCATGCTTTCGACGCCTCAGATGGCAATTCACATTTGTTCGGCTTCTTAACACCTACCTGACATCTGTACGATGCCTTTTCCCTATGTGCTCACCACCTCGACACTTAATCGAAGCAGCCTAGGGTGGTTTAGAGGCTGTTCCTGAAAACCGCCTCCGATGGGCCGACCATCATCATTCAAAGAGCATAAATCTTCAACTACCTGACTAAATCGTAGTCTCTAATTTTTCAGCACACTCAATAACCTGGGTTTTGTGTCAGATTTTGGTCGGCAGTGATATCTGTGGTTAGAATGGGGTATAATTGTTGATAGCTTTGCCATGAATTGGGGCTTTTTAATGGGCAAACCACACTCATAACGGAGTTGATAGCGCCTGTCCTCTTCAAATCCAGCCAGCGATGGCCCCACTCTGTGAACAATTCGATTTGGCGTTCGTGCAGAATGGCGCTCAGTAGGGACGTCTTATCCGTGGCCCCGGCGTATGGGGGAAGGCCAGCCCGTTGGCGAATAGTATCCAAATCGCTTATTGCACCACTCGTTCCATTACCAGCACCTTCTGCCTGCGCCTCAGCCCTGATCAAATATTGCTCCCCTAAACGCAAGACCATTTCATACTCAGTAACCGGGTTCCCTAGTGTAGCACTCTGATATTTATTAGGAAAATAATAAGCAGTACTTCCCACTATCACACTGTCTACCCAAACTACGCGACGTTGGTCATTCATTTCGAAACTATCAAGCAATTCATTGCTCAAGTAAACCGGCCAATTATAACTGGGCCCGGTCGAAGGTATAATATACAATCTGGCGGCTTCAGTATTCCAGCCTTCATTCACAGGCTGCAATTGCCAGATCGCCTCTGAACTGTTCGCATAAAAGACGGAATCCAAAGCAACAAGCTGAAAGGCAGCCGAATTATTAATAATCGTATCAGCTCTTGTCTTTGCATCCGTATAATCCCCGGTATACAAATATACCCTGGACAGCAGCGCCATCGCTGCCCATTTAGTAGGCCGTACCCGCTGCGCGGTGATATTTAGTAAAGTCGCATCGACATAATTTTCACTCAGCAAAGATTCTGCATCCGTCAGGTCACTGATGATCTGTTCGTAAACCTGGGCCTGCGGGGTCCGGGATAAACCAGCATTAACGGTGTAATCCGGACTTAGCACCAAAGGAACATCTCCATATAGGTTAGTAAGGTAGAAATAGTGTAACGCTCTGAGGAATTTCGCTTCACCCAGCAGTTGTTGCTGCACTGCCGGGGTGAGACTTTTAGTTGAGTTAAGACCGGCTATAGCTGCATTAATAGTGTAAAGATAAGAATACCCCGAAGTCCAGAATGATTCATTAGTCTGGGCCGTCTGGATGTCTTGATAACATGCGATTAAACCAGAGTTCGTTTCGCCACTGAATAATGCCAGTTCATCGCCGGATAGCTCAGGAATAAAATCCATAAAACTGTTAAGCGATGAGCCTCCAAGAAGTCCGGCGGTACTCATATTGGTATAAATTCCCGTAAGAACAGAAATGGCTGTCGCATCAGTTGTATAAACATTAGCCGAATTCAAACTGGTTACGGGCGCATCCACCTCTACAAGCTTCTTACACCCGGATAAGATTGCAACAGCCGGTAGTACGAGTAGAAAGAGGTTAGATTTATATTTTAATTGCATATCGAAGAAATTTAGGGATAAAAAAATGACGTTGCTCTACAGGCCCATTTTCAGCCCAAATGTAACTGTCCTTAGGGGGGGCAGACTTGCCGTGCTTTGAGTCTCCGAATCCAGGCCTTTATATTGTGAGATCGTCCACAAATTTTGTCCCTGCACAAAGATCGAAGTATTATGCATGCCGGCCTTTCGCTGCAGATGAGCCGGCAATTGCCACGATAAAGAAATGTTTTTAAAGCGCATATATGATCCGCCCAGGTATGCCGCATCACTCTGTATTGCATTAAGAAATGTGCCTACAAAACTGTAATTAGCATCAAATTGTTGGATCCGGGCTATATCCCCGGGTTTTCGCCAGCGATCCAATACAGTAACTGGCTGATTTGAATTAAAAGATCCAGGAAGATACCCGAATCTCAGATTAGACGCAATTTGTTTGACATATTGCACCGAAAATGATAACCCAAAGTCTTTATACACAAAACTGTTTTCCATACCTCCGTATACCGTCGGGGAAGTATTCAGGTGTACTGTGCGATCTGTAGCAAAATTTGGAGTTGTGGTAGGACTTCCTTTACTATCTGCAACCATATAAACGCCCTGTGTCGGATCAACACCCAAATAATGAAAAACATTGACCACAGAAGCAGGTTTGCCAATAAACAGATTCCCTGCGTATGTTGATTGGGCCAGGTCAGGAAATGAGATTAATTTATTTTGAACCCAAGGTGTAAGGTTGAAACGGGTCGACCATGAAAATACTTTAGTCCGAATATTTACACTTGTAATGATCATTTCCAGGCCCGAATTCTGCACCGTAGCCGGCAAGTTCGCTGTAACAGAAGAGAAACCTGTTATGGTGGGAAGTTGGGACGCCAGTAACTGGTTAGAAGTACGATTTCGGTAATAATTCATATCGAGTAAGAGCCTGTCATGGAAAAATCCTAAATCGAGCCCATTATTCCATTTTCTTGTTTCTTCCCAAGCGAGATAAGGGTTCGTAAGCCCGTTCGGCGCCAAGCCGCTGGCATTTTGGTAGGGTACCTGACCTGTAACGGGGCTGTATAAACTTAGGAAACTGTAATCGCCAATCTGATCGTTTCCCGTGGTACCATAACTAACTTTCAATTTCCCAAAACTCAGAAAAGACTGGTTGCCTTTTACAAAAGATTCCTGCGAAAAAATCCAACCCGCTCCAATGGACCAAAAATTATGAAATTGGTTATCGGCCCCAAATCTGCTGCTGCCATCCCGCCTTCCATTAAAGTCAATGATATATTTTTCGAGCAGATTATAGGTGACCCTGCTGAACCCTGCATTATATTTATATACACTCTGCTTAGAACCCGCAGGGTAAAGGTTCGTCGCCGCCAGAATATTCTTCATCACCGCATCGCTGTTATAACCTACACCGGCCACAGCGCTGTAATCAGTGAAAAGTTGCTGAATAGTACTCCCAATTAATACATTCAGTTTCCCACCTCCAATAGATTTTTGATAACTTGCTTTGGGTTCAATGATCCAGGAGTTGACACCCGTGGTTCCGTAAGAAGCAACCCGCTGGGCAGTGGCCCTTGTTTCCGGGGCCGCAGCAGTTATAGGCAGCAGTGTTATCTCGCTAGCCTGCAGGTTTGTATATCCGAAGCTGCTACTAATCTCAAGTCCGGGGAACAATTGATACCCCAATATCATGTTGCTCACGAGATTATTAGTCTTATTGCTGTATGTATTATAGTTTTGAGCTAAGGGGTTACCCCAAGTGGAAATTCCTGCCGAATTCTGATCCCAATTTAGAGTGCCATCCGCGTTAAATAGCCTGGGGGCATCAGGGGCCAAGGATACGGCAGTGCCCGTCAGATCTACATTCGGGATCTGGTTATTGTCTATCATATAATTTCCGGAAAATGAAAAATGGAATCGTTGATCGTTCGTAGAACTGTTCAGGGAGAAATGGATGTTGCCTTTCTGATCTGCAAAACTACCAGGGAACACTGTTGTCTCTCTGTGATAAGTTGCACCTACTAAATATTGTGTATTAATACTTCCTCCTGACACACTGCCATTCAGATTGGTATATTCCGCATTATTCCCAATCAAAACTTTTTGCCAGTTGGTATACCGGGTCGAATCCCAAAACCCGTTGATGTCGTAATCGGTCGCAGAAGGGCCGGGTAGACCATCATTGGCCAGTGCCTCATGTCTCATTTCCAGATATTCAGGAGTGTTTAACAGCTTAAACCTGTTATTAACAGCACCCCACCCCTGTTGCAAATTGAAATCAACTTTCGCCGGCCCAACTTTCCCCTTTTTGGTTGTAATTAATATGGCGCCGTTGGCTGCCCTTGAACCGTATATTGCCGTCGCATCAGCGTCTTTCAATACTGAAATACTTTCGATATCTGATGGATTGATATAACTGAACGGACTTCCGCCATTGATGACACCGTCAAGATTGCTTGGCAAACTAAACATATATGGCACTCCATCTACAACGTAGAAGGGGCTATTCCCATTAGAAATGCTATTTTGCCCCTGAATCTGTACGTTTACTGCCCCCCCCGGCATACCAGTTGTCTGAGAGACTACCAACCCCGGAACCTGGCCCTCTAGCGCCAATAATGGATTAGCAACAGGTTGTTTTTCAATTTCATCGGCTTTTACTTCCGTGACATTCCCGACATTCAGCCGTTGTGTCGTCTGACCGTATGCTATTACCTGTGCTTCATCCAATGGATTATTGGAAGGCTTTAATACCAAAACCAAGTTTGATATATCACCTACTTTCACTTCCTGTTGGGCAAATCCTGTATAGCTTACAATGAGGATCTGTCCCTGATTGATCCCTTTCAAAATAAAAGTTCCGTCAGGCGCTGTATTAGTTCCTTTCTTTGTACCCTTTACCTGTACACTGGCGCCGGATAAAGGTTCCCCTTTTTCATTTGTGATACGTCCTTTAATCTCCGAACCGGGTGAGCCTCCATTTCCCGCATTAATCGACTTTTCCTCCTTCTTAGCAATCATTACAGTCTGCCCGATCACCTTATACGTCAGCGGCTGATCCTTCAGGCACACTTCCAGGAATTCATCCACCGTCATCCCTTTTACATCGATAGTAACCCTGTGCGCCGCCTGTAGCGCCTCGATATAATACACGAATGTATAGCCTGTCTGTTTCTTCACGGCAGCGAATACCTGCTCCAGCGGCACATCCTTTCCGGTGAAGCTCACTGTGGATTGTGCGCTGATGACAATGGTCTTATTCACCATGGAAAAGATAATCGGCAGATCCTTAAGGCACTCGGCCAACACCTCGTCCACCGGTAAGTTCTTTACAATAATGGTGACTTTACCTGCCTTATCCAGCAGGGCGTCCTCGTAGAAAAACTGATAGCCGGTCTGTTGGTGAATCGATTTAAAAATGTGCTGCAGAGACGCATTTCGCTCGGTCAGCGTCACCGTCTGAGAGTAGCTCCGTGCATTGACATGCAAGCATGCAACGAATAAAATAAGAGCGGTTAGTCGCATGATCCGCCATGTTTTGGTTAGTACCCTGCGGCTGTATAGTCTGGGCACAAAAAGAGCCTTAAAATCCATACCTTTGATGAGTTTGGGTTAAACAATAAGCAGTCTGTGGAAGATTGAATGACTTGGGTTAACCCGAACGCCTGCCGCTTCGTCTAGTCCACGGAGCGGTTTTTGTTGGGCTGGTCCCGGATTGATTTATGACATAATTGTAGGTTTTACTTTGTTAAATGACTCTATTACAATAGGATCAATTTTTTGCCTTCGATCCGGAAGCGGATACCGGCCTGTTCCAAGATTTTCATTACTTCGGACAGGTTGCTGTTGCGGCTGACAATCCCGGAAAAGGTCCGGTGCACCGGTTGGGCTGGATTAACGATATCAAGGTCGTACCAACGGCTGACCTGTCGCAGGATAGCCGCCATGTCGAGCCGATTGAAGACGAATTCGCCGTTCTTCCATGCCAACGTCTCCTCAATATCCGCATCGGTCACGACTTTGAATGGCTTGTTGCCATTGTTGGCGTTTTCGCCAACAATTAGCTGAACTTGTTGACCAGGCTTTAGCACCACACTAGGTTTGTTCTTGTTGGTGTTAACACCAACAAGGGATTGGGCTCCGGCTACGTCAACTCTAACAGAGCCTTCCAATAAGGTGGTTTGTTGCTGCGGTTCGTCGGCGTACACGTTTATATTAAAAGTGGTGCCCAATACCTGTACTTCCATGCCATTCGCTTTTACATGAAAGGGCCTTGATTTATCTTTTGCAATTTCGAAATAGGCTTCGCCAGTGATGGTTACTTCTCTGTCCTTAGTGGGAAAGGAGACGGGATAGGTAATCGAAGACGCAGCATTTAGCCACACATGACTGCCGTCAGGCAGCCGGAGCTGGTACTGGCCCCCGCGCGGGGTCGTCAAGGTATTGTAAAGGGTCGCGGTTGGATTTGCCTTCAACATATTGTAAGTCAATTGACCGGTACTCGATTTCTGCACGCTGGTATTTCCTTGCTGCGCAATCTGCCCGCTCGCCGCGCTGTCAAGAGTGATCTTTTGCCCATCGGCTAAAGTTAGGAGTGCCCTTTCACCCCCCGGCATCGCATCCTTTCTGAAATGCTGGACCAATGCTGGGCTGCGGTCAGGATTATGATAAACCACCCACAACACAGAACCGGCCAAGAGGATCCCAACTACGGCTGCAGCAGCCACCCTAAGCCATCCCAATCGGTATCGAATAGCCGGCTGAGCCCGCCGCGCATCAACTCTTTCAAAAATGGCCACCAATCTTCTATCCCATTCCTTTGGAAACGACGCTGGCTCAACTTCAGAAGGTTCTTTCATCATTCCTGCAGTCAGTTCCTGTCTTATCAATTCCCTTTGACCATCCTGATGACTCGGATTTGCCAGCCAATCCAAAAGCTGGTCCACTTCTTCAGGCGAACATTCGTTACGAAGATATTTTTGGAATAGATTGATTATCAACTGTTGATCCACGGCAACTCTTTATACTTTCTAGGACGTATGAGATGAATTTTTCATCTGCTCCTTGTTAACCTTTTCTTAAATATTTGATAAGAATCGAATAACATCTGATTTAAAGTCGGTGCTAGCCGGCGGTCGATGATTAGATGATCAGCGACACGACTAATCGGCTTTCATTCCCTTCTTCATATTCGCAAGCGTATTGGAGATATCTTTATTATCCGGCATTCCGTTGAACGCCTTTTCTTCCCATTCAAGCGCTTTAGACTTGTCCCCCGCCTTATACAGCAAATTGGCATAAGTGTCGTATGCCCCAAAATCAAGCTGATCAAAAGTTGCAAGATCATATTCCATCGTATGAATAGCTACTCGAATGACCGCGGTATCCGTAACATGCTCCACCACTGCCCAGGACATATTATTAATATGATATTGACTTCTATCAGATGCAGTCGTAAAATACAGCGCATAATACTTGCCAAAATTATCCCAATCACTTTGAACCAGACTGTAAATCATTCTATCGCCCCAAATTTGTTCCTGGCCTATTGCCCCGTATTTTTCAGCCACTCTTTTCTCAATGCCATCCCAATCAGGCCGCACATTCTTGTCAATAATAAACTGAGCAATGGTCTCTGTCTCTATGATCCGTCTTATATTTCTTACAGCGAAGTTTTTGCCTAAGATCAGGTCAATCCTTTTCAAATTCTGCATCATCAGACTAAAGCCCAGGTCCAGACTTGTATTAGTGACCTGACAAATGAAATAAACATTCGCTTTAGACAGCGGATCTTTCATCCCCCGGATCAAGCTATTTTCAATGGCCGTTGCCCTATCCTGATCCTTATTGCGTAAGGCCAGCAACGTCAACTTCTCCAAAAAGGAAGAGTCCTTTCTCCCGGCTTCATATTGATGGAGTAATGTTTTGTATTGTCGTTCATTGAAAACAGTATCTGCCTCGTCCGTAAAAACAATCGCCGGTCCGATATCCTTCAGGTCTTTCGATCCAATCAGTTCGTTATTGATGTCCTTTATCTTCCACATCGGCATCTTAACCATAGACCTGTCATAGGTCATCAGTCCATTCGACTCCTGCTCCACGTCGCACAATTGCGTATAAACCGATGCGCTAAGCCCTTGCTCCTTCAACAGCTTCAGCGTGTCGATCATTGCCTTATATCGTGCCTGAAGATCCGATCCGCTGACATTAATATACCCCCATCCACTCAGATTATCCCATTGATGTCCAATCATGGGCACACCAATACCACCGAATTCGCCTAATACCTCTCCCTTGCCTGGTTGGGAAGGAGGTAGCATCGGAGAAGGGTAACTGTGAACATCAGTGACATCAGCAGCAACCCAGGCGTTAGGGGAAGGACTACGTAGCTGACCATCCACAAACAACATTTCACCGGTATGCCCATCGATGATCCTTGAACTATCCATCTGTCTCACCCATTGGGTCAATCTCTGCTGGTCATAGGAACCCCATTTTTCATTGAACAAGACCCAGGTGGTGATACAAGGCTCGCTACGCAATTGAGCGACGGTGGCAGCCACCTCCTCCTCGAATTCCGTTTTTGCCGTTTCCGTCAGGTTAAAGGAGGGATTGACAAAATCCTGCCAAACCAACATCCCTATTTTATCCGCATGGTAATACCAACGGGCTGGTTCGACCTTAATATGCTTGCGGATGGCATTGAATCCCATCGCCTTCTCAGCCTTGATATCAAAGGCCAGGGCCTCATCAGTGGGGGCAGTATATAATCCATCAGGCCAAAATCCCTGGTCAAGAATGGCTACATTGTACGTAGCCCTATTATTGAGGAAAATTCGGGGAACCCCTCCCTTATCCTTTTCAATAGCAATCTTGCGCATCCCAAAATAACTCTGTACTTTATCCCTTGTTCCAGGCTGCCCGATCAGTTTCACGGTCAATCCGTATAAAAAGGGATGGTCCGGGGACCAAAGTTTGGCATTTTTTATAGGAAGTTTGATCTCATCACCGGTCAAGCCGCCGACTTGACTGATTACTTTCCCCTTATCGGTGGCGATCAGCAGAACACCGACTTTGGTGTTTGGGTCAACGATGCTGACTTTGACGTGCAACAGCCCCTTGTCTATGTCAGGAGTTGTGGCTATGGCATCGATATAGGTAGAAGGGACGCTTTCCAACCAAACTGTCTGCCAAATACCGCTGCTGGAGGTGTAATAAATATTTTGTGGGTTGAGCGTTTGTTTTCCATGTGGGTTCGGCCCCTGGTCAGTAGGATCCCAAACCTTGACTGTCAATTCATTGGAGTCACCATGAAGATAGGGGGTAATGTCAAAGCTAAATGCCAGGTAGCCACCCTGATGTTTTCCGACTTCCTGACCGTTGACATACACAGTGGTCTGCCAATCCACCGCACCGAAATGAAGCAATACACGATCAGAGGCTTTAGGCCATGGATTCCTAAAAAAGCGACGGTACCAAAGTTCCTGGGTGGGAAGGAGCACTTTACCAACGCCGGACAAAGTCGATTCTATTGAAAAGGGTACAAGGATATTGCCATCAAATTGCTTAGGCGATTCTCTGCCAGAATCCTTAATCGCATACTGCCATAAACCATTTAGATTTTCCCAATTTTCGCGAACCATTTGGGGCCTTGGATACTCCGGCAGCGGATGTTCCGGTGACACATCCTTGGCCCACCTGGTAACCAGGTGAATGGGGTCCAACTTCCAATGGATAGTCGGAACGGGTACGTTTTGAGCGAGGGATACATTGAAAGAAAGAACGGCAAGACTAATAACAACTCCTCCTTTGATCATAACAATCTAATTAAAATGATGATGCGATCACCTTTAATCCGGCGGAATCGCACGCGTGAAAAGAAGCTAACCATATTCTATAACAATTGATGACGTAAATGAAGGCGACATCATCTGCTCGGAGGTAACTTTTTTTAACAATTTGGTAAAGTGGGATCAAATAGTCTGCCACTCAGCGTAGCTTCTCGAAAACGGAGAGGACCAGAAGCAAGGCTGTCGCCTTCTGGTGGGCGAAGATAAATTGGCGGATCGTTTTGGTCGCTTTGACGATATGGTCATTAATAGTCGAAGTAGATATCCCGAGCAATTCGCTCGTCTCTTGGTAGGAGCGACCCTGGAGTTTGCAATACTCGAAGACCTGGCGACGCTGGGGTGGTAGGGTCTCGATCGCCTGCCGAAGGAGTTGGGTGTTTTCCTCTATGAGCAGGCTATCTTCGATTGGGGTATAGTTGTCGGAAGCGGCTGCCTTGATAATGGCGAGCAGTTTTTGGTCGCGCTTCAATTTCCGGTAAAAATCATATACCATATTTTCACCAATGCGCAACAAATAAGACTGGAGACTAAACCCGATATCAATTGTTTCTCTTTTTTCCCAGAACTTAACAAAAATATCCTGCAGCAGTTCTTCGGCCATCTGCTCCGACTTGACCAGTCTGAGCAAACTTCTATAGAGTCGCTCACTGTAGCATTGATACAATTCGGAAAAAGCTTGCTGATCGCCGTATTTGACGCGGGCCAACCACTCTTTTTCGATATGATTCGATTGTTCTGTCAAAGAAAATGTGAGTGAAAGTTTACAACTATTTCGAGTCAAGAGGACAGTAGGCAGGAATGGGTTTCGCGTATTAACTTGTGGTGAAGGTATTAAATATTAACGGTAAATGCTTATTAAAAACTGTGATTTACCATTATTGGTCTTCCATCTTACGGATCGAGTCGGTGTTAATGGCTATTGAAGTAAATTTGAGTATTTTCGAATGGAAGGGAATCCACCAGCCACATTGGTCTATGAACTCCCGGACCGACTCCAGTGAAATCACCGCAATGTCTTACATCATTATAGCGGAGGCGTTGTAACTCGATGTCCTCCGGCCTTGACTTTGACCGGGCTTCCTCACGAGACGGCAATTTCCGCCGTCGTAACTGGCGGTACCGTTATCTCAATCCATATTTTGCCTGGCTGGTTTTCCCGTTAAACCAAACGACTATAAGAAATTTTTATGTTGTTGGTGTTAATACCAACAACTATACCCCGTTACGGAGGCCACAGATACTGGTCGTGATAACTTTTTACAGGACAGGGGCAACGGTTAGAAGAAATCATGGCTGTGCTCCACATGCATCTGCTTCCAACCCGCTTTCGATTCCCTTCAACTAAGCCTAAATAGACACTGTTCCTTTCCGTTGGAAGATCAGTTTGAAGATCTGACCGCAGCGATCAGGCAGATTTTCGATCTCTTAGTAGATGTCCCGGATCAGTTCGACCCGGAGCATCTCTAGCTGCATGCCGTGTTCGGCCACCTGGTCCTGCTGATGCAAGTACCGGATCTTCTCGTGGGTCCGCTCGTGGCGGCGAACGGCGATGATCTGGTTGATGCTGGCGTTATGGACCGTGCGGTAAAGGAAACTCTTGAGTTGGGGAACCCCCGCAAAATCCCTGCGGCGGTCGATCACTTTCATGAACGACTCGGCCACAATGTCTTCGGCTTGCTGCAAATCGGCGATGATGCGTTCCGAAAATAGGCAGAGCGGCTGGAAATAGCGGTCGAACAGTGGGTTCTGCGCTCCAGGATCTCCGTTTTGGAAAGCTATGATCAAGGCCTTATCGTCTTTTAGGTCGGACACATTCGATAGGGCCCAGATCTATTCTTTCGTTATCCGGATCGAGTCGCATTCGGCTGAATGGGACTCTCAACATCTCATCTTTTGTTACTAAAGCTTGCATGATTTCAAATTGATGGTCTGCATTAAAATTACAACCACAATTGAAACGATGATCATTCAATGGCGTCTCTATCCGTACATAAGTGTGTACAAACACTTATAGGAAGTAATCTATGGTCCCCGTATCCTTAGGGCAAATCTACGTACTGATACATCATGCCTTTAAAGGTCACTTTGCAGGCTTTCCACCTGAGGAAATATCTATCAACCCCTGCCTTTCGAAAAAAGCCTGTAGCATCGCCCATTTACGGTAGCCAAAGTTCTTGCCTTGCAGTTTAGTGAGGTCGGCCGACGCGGCATACCTCAAGCAATGAAAGCAGCAATCGATGTAGGAAAGTTTGCCGTTCGTGCTCCATACAATGGCCTGATGGGGGTCGAAACACAGGGAGGCTTCTACGCGATCGAACTCGATCGTCGCCGTCAGGATCATCACGAGACTGTCCAGCAGGGGTCTGGCGAGAATCTTTTGCTGGCGAAGTATTGCTGGATTTAGGCGACCGTGTAGCAGCAGCTGGCTTTCTGCGGGCAACCGCTTCGTCGAATCCAGGTAGTCGACGGTCACCGGTTGAACATCGCCCTTCCTCCCGGATTGGTCTCGTGCCGGGTCTTTGCGGGCCCGTGGGGGATCGTCGTGACGGATGAGCCACACGGTATCGGCGGCCTTCAGGGTTGCGGCTAGCCAGGTGCGACCGGTTTGAGCGAAAGCGGGTGCGAGGGCGAAGATCTGGATGATGGCGAAAATGAGGATTTTCATTGGAAAAAAATTTCTATTGGTAATAGCAGCCGAAGGTCGTATAGCTCAAGCTGTACAAAAAAAACGGCTTATGGTCCTCCTCTTATAAATTTACCGTCTGCTGTCCACTGTGCAACAGGGTGTCCTTCCCCCGCCACACGAACCTGCCGGTAACGCCCTCGGGTAGTTCCACTACGCCATTTACCCGCTCCCCTACCCGCCTGAGCGTCACGCCGATCACCCCCCGCGGATGCGGCATTTCGGCCTTTACTTCTGTCAACTCCCCAAAATGCGGCTCAATTCGGACACGCGCAAACCCCGGTGCCTCCGGCATGATACCGCAGATCGTCGCTAGGAAATCATAGTCCGGGCTCGCGCTCCAGGCATGGCAATCCGACCGCGTCGGCTCGGGCGTCTCGGCGAACGTCGTCAATCCGATCTTCAGCATATCCCGCCAGGGGGTGAGCTGGGAATAGTAGAGGTCCCCCATCCCGGATTTAATTAGTGCCCGCGTCAAATAATATCGGTAGTAAAAGGTCGCCTGTGTCAGCATCGTATCATACAGCACATGCCGCATCACCGGTCGCCACTGCGCTTTTGGAATGGCACCGCTCAGGATACCCATGATGGATGCATGCTGACTGAACTGCGTCTTTCCCGGATCATCGCTCATGACCCCGCGACCCGCATCAAAACAACGCCGGTACGTCCCAGCCTTCAGCCGTGCCGCCAGCCGCCGATAGCGCGCCGCGACATCCGCCTGCCGGAAATAATCAAACAGCTCCGCCGCTTCTTCCAGCGTCTGGGCATACTGCATCGTGATGATCGACGAATGCCCGTCCTCCGCGCCCGCCGGCACCCCATGCTGCGTAAAGCCGGAATCGTTCCAGTCCACAAAATTCCACCAGGGCAGTGGCCCGAGCATGTTCATACTGGAATCCACCCGGTCCTCGAACCATTGCAGCACGCCCTGCACAGGCATCAGCAAATTCCGCAAGAACCGATCGTCGCTCCGGTGCATCCAGTAATCATGGATCATCGAGATCCAATACAGTGAAAAGGGGGTAATAATTTGCATCCGGTTATTTGGGTATCGGCCCTGCGTCAAGCCCTCCGGCACCCGCGACCGGTAAAAGTCCATGATCGCCTTTCGCATCAACCGATCATCGCCGGTGAGGTATAGCGAGATCAACGCCTGTATGCGTGTATCCCCCACATATTGCATTTGCTCGTAGTAAGGGCAGTCAAAATACGTTTCCCCAGCGCACAGCTTCGCCGTCCGCCAACCCACCGTCCACAAATCCTTAAGCGACGGATCATTGCAGGCAAAAGAAGCCTTCAGCTCAAACGGATAGCCCGTCTTCATCCCATATAGAGCCCCCACTACCAGCGGCTCATCGCCCGTGGTTATATCCACCTGTATATATCGATAGCAGCGGAACCACAAGGGCCGGAATTTCCGATTTTCGCCACCATCGGGATGAAAAATATCGTATAGTCCGATCAACCGCTTACCGGAAATCTCATTTCTGTTCCCTTTCTTCCCGCTGGAATCGATCAAGGCCTCCGCATACATCAACCGAACGGTTGACCCTTTCCCTCCCGTCGTGATGAGCTCCGGATAGGCTACTGTTTCTTCTCCCTGGTCTAGTAATACGCTGATCGTTGAGTGGGCTGGAACGACCATAGGGGCAGATCCTGTCAAAAATTCCATCCCGACATTCACTCCGCTTTCCCGTCGGACTGTCTTCAAACGCTCGGGAGTCTCCGGGAATACGGGGATCTCCCGTGGCGCGAGCGTCCAGGGATTGTCATATCCATGGCCCATTTCAAAGGGGTGCTGGATCACGAGCGCGCCGGGCCAACCGGAATCGTCGTAGGCAGTCCGATCCCACCCCCACGGATACCCGTCACCGCGGACCTCATCCCCCACCCCCGACGCCAGACCGATACCGAACTGCTGCCGCAGATTTGTCGCACAGGGGTGGTAGGCGGTATCATGCCATACCTTCCAGGAGCCGTCGCTGCCGAAAAGTTGCGTGGTCAGGCTATCGCCCTCAAGGGCAAACGCCGTCCGGTTCGACAGCTGCGCCCACGGAGCGTACTCCGCCATATTCCAGACGAGGGCCGCCATCGTGTTCCGACCCGCCTTTAAAAACGGCGCTATATCCACCGTCTCATAAAACCAATTATATAGATCGCCGCGCGCCGGTCCTGAACAGACGGGGGTTCCGTTTACAAATAGGCGGTAGCGGTTATCGGCGGTGACGTGGACGAGACAGTGCAAGGGGACCACTGACAATTCGAAGTTCTTCCGGAAATGGTAGACGCCATAGCTTTTTAACGACACATCCGGGCAGCTGATCCAGAAGGAGTTCCAGTGCGGCCAGGGTTTTGGAGTCTTTTTTTCCTGTAACCACGCCAGACGAGGGACGAAGGCCATCAGCAGCCCAGCGAATAGTGCGCCCGTAAAGCTCCTAAAGTGATATCTCATTTTACGATTTTATACTGCCCTTCGGAGGAAGGTGACTTGGGTTTATCAGCGACTTCCAGAAAACAATCATCCATAGAATTCCTCCAAAAAAAGCACCAAAATTCAATTGTTGTTGGTGATAACACCAACAACAGGAAAGAAATACATGATCTTTCTATTAGATGAAGAGCCTTCTATATTGTCTCTTTAGGAGAAACGGCTGTCGGGGCGGACATTTTTATTGGTAGCAGCTCTAATCAAGCAAAATCGATTTTTAGCTATTTACTTATTCATATTAAATATTAATTATAAGAATGAAAAACATTGCTATCAATTTTTCAATCTCATGCGTGCTTTGGTTGGGCTACGGAAACGCCCTATTTTCTCAGAAGCTTGTGAAGAAAGGCCATGTTTGTTCCGCGATGGGTGATACTACCGTGGGGGGAAAAAAAATCATTGATTCATCTATTTTTGAAACAACAGGAATAGGCGATGGTAATATCTGGCCAAAAATCGAAGACGCCCATCTCAGCAAGGATGGCAGGTAC
>Ga0302325_10006154_pt1 | contig 27067 bp, 23 predicted proteins | sample Palsa_T0_2_FD_201948 | JGI IMG/M metagenome (GOLD analysis project Ga0302325, IMG submission 201948) | Peat permafrost microbial communities from Stordalen Mire near Abisko, Sweden - Palsa_T0_2 | ecosystem: Environmental > Terrestrial > Soil > Palsa > Peat permafrost | place: Sweden: Abisko... | reverse complement strand
GCCCTGGTGTGCCGATCCCTCCGCATGAGTCGCGATCCATGTACGCACGTGCTCGAGCGTGTCGTCCGCACGCACGACGACCACGGGTGCTGCGGCCACATCTGAGACGAGCACCTGGTCGAGGAAGTCGGCCACGTAGTCGGTCACGACACGAGCGCCGCGGCGCGCGATCTTCTCGGTCATGATCGAGTGTCGCATCAGCATCGCCGACACGAGGTACGAGGTCGTGCATCCACCCAGGAGCGGCAGGAGTCCCATGGGCTGCCGGGTCGTCTCGAATGCGAAGACGACGGAGGCGAGGAGCGCGCGCGAAGCACCCGCGAACAGTGCGGCCATCCCGACGAGAGCCGCAACGCGCACGTCCACGCCGGCCGCTGGTACCGCCCACACGGCGGCTGCGCCCAGAGCGGAACCGAGTCCACCGCCGATCGTGAACAGCGGGGCCAGCGTGCCTCCCGACGTCCCTGTCCCCAGCGAAAGGCACCATGAGACGAACTTCAGCGAGCAGAACACCAGGACCGCCGATCCGGCCAGGTCCCCTCGCAAGATGCGGTCGATGTTGTCGTAGCCAACGCCCATCGTGTGAGGCGAGACCCAGCCCACGAAGCCGACGACGACGCCGCCCATGGCGGGCCACCACATCCAGTGGATCGGCAGCTTCTCGAAGGCGTCTTCCACGGCGTAGACTGCGCGCGTCACCAGCACGGACGCAGCCCCCATGACGACGCCCATCCCGACGTAGACGGCCAGGGCGGACCCGCTCGGCGCCATGACCATCGGCATGGTGAACGCGGGCTGCGACCCAACCAATGCTACGTGGGCGCCGCAGGCGGCCACGCTGGCGAGCGCCACGGGGACAATCGACCGCAGGCGATACTCGAAGAGCAAGAGCTCCACGGCGAGCAGAACCGCGCTGACGGGGCTGCCGAACGTCGCGGACATTCCCGCTGCGGCTCCCGCGGCCAGCAGCGTCTTGCGTTCCTCGGCGGAGACCCGAAGCACCTGGCCGACGAAAGAGCCGAGCGCCCCACCCGTCGCGATGATGGGCCCCTCGGCGCCGAAAGGGCCGCCCGTGCCGATCGCGACGGCGGCGGAGAGCGGTTTGAGGAAGGTGACGCGCGCCGGAATGCGGCTCTCGTTGAATAGCACCTGCTCCATGGCTTCGGGGATGCCGTGGCCGCGGATGGCCTTGGAGCCGTAGCGCGCCATCACGCCGACGATCACCCCCCCCACCACAGGAACGCCCACTACAAGCCAACCCAGGTGGTTGTCTGCCGGGCTTGCGAACGTCGCCGACCACCGTCCGTGGAAGGCCACGTTCGTGATGAGGCCGATGAGCGCCGTCAGCAGGCGGGCGATGAGAGCCGCGACGAGCCCCAGCCCGACCGCCAGCCCGCTGATGCCGAGGACTCGTCGGTCGACGTTTGCGCGAACCACGGGGGCGGTGACTGTCTCCAGCGCCGGCCCCATCGAAGGTGCGATCGGGAGCCTCCCGGCGCTCCGGCGGCTGGCGGAGACCTCGTCGTCATCGCGTCCCATCACCGACGGCCTCCTGTTGACCGCGGGGCGCGCGGGCGGAAACGGTGGTGCCGACGAGCGAATTCAAAGCCTTGACGAGCACTGGTGCTGCTGAGCGAAGCTCTGTCCGGTGGGCGATGCTCAGGCGGCGCAGCAGGCCCTCCCCGGCGCGGGTGATGCGTAACGACGCTTCGCGGCGATCCTCATGGCTGGTGCGCCGCTCCACGAACCCACGTTCGACGGAACGCTGCACAAGCTCGACGGCGCTGTTGTGCTGGATCTGGAGGCGCTCGGCGACGACTCCGACGGTGGGCCTATCGTGCGGGCGCAGCGCCTTGAGGACCAGCAGGAGCTGGTGCTGCTGCGGCTCGACGCCGGCCGCGCGGGCGGCGGCCTCGCTGAAGGTGAGAAAGCGACGGAGCTGGTAGCGCAGCTCGGCGAGGGCACGGTATTGCGCTGCGCCGAGATCACGTACGTGGGGCATGGATAATATATCGCCTCACGACATAGCTCTTAACGGCCAGCCGCGCCACAAGAGACTGTCCATTGGGGCATCCGCCGAAGGCAGCCCTCGGGGGCGGTGAATGCTCAGGGCACGCCGCGCACGACCCACACTGCAAAGTGGTAGGGGCCCCCGTCGCGCGCGGTTTTTCTCCAAGGATTCTGTGAAGCTTCTCAAGACAAGGGAGTGGCGTTTGTGCGTCGTATCCGGACGGCCATTGACGGGAAGAAGCTCCGACGCTTACGTGCCCCGATGCCTCGACCTGGCCGCTCTGCGCTCGTCGTCTCGCCCATCTGGATCCAGCTCGCGCTGCTGACGTTCGTGGTCGGTTTCGGGATCCTCGGCTACCTCGCCGTTCGCATCTACGCAGATCACCCGCCCGTGCCTGCCGTGACGGTCACGCAGCACGGGGAGCGCCTGTTCACGAGGGACGACGTGTACGAGGGCCAGCTGGTCTTCGAGAAGTACGGCCTCATGGAGTACGGCACGATCTTCGGGCACGGTGCCTACCTCGGGCCCGACTTCACCGCGGACTACATCGAACGCGCGCGTGAGGCCATGGTGAGGTACTACGCCGCGCACGGCGTCACCGACGCGAGCACTCACGTCGTCGACGACTTCAAGACCAACCGCTGGGACGAGGCTCGCGACACGCTTGAGCTCACTCCGGCGCAGGTCGCCGCCTGGCACGAGCTCGAGCCGTACTACGCGGGCTGGTTCGGGCCGGCCGGAGGGCAGAGCGGGCTCCGGCGTCCGACCATCCCGCCCGACGAGATGCACGACCTGGTCGCGTACTTCGCGTGGGCCGCATGGGTGGCGACGGCGAACCGCCCCGGCAAGACCTACTCGTACACGAACAACTGGCCGCCCGCGCCGGAGGCTGGGAACACCCTTACTGCCGACGCGGTCCTCTGGTCCACGCTCTCGCTCATCGCGCTCCTCGCCGGGATCGGCGCGACGCTCTTCGCGTTCGGACGCTTCAAGGATCTCGGCTGGCCCGAGGGGGTGGCTCCAGGGGGTGGCTCGCTCGTCTTTCGGCGCCCGAGCTCGGTACGCCTCACCCCCGGGCAGCGCACCACGGTCTGGTTCTTCCTGGTCGTCGCCGCGTTATTTCTGCTGCAGGGGCTGTGCGGCGGCGCCAACGCGCACTACCACGCCGAGCCGGCCAACTTCTTCGGGCTCGATGTGGCGTCGTGGTTTCCATACAACCTGACGCGCACCTGGCACCTGCAGCTCGCGCTCTTCTTCGTGGCGACGGCCTACCTGGCCATCGGGATCTTCCTCGCGCCCATGATCGCAGGCAAGGAGCCTCGCCACCAGGACAAGCTCTCCCTCTTGCTGTTCGGCGCGCTCGTAATCGTCGTCTTCGGCTCGCTCGCCGGCGAGACCTTGAGCTATCGCGGCCTCATCAAGTCGCCGTCGATGGCGTGGTGGATAGGCGCTCAGGGTTGGGAGTACCTCGACCTCGGGCGGCTCTGGCAGGCCGCCCTTACGGCGGGCCTCGTCCTCTGGTTGATCATCATCGCTCGCGGCCTCGGAAGTAAGCTGCGCGTGCAGCACCTCGGGAGCATGCCATGGCTCTTCTTCTACGCGTCGCTTTCCATCCCCCTTTTTTACGGCGTCGGGATGCTGTTCGGCCCGCGGTCCGACTTCGCTGTGATCGACTTCTGGCGCTTCTGGGTCGTCCATCTCTGGGTAGAGGACTTCCTCGAGATCTTCACCACCGTGACGGTCGCCTACATGTTCGTGCTCATCGGCATGGTGCCTGAGCGCACAGCGACGCGGCTAATCTACCTTGAGATCATTCTCTACTCCATCGGCGGCGTCGTCGGCTCGATGCACCACCTGTACTTCAGCGGAGCGCCAGCCGTGCACATGTCGCTCGGGGCCTTCTTCTCCGCGATGGAAGTCGTCCCACTCGTCCTCTTGACCTTCGAGGCGTGGCGGTTCATGCGGCTGGGCGGCGCGAAGCCCGGCGAGAGCGTCGTGGACACGACCGACGAGCACTTCCCACACAAATGGGCGGTCATGTTCCTCGCGGCCGTCGGCTTCTGGAACTTCGTCGGCGCTGGCGTCTTCGGGTTCTTGATCAATCTCCCGGTCGTCAGCTACTGGGAGATCGGCACCCAGTTCACGGCCAACCACGGCCACGCCGCGATGATGGGAGTCTACGGGATGCTTGCCGTGGGCTTCTTCGTGTTCGTGGCCACCTACTTCGTCCCGAGAGATGCGCGCAGCGAACGCGCGATGAAGTGGTCCTTCTGGTCACTCAACGGAGGGCTCGCATGGATGGTGTTTGCGAACCTCTTCCCCATCGGCGTGCTGCAGTTCTACGACGCGCTCGTCCACGGCTACTGGCATGCCAGACGCCCGGAGTTCTTCGGCCAGGTCGAGGTTCGCGCGCTCGAGTGGCTCCGATTGCCGGGGGACCTCGTCTTCATCGTCGGCGGGATCGGGCCGCTCGTGTACCTCGCGCTGCGGATGGTCGCGAATCGGAATCGCCCCGGCGTCATCGAGGCGCACGAGGCCGTCGAGCAGCTCACGCGCACGGCGGTGACCAAATCGGACCGCGTTCCACCAGTGTAACAACGCCAACGGAGCAACTTCCTCGCGCCCCTTTGCGTCGGTGCTGCAACGCTGCAACGTCGCGGAAGCCCTGGTTTTTCCGTCTCGCATATAAGAAAGGTTAGGTTGCGAGGGCAGGGGACCACGCCCTCACGAACCGAGCGAGCAGAAACCCCGCGTCAGGGATGGGCGCCTTCGTCTATCCAGGTCTGGATCTCCTGGACGACCGCCGCCTGGCCACCGTCCGGGATCTCCCCGTTGGCCGGCATCGGCAAGCTGCAGGGAGGCGGCGTGGTGTACCCGTTGACCTTCAGGTAGAGAAGGCTGGCACCCGAGGCACTCGGTATGACACGAATGCTCCCAGCCACGCCGGTATTCGCGAGGGTGTCGCACGCCGCTGCGTCGGGGACAAGGGACACCGTCCCCCGAGCGGGCTGGTTCACGAGGTTGGCGTAACCCGCGTCGGGCGTCGACATGTCGAGCAGGCCGAGCCTGAGCCCGCCGCCCGGTGTGCCTCCGTCCGGATTCGGGGAATGGCAGCCGACGCAGTGCACGGCGATGACCTGGGTCCAGACCTCGGCGAAGGTCACCGGCCCGCCCGAATCGCCGGCGCCCGCGTCCCCTCCTGTTCACGCCGCCGCTCCTGCGGATCGACGGGAGCATCGTCCCGCTGAAGCTGCCCGCGCTGGGCCCGGTGGAGACCAAGCAGCTGTGCTTCACCGTCCTCAGCGAGGAGCAGCGCGCCCATTTCGAGAAGCACAACGAGCTGGACCTGTCCTTCGGGGTGAAGGGGCTCTCGCGCTTTCGCGCCAACATCTTCATGCAGCGCGGGAACGTGGCCGGGGCCTTCCGCACCATTCCGTTCAAGATCCTCACCTTCGAGGAGCTGGGGCTGCCCGCGGTGGTCACCGACTTCGCCAACAAGCCGAGCGGCCTGGTGCTGGTGACCGGCCCCACCGGCTCGGGAAAGTCCACCACGCTGGCGGCGATGATCGACAAGATCAACTCCGAGCAGCGCCTCCACATCATCACCGTGGAGGATCCCATCGAGTATCTCCACGGGCACAAGCTCTCCATCGTGAACCAGCGCGAGGTGGGGTCGGACACCGAGGGCTTCAAGCAGGCGCTCAAGTACGTCCTCCGCCAGGACCCCGACGTCGTCCTGGTGGGCGAGATGCGCGACCTGGAGACGGTCGAGGCCGCGCTCACCATCAGCGAGACGGGACACCTGGTCTTCGCCACGCTGCACACCAACAGCGCCATCTCCACCATCAACCGCATCATCGACGTCTTCCCGCCGCACCAGCAGGCGCAGGTGCGGTCCAAGCTGTCGTTCGTGCTCCAGGGCGTGGTGTCGCAGCAGCTCCTGCCCAAGCTCAGTGGGCCCGGACGGGTGATGGCCCTGGAGATCCTGGTTCCCAACGCCGCCATCCGGAACCTCATCCGGGAGGACAAGGTCCACCAGATCTACTCCTCGATGCAGGTGGGCCAGGAGAAGTACCAGATGCAGACGCTCAACCAGAGCCTCTTCTCCCTGTTCCAGCGCCGCCTCGTCTCCCACGAAGAAGCCATGGGCCGCTCGGTGGAGCCCGAGGAGCTGCGCATGATGATGGACGGGCGCACATCGATGGGGACGCTCGGCGCGCAGGTCCCTCCGATGGGACGGCGGGGGTAGGGGCGGGACGGTGCGGGATAGGGCCCGCGAGTCTCAGCGGCTCGTAACGGCCATCGGCATGTGGACATCGGCGCCGGTCTCAAGTTCGTCGAGGATGCATTTCGCAAGGTCGACTCGGGTGGTGAAACGGCGGCTCGGTGTCTCTGGCTCCTTCCGGTACGGCTGGCCGGTGTCGCCATTCACGAGGCGTCCCGGGCGCAGGACGATCCATTCGAGGTCGGGGCGGCTCCGCAGGAACTCCTCCATCGCGCGCATGTCGGCGTACAGCGTGCGTCCGATGACGTTGTGCAGCAGGGGGTGGATGATCTTGTCGAAAAGGAACCCATATCCGGGCCCTGGCGGGTACGTCAGACCGGAGCTCACTACGGCGAGCCGCCTGCACTGCGCCTCGTCCATTGCAGCCACTATGGCCCGAGTACCATGCGAATACACCGTGATGGGCTTGAGGCTGTATGACGCTGCCCCGAGTACCGAGGCAACCGCGTCGCAACCGCCGACGGCGCTGATAAGGCTAGTCCCATCCGTCACGTCCGCGCGCACGACATGAAGGCGCTCGTGCTCGAGCGGAAACTCTTCGGGATGTCGCGCGACCGCGTTGACGGTGTGGCCACGGGCCAGCGCATCCTGGACCAGGATTTTTCCCGTGGCTCCGTTCGCGCCAAGAACTGCGATCTTCACGCCAACCTCCAGATATTCTGCGGCCCCCGTTCCGGAAATTCTGCGGTCTCCCGAAAAGGAGGCGACGCATCACGCATCCTTCCCGCTCATCGTGCGGCCGGCACGACCACATTGGGGACATCTCCCCCATTGGGAGAGGCCCCCTTACCCGCCGCAACGGATTTCATCGGGACAGGAGCCGCCAGCAGCGGTCTGATCAACTCGATGGGAATGGGGAAGACGATGGTCGAGTTCTGGTTCGAGCCCATGTCGAGGAGCGTCTGCATGTACCGCAGGGCCAGCGCGGCCGGCTGAGTGGAGATGATTTCGGCGGCGTTGGCGAGAACCTGTGCGGCCTGGAACTCCCCCTCCGTGGCGATGATCTTCGCCCGCTTCTCGCGCTCCGCCTCGGCCTGCCTGGCCAGGGCGCGCACCATGGATTCGGCGAGCTGCGCATCCTTGAGCTCGACCGCTCCCACCTTGATGCCCCAGGGCTCGGTCTGGCGATCGATGATCGCCTGCAACTTCCCGTTGATCTTCTCCCGGCCGCCCAGGAGGTCATCGAGGCTGCACTGTCCGAGCACGGCGCGCAGCGTGGTCTGCGCGATTTGAGACGTCGCTTCCATGAAATTGGCCACCCGGACGATGGCCGCCTGAGCGTCCGCGACTTGAAAGAAAATGACCGCATTCACCTTCACCGTGACGTTGTCGGAAGTGATCACCTCCTGCGGCGGAACCTCGAGCGTGACCACGCGCAAGTCGACCCTTCTCAGGTGATCGACACCGAACGGAAAAATGAAGAAAAGTCCGGGGCCTTTGAGGGGGATGAGGCGCCCGAGGCGAAAGACGACGCCTCGCTCGTACTCCTTGGCGATCTTGACGGTCGAAGTCGCGATACCGAACGCCAGTAGCGCGAGGAAGGCGATGGGAAGCAGTAAATACGCTTTTTCCACTGACGGACTCCTTTGTCTACGAGGACTATCGGATGACTGCATACTACGGGTGAGAGGTCATCACCTTGTATGGGCGCCCGCCAGAACCTGGGGCCCCCCTTCGCTGATGGCCTCTCCCCAGTAGCCACGGAGTCCGTGGAAGTCGTGAAGCCGTGCCTCGTAATCGCGACGGATGACCGAACTCGGGTCCCAGGAGGGGCTCTTCTTGATGGCCTCCCGCGACAGGCTCACGAAGACCTTCCTGTGCGTCCAGCTGACCCCGCTCGTCCAGCGGGGCGCGACCAGCACCCTGTGACCCCACCACCAGTGGCTGGTGTCGACCACCAGGTAGCGCACCTCCCACGTCTCATCGTCGATGATGAAGTCTTCGACGAAGCCGAGCCCGTCGTCTCGCCCCTGGATGTGGTACCCGCGAACCTCCTTGGCGCTCCGAAGATGGGCGTCCCCCGAGTCCCCGGCGGCCTGCTCGTTTGGCGAGCGGCTCCCGGGCCCTGCCGCCAGCAACGCCGGGTAGTAGCCCATACCCCACGGCTCCATGTACCCCCAATATTGGGGATAACCATAATACTGGTAGTAGTCTCGCTCGTGCTGGCGGGAGACGGGTCGGTCGGTATCGATGCTCGGGGCGTTCTTGATCTTGTCCTTCGTGAGGGCGAGGTGGAACGCGTGGGCTGCCCAGTCGACCTCACGAAAGGAGATGGGCGAGATCAGTACGTATTGACCGTCGAAAAAGCCGCCCGTGTGGACGACCAGATAGCGAATCGCCCATCGTTCGTCGTCGAACAGAAACTTCACGACGGTTCCGACGTCTCCGTCGGTTGCGGTCACCGTGTACCGCTTCAGCTCTTTGAGGCTTCTCAGCATGGGCATCACCTGTCCGTCGCAGAGGTGCAAGCCTCGAACCGCCCCGGTCGAGCATGCTCATGCTCACGCAGCTCCCTTCAGGGCCGAGACGTTGGGGTCGATCCCGCCGCCGCGAGTAGCCTCGAGTGTGGCGATTAGCCTCGATGTGCGCCTCCGTTCCGCCGGAAGTGTCGAACGGGCCACGCGAAGCTTTGCCGTCCGTCTTGCGTCTTGCGAAGCATTTGCGGGACGCCAGGTCCCCGCCCGCCGCCTACTCTTCCCTGGCCGTGTGATACTGGCGGCGAATGCGCCTCAGGTCGACCGTCGGCTTGGGGAGCTTCATGTCCAGCGCCTCCAGATATTCCACCACGATTCGCGCGATCGCCAGGTTGCGAAACCACTTGTGGTCGGACGGGATGACGAACCAGGGCGCATGCGGGGTGCTACAGCGAGACAGGGCCTCCTGATAGGCCGCCATGTAGTCGCTCCAGAACTCTCGCTCCTTGTAGTCGGACTCGCTGATCTTCCACTGCTTCATGGGATCGTCGAGCCGATCCGCGAACCGTTTCAGCTGCTCTGCCTTGGAGATGTGGAGGTAGAATTTCAGAACGTGGGTATGGTCGTCGGCGAGCTCCTTCTCGAACGCGTTGATCTGGTCGTACCGGCGAGACCAGACCGCGCGCGGGACGAGGTTGTGGACGCGGACGACGAGCACATCTTCGTAGTGAGATCGATTGAAGATGGCAACTTGTCCCCGGGCAGGGGTCGCCTGATGAATGCGCCACAAGAAGTCGTGTGCCTTCTCCGACGTGGAGGGCTGCCGGAATCCCGTCACACGACAGCCACGCGGGTTCATGGCGCCGAGTACGTGGCTGATCGTCCCGTCCTTGCCACCGCAGTCCAGCCCCTGCAGGCAGATGAGGAGCGAGGAGCGGCCGTCGGCGTGGAGGAGCGCCTGGAGAGCGCGCAGCTTCTTGCAGTCTCGTTCGATTTCTTCGGCTGCTTTCTCGTGGCTCTCGTGGTGGCCTTTGAATCCCGGATCGATATCCTTCAGCCGAACCTTGTCGCCTGGGTGCACCCGGAACCGATTGAGGTATTTCACGTCGATCCTCCGTCGCGCCTTGCCGTCCGTGACCGCCGTAAGCTCACTTGGTGGGGTGGTCTTTCTGTACTTCTCCGGCCTGGTGCTTCTTGTCCCAGTCCTGAACTGCGCGCACGTCCTCGCGGCCCAGCTCCTCGTAGAACTCATGGACGCGCTCGACGAGCGCCGGCGTTGCGACGGGCTTCGGCTCCGTCTCGGCCTTCGGTTCCGCTTTGGTTTCGCCCTTCGGTTCCGCCTTGCGCTTCGGGTCGGCCTTCCTGTCGGCCCGGTCCAGAACCCAGTACACCGCCAGCTTCACGCGGTCATTGACGAGTGCCCAGAGAAGGGCGTAGCCCCACACGAACCCGGCCCAGCCCCAGCCGAGCGGTGTCATGAAGAGGCCGTACACGGCGATCAGGGTCGCCACGGTTTGGGTGCCAAGCACCGCCATCCACAGAATGCGCGCGGGGCGTATGGACCAGAAAGGGCCGCGTGTTCGCGTGAGGAAGATCGTCAGATGCCCCGCGACCGACAGCTTCAGGTACATCAGCGTCTGGATGTGCGCGCGGTCCAGATGGAAGACGCGCTCACCGAGGTAGAAGAGCCCAAACGCGGCGGTCACTCCGAAGAGGCCCAGCACCGACGCGATGCCCAGCACCGTGCGCATGTTCCAGGCCTCGGGCTGGTCCTTGTAGTGCACGTTGTCGTAGGCAATCGAAAGGATGGCGCCGTCGTTGAGCAGCGCCAACATCACGATCATCACCGCCGTCAACGGGTAGAAGTTGAAGACCAGGATCGCCAGCGTCATGAAGAGCAGCACCCGCAGCGTCTCGGCGATGCGGTAGATCGCGTAGCTGTTCATCCGCTGGAAGATCCTGCGGCTCTCCTTGATGGCGTCGATGATGACCGACAGACCGGGTGTCATCAGGACGATGGCCGCCGCGGCACGGGCAGCGTCCGTCGCGCCGGAGACGGCGATGCCGCAGTCGGCTTTCTTCAGGGCCGGAGCGTCGTTCACGCCGTCGCCGGTCATGCCGACGATGTGCCCTCGCTTCTGCAGGACGTCGACGATGTGAAACTTGTGCTCCGGGAACACCTGGGCGAAGCCATCGGCCTTCTCGATGGTCTCCGAGACCTCCGGGGTCTCCTGCCGCTTGACGTCCCCGAGGTCGCTCGCATCGAGGATGTTGGTTCCCATTCCCAGCTTCTTCGCGGTCTCCTTGGCGATGGCCAGCTGGTCGCCCGTGACCATCTTGACCTTGACGCCCATCTGGCTCGCCGTCGCGACGGTCGCCTTGGCGTCTTCACGGGGCGGGTCGAACAGCGGCAATACACCGAGAAACTGCCACTTTCCGTCGCCGTCGGTCCGTGCCACACCGAGCGAGCGAAAGCCGCGCCCAGCGAACTCGGCGATGGCCTTGCCGACGGCGGGGTGGACCGCGTCCGCATTCGTCGAAAGCTGCAAGATGACCTGGGGTGCGCCCTTGCTCGACTTGAACGTCTTCCCGTCCGGGGCCTTGACGGTGGCCTCGGTGCGCTTGTGCACCGGATCGAACGGCTGGAAGTGCTCCACGTGATATCCCTCCAGCGCCTTGTCGCCGTCCTTCAGGCCCCCGAGGACGGCCAGGTCGATGGTGTCGTCGTTGTCCGCGCGCGACGCCAGCGCCGCCGCGAGGATAACCTGGGCGGGTGGAACATCGTTCACGCTGAACGGGTCGCCCAGCGTCAGCTTGTTCTGGGTCAGGGTCCCGGTCTTGTCGGCGCACAGCACGTCGACGCCCGCGAGCTCCTCGATGGCCACCAGGCGGCTCACAATCGCCTGCTTCTTGGCGAGAAGGCGGGCGCCCACCGCCATCGTCACCGACAGCACGGTCGGCATCGCCACGGGGATGGCGGCCACGGTCAGCACCAGGGCGAACTGCAGCGTGGTGAGGATGTGGTCGCCCCGAAGGATGGCAAAGGTGATGATCACCGCGACCAGCGTCACCGCCAGGATGATCAGGTAGTTGCCGATCTTCAGCACCGCGCGCTGGAAGTGACTGACCGTGTGCGCACCTTGGACCAGCTGCGCGGTCTTGCCGAAGTACGTCTTGTCGCCCGTGGCGTAGACCAGCGCGCCGATTTCGCCCTGGCGGATGATCGACCCCGAGAACACCGCGTCGCCTGTCTTGCGTTCGGCAGGCAGCGACTCACCGGTCAGGGCGGACTGATCCACCTGGACCGGGTCGCCCTCCAGCAGCCGCGCGTCCGCCGGCACGATGTCACCGAGGCGCACGCGTATCACGTCGCCCGGCACGAGCCCTCGCGCCGGGGGGGTGACCCACTTGCCGTCACGCTTCACCCTGGCGTTGATGGCCAGCTTGGCCTTCAGCGCGGCGATCGCGTTTCCGGCCTGCCGCTCCTCCAGGAATCCGACGACGGCGTTGGCGCAGAGCAGAACGAGGATGATGCCAAAGTCCGGCCAGTGCCGAGCGACCCCCGACAAGACCACCGCCGCCTCGATCATCCAGGGAATCGGGCCCCAGAAGTAGGTCAGGAACTTCAGCAGAGGATTGACCTTCTTCTCCTCGATCTCGTTGGGCCCGTACTGGGCCAGCCTCTTCCCAGCCTCCGCTTCACTGAGGCCGTCGGGCGACGAGCCCAGCTTGGTCAGGAGCTCCGGGACCGGCATGGTCTTCATGCCGTCCTGAGCGTCGGGCGCGGAACCGGGCTTCGAGTCGGGGGTTTTCCGCTTGACCGGCGGGGAAGAAGGCTTCGCGGGCGGCTGCAAGTCGGCTTTCACGGCTCAGGCCCCTTCCATCGCGGGTCCGTATTCGCCGCGACGCGCGGCCGAGTTGCACCGGGCTCGATGACACAGGGCTCGCTGCGCTGCGCTCACGTGACTCGGCTCGCCTTTCCAGATCTCCAGCGCCGGCTGCTGGATGGCGCGTGCAAAGGAGAACGCCAGCGCCCAGGGCAGTCGGGCCTTGAAGCGCAAATTCATGGCGTTCAGCCGCGCCGACGCGAGCTCGCCGGACTGTCCACCGGAGAGGAACACGATGCCCGGAACGGCGGCGGGGACGGCTCGCAGCAGACATCGCACCGTGGCGTCGGCGACCTCGTCGACGGTCTCTTGCCTGGGGCAGGTCAAGCCGGGAAGCACCATGTTGGGCTTGAGGAGCAAGCCCTCCAGGGAGACCCGCTGCGCGTAGAGCTGACCGAACACAGCCCGCAGAACCTCCTCCGTCACTTCGCTGCAGCGCTGCAGCGTGTGCGTGCCGTCCATGAGCACCTCCGGCTCGACGACGGCGACCAGTCCCGCCTCCTGGCACAACGCTGCGTAGCGGGCCAGGGCCTGCGCGTTGGCCTCGATGCAACCACGGCTGGGAATGCCGTCGGCCAGGGCAATGACCGCACGCCACTTGGCAAAGCGGGCCCCCATCTGCGCGTACTCCGCCAGGCGGTCCCGCAATCCGTCCAGGCCTTCGGTGATCTTCTCTCCCGGATGACCGGCCATACGCTTCGCGCCCCGGTCGACCTTGATACCTGGAATGATCCCCGCATCGGCGACGGCCTTGGCGAATGGAGCGCCGGCTTTCGTGCGCTGGCGGATCGTCTCGTCGTAGAGGATCGCGCCGCTGACGTACTCGCTCAGCCCGGGCGTGGCCACGATCCAGTCGCGGTAGGCGTGTCGCGCGTCCTCGGTCTGCGGGATCCCCAGCCCGGCAAAGCGCGCGTTGCAGGTGGGATTGCTCTCGTCCATCGCCAGCAGGCCCCTGCTCCCGGCAACCAGCGCCCGGGCAACGTCCGTGAGGGCTTGCGCGCTCATTTGTTGGGGTTGCCCCACTTCCAGTTGCGTATCTCCGGAAGGTCCTGGCCATGCTTGTCGATGTACTGCTTGTGCTCGATGAGCCGGTCCGTGACCATCTGCTTGAGGTAGGCGCCCTTTGCGCCGAGGTGCGGCACCCGATCGACGACGTCTTGAACGAGGTGGAACCGGTCCAGATCGTTCTGGACCCTCATGTCGAAGGCCGTCGTTATGGTGCCTTCTTCCTTGTACCCCCTGACGTGTAGATTGCGATTCGTCCGGCGATAGGTGAGCCGGTGGACCAGCCACGGATAGCCGTGAAAGCCGAAAATGATGTGTTTATCCTTGGTGAACAGCGAGTCGTAGTCGATGTCGGTCAGCCCATGAGGGTGCTCACTGGAGGATTGCAGCTTCATCAGGTCCACCACGTTGACCACGCGGATCTTCAGGTCGGGTAGGTGCTCGCGCAGGATGGATACGGCGGCGAGAATTTCCAGCGTGGGGGTATCTCCCGCACAGGCCATGACGACATCGGGCTCGGCCCCCTGGTCGTTGCTGGCCCATTGCCAGATGCCAATGCCTTCCGTGCAATGCACGACCGCGGCGTCCATCGTCAGCCACTGGGGTAGCGCGTGCTTTCCGGCGACCACCACGTTCACGTAGTGCCGGCTGCGCAGGCAGTGATCGAACACGGACAGGAGGCAGTTGGCGTCGGGCGGAAGGTACACGCGTACGATGTCGGCCTTCTTGTTGATGACGTGGTCGAGGAAGCCGGGGTCCTGGTGCGTGAACCCGTTGTGGTCCTGCTGCCAGACGTGGGAGGCCAGTAGATAGTTCAGCGAGGCGATCTTCCGGCGCCAGGGCAGCTCTAGCGTGACCTTCAGCCACTTGGCGTGCTGGCTGAACATCGAATCGACGATGCGAATGAAGGCTTCGTAGCTGTTGAACAGCCCGTGCCTCCCCGTCAGCAGGTAGCCCTCGAGCCAGCCCTCGCACTGGTGCTCGCTCAGCATCGAGTCCAGCACCCGCCCGGCGGGCGCCAGGAATTCGTCGTTGGCCTGCACACGGGCATCCCACTGCCGGTTGGTCGCCTCGAAGACGGCACCCAGGAGATTGGAGAGCGTCTCGTCGGGACCAAAGACCCGGAAGTTTCGCTGATCTTGGTTCAGCCTGGCCACGTCGCGCAGGAACTTGCCCAACACCAGGGTGTCCTGGCCCTGAACGGCTCCCGGAGACGGCACCGTCACCGCATGCTCGTGGAAGTCCGGCATGCGCAAGTCGCGAAGGAGAATCCCCCCGTTGGTGTGAGGGTTCGACCCCATCCGGCGATCGCCCTTCGGCGCCAGCTCCGCCAGCGCAGAGTCGAGGCGACCGTTCTTGTCAAACAGCTCCTCCGCTTTGTAGCTCTTCATCCAGGCTTCGAGCAGCGGGACGTGGTCGGGGTGCTCCTGGTCGACCAGCAGCGGGACCTGGTGCGCTCGGAAGGTGCCCTCGATCTGCAGGCCATCGACGACCTTCGGTCCGGTCCAGCCCTTCGGCGACCGGAGGACGATCATGGGCCAGCGCGGTCGAACTAGGTTGCCCTTGGCGCGCGCCGCGCCTTGAATCCGGCGAATCGCCTCGATGGCCCTGTCGACCGTACCGGCCATCAGCTCGTGCATCTTCTCGGGCTCGTGGCCTTCCACGAAGTACGGGTCCCAGCCGCAGCCCCGGAAAAACTGCTCCAGCTCCTCGCGCTCGATGCGGGCGAGGACGGTGGGGTTGCTGATCTTGTACCCGTTGAGGTGCAGGATGGGCAGCACGGCGCCGTCGGTCACCGGGTCGAGGAACTTGTTGGAGTGCCACGCGGTCGCCAGCGGCCCCGTCTCCGCTTCACCATCTCCGATGATACAGGCGACGATCAGGCTGGGATTGTCGAACGCCGCGCCAAAGGCGTGGCTGAGCGAGTAGCCGAGCTCGCCGCCCTCGTGGATCGAGCCGGGCGTCGTCGGCGCGACATGGCTCGAAATACCGCCAGGGAAGGAGAACTGGGTGAAGAGCTTCTTCATGCCCGTCTCGTCCTGGCTGATGTCCGGGTAGATCTCGCTGTAGCTCCCCTCCAGGTAGGTGTTGGCGACCAGCGCGGGACCACCGTGGCCCGGTCCGGCGATGTAAAACATGTTCAGCTCGAGCTCCTTGATGACCCTGTTCAGATGCACATAAATGAAGTTCTGGCCTGGTGTCGTGCCCCAGTGACCCACGACCAGCGGCTTCACGTGCGACAGCTGGAGAGGCATCTTCAGGAGCGGGTTGTCGTAGAGATAGATCTGTCCCACGGACAGGTAGTTGGCGGCCCGCCAGTAGGCGTCCATCTTCCCCAGCAAATCGGAGCTGATCGCTCTGGATGTCATGATTGCATTCCTCTTCTCTCGTAGGACGGGTCACTCGGAGGTCTTGGCACTTCTTGGGGGCCGCCGGTGATTAGGTATTTGTGGCTATCGGATATCGAGTACGTGAAACACCGCTCTGGCGATCGTAGCGGCTTCGTCCGTACGAAGGACGCGGACCGCCACCCGGGACGCCGCGGACGAGATGACCTCCTGATTCGCAGCATTGCATGCCTCGTCGAGCTCGACTCCGAGGCAACCAAGACCCTCGCAGATCCGGGCGCGCACGGTGGGCGCGTTCTCGCCGATACCTCCTGCGAAGACGAGCGTATCCAGACCGCCGAGCGCTGCGACGAAGGAGCCCACGCACTTCTTGACCTGGTAGCAGAAGACAGCAACGGCCTCCGCCGCCCGCACGTCGCCCGCCTCCCGCCCCAGAAGGGTATGCATGTCGGAGCTCGTTTCGGACATGCCCAGCAATCCGGACCGGGCTCCGCTCATCTCGCTGAATTCCGCCGCGGTCATCTGTTCCGTTCGTGCGAGATACCCGACCAACCCGGGGTCGAGGTCGCCGGAGCGGGTGCTCATCGGCACCCCGGACGAAGGGGTGAAGCTCATGCTCGTGTCCACCGGTCTGCCCTCGTGCACTGCTGCCAGGCTCGCCCCGCTGCCGAGGTGGGCAAGGATGACCCGCCCTTCCGCCGCCTTGGACCCTCCCCGTCGCGCAAGTTCTTCCATCAGATACGCGTACGACAGACCATGAAACCCGTACCGCCTCACGCCGAGTGCTTCATAGCGGCGCGGGATTGGCAGCAACATCGCCACGCGGGGAAGATCGTGATGAAACGCGGTGTCGAAGCACGCCACTTGGGGCAGCCCGGGAAACCTGCGGTGAAAGGCCTCCGTCAGCAGGATCTCTTCGGGCAGATGCTCCGGGTCGAACGGACTGAGGAGGCGTAGCTCCGCCAGCATCGCAGCAGTCACGCGCTGGGGCTGGACGAATTTCGGGCCGCCGTGCACCACGCGGTGCCCGACGGCGGCCACGGCGTCCGACCCCTTGCGCCGCTCCAGCCAGTCCATCAGAGCGTCGACTGCCACGCTTTGGTCGGGCCCGTCCAGAGGCCTCGAGAAGCTCTCGGCCGGGTTCAGGCTCTCGACCCGGAAACGAGTTCCCGGAAGACCGATGCTCGCGATTCCGCCGTACAAGATGCGGCGGGGCGGGGCGCCCGCCTCGAACACCGCAAACTTGATGCTCGACGAGCCACCGTTGATCGCGAGGACGCGGGTCTCGGAGCTCATTGCGCGGCTCAACGACCGAGCTGAAGACCGAGCGACGACAGCTTCGCGCGCGTCGACCTGGGCCCGGTGTGGCAGAGTCCCCGGATCCCCAGGCCCTTGGCAATGTGCACGAACATCGCGTTGTCGTCGAGGTAGAGAACGCGGTCGGCGGGAACGTGAGCGATATCCAGGGCCAATGCGAAGATGCGCGCGTCGGGCTTTCTGCAGTGAACGAAGCTGGAGGATACGAAGACGTCCACGAGCTCGTCGAGCTTGAACTTGCGGCTGCGGTACGCGTTCAACTCCCGGCCCTCGTTGCTCACGATCGCGATCTTCAGACCGTGTGTCACCTTGAGGCGAGACACCAGCGCGAGCATTTCGGGATGGGGCTTGGACTGAGCGAACATAAATCGCCGAAACTGCGCACGGGTGAACGGCCGCTTTACGTCGAAGACCACCAGATCCAGGTATTCCTCGAGAGTGAGCCTGCCCTCCTCGTACGTCTCGAACGTCAAGTGATGCCGCTCCTCCATGGGGGCCAGAGCCAGCCCGAACGCCTTCGCGGCCCTTTTGCGGGCGTGACGGTCCCAGCCGTCCGTGAGCAACACGCCGCCGATGTCGAGAAACAAGCAGGTGATCGGGGCGGCCGTCATCTAAGCGCCGCCTCAGCGGTACCCGTAGGGCCACCAGAACGCGGTAACCATCCAGCAAGCTCCGACGACCAGGATGATCCAGACGAAGTCGCCGCCCCATCCCCAGCGGTAGTGGTCGGCCTCGGCAGGAGTTCCGCGGGCGGTCGCCTGCAGGTGCCGGCGACGCTGGAAGTAACTGGGGTATGGAGGTCCCCATCTTCTGTATCCCCAGCCGTAAGTGACCGGTGAAACGAACAAGAAAAACATGAACACAAGCCACAGCAACCACCAGGAACTCATCAATGGGATGCCTCTCTCTTCCGGTAGGTGTTCTCGAGTGCTTTGTCGAATGTCTGCAGACCTCCGTCCTACCCAGACCGCGCGGCCGGTCTACTGAACGCGGACCGTACAATGGCGCCGAACGAGGCGGCGTCCAGACTGGCTCCCCCGATGAGCGCTCCGTCCACGTTTGCACAGGCCAGCAGCGACGCGGCGTTCTCCGGCTTGACGGATCCGCCGTAGAGGATGCACGCGACGCGGGCGAGCTTTGCATCTCGCTCGCCAAGCCACCCGCGGATCGCCAGGTGGGTCTGCTCGACCTCTTCGGGGCTTGCGTTCTTGCCCGTGCCGATGGCCCACACCGGCTCGTAGGCCATCGTGACCGGGACGCCCGCCTCGGAGAGGAGCGGCGACACAGCATCCACTTGTAGACGCAGGACCCGCAGTGCGTGCCCTGCGTCGCGCTGCGCCAGAGTCTCCCCGACGCACACGATGGGCTTGAGCCCGGCCGAGAGCGCCGCGTCGAGCTTCTCCACGACCTTCTCGTCGTTTTCGGCGAAGATACGTCGTCGCTCGCTGTGTCCGATGATGACCCAGGTGCACCCGACGTCCTTGACGGTCTCCGCGCCGATCTCTCCGGTGCAGGGCCCATCTTCCAGAGTGTGAATGTCCTGCGCCGCGAGACCGAGCGGGCTATCGAGACACTCCGCCGCGCACGCCGCCAGCGCAGTGAAAGGGGGCGCGATGACGACCTGTACCCCGACGGTTACGCGCGCGATCTTCACGCACTCCGCGGCCAGCAGCGCCCCCGATCGGTCGCCGTGGAACATCTTCCAGTTCCCTGCGATGATGGGTTTGCGAGACGAGTTCAACGCACGGTCCCTTTCTTCTCCTCGTGTCCGCCGAACTCGTAACGCATGGCCGAGAGCAGCTTGTTGGCGAAGTCTTCATCGCCGCGCGAGGCGAAGCGCTGCGTCAGCGCAGTGCTCAGGATCGGCGCGGGTACTCCCTCGTCGATGGCCGCTTTGAGAGTCCACCGCCCCTCGCCCGAGTCGGACACGTGGCCCGCGAAGCCGTCGAGGTCGGCGCTCTTCTTCAGCGCAGCCGCCGTGAGGTCGAGGAGCCACGAACCGATGACGCTGCCGTGCCGCCACGTCTCTGCGATGTCGGCGAGGTTCAGTTCGTATTGATAGAGCTCGGGGTGTCGGAGCGGGGCGGTCTCGGCATCGGCGGCGCTCTTGGGCTGCTTTCCGGCGTTGGCGTGGCGAAGAATGTTCAGCCCTTCGGCGTACGCCGCCATGATGCCGTACTCGATGCCGTTGTGGACCATCTTCACGAAGTGTCCGGCGCCGGCTGGTCCGCAATGGATGTAGCCTCGCTGGGGAGTGCCGTTGCCGCTTTCCGGCGCCGTCGTGCCTCCTTCGAGCCCCGGTGCCAGGGCGGCAAAGACGCCGTCGAGCCTCTTCACGACGTCGGGTTCCCCGCCGATCATCAGGCAATAGCCGCGGTCGAAGCCCCATACGCCGCCCGACGTGCCGACGTCGACGTAGTGGATGCCGCTCTTGCCAAGTCGCTCCGCACGGCGGATATCGTCGTGGTAGTACGAGTTGCCTCCGTCGATGACGATGTCGCCCCTGGCGAGAAGCGGCTCGAGTTCGCCCAGAGTGGACTCGACGACCGCGGCAGGGACCATGATCCAGATCGCGCGCGGCGCCTGGAGCTCGGAGACCAGTTCGGCGAGCGACCCGCTCCCCTTCGCGCCGGCGTCGATCAGGTCGTGCGCGGCCTGGGGATGAACGTCGAACGTCACACATTCGTGGCCCGCGCGGAGGAGCCGGCGGACCATGTTCGATCCCATGCGCCCGAGCCCGACCATTCCGAGCTTCATGTGGTCCTTCACGGCTTCACGATCTCGGCTTGGAGAGCATCATCGAAGCAAGTCCTCCGTGGCGGTTGGGATGTTCGGGACGGGTCGGGGTGGCCATGTCGCGGTCTCTTCTCGAGGGGGGCGTAGTGCAGCAACCATGCCCGCTCGCCGCCAGCCTACGTACTCGGCATGACGTGTAGTGCCGGTGGATTGGATCCCACGGTCGTGCTGCGAAATGCCTGCTGGGCGTTGGCAGAACGCGGCGTTACTTCTGATTGTGGTAGGACAGCCCTCTTCGCGCATTCCAGCACGCGTCTTGCACCTCTGTTCGCCATGAGTCCGCTCGTCGCGGCCACCTTCCTCCTCGCCGTGCTCGGTTCGTATTCGACGGCCGCGAGCGCCGACGTGGCTTCGTCCTCGACCTTCCCGGTCTTCACGATCGCCAAGAGCGAGAACAAGAACCAGGTGCAATACGTCGTGCGACTCGATGACCACTGCGCACCGCTGGGGCCGTCGCCGGTATCCGCGTACTGGCGGATGCTCGAACAGGGTCCAAGGCAGACCGCGCCTCTCCTGTCTCGCGAGGTAGAGGCCTACGGTCTCGCCAGCCAGGTGGTCCTTGCGAGACAATCCCGCGGAGGAGAGGTGCGCGCAGTACTGAGGGCGTTGCCGCTACGTCCCGTGACCATCGAGACGTCCCGGGGGAGCGACGGCGCATGCCGGGGGCTCGCCACAGCTTCGATCGCGGGCGCGCCTGCGCACCTCTTCAACGTGTATGTTCACCTGAAATGGGACGGGGTCGACTACCTGCTCCTGCAAGGCTGGTCGATGGACGGCTCGCACGTCGTTCGCGAGAGGCTCACGCGGTAGGGTGCGCGGGCCATGCGCACCAAGATCGTGGCGGCGAGCCTCATCGTCGCCTGCTCGCGTCCGACCGCCGCGGTGCCTCCCGCTCCGCCGGTGGACTGGCATGCGTTTCCGGCGACCAGGCAGGGAAGCGTGCTGAGGGATGCGGCGACCCCTGCGGAGCGCGAGGCCGCCGACCTCTATCTGACGGGCATCATGACACCCCGGCTGAGGCAGCTTGCATCGTTGCTGGACGCCGATGCGAGCGGCTCCTTCTGTGGTTCCGACGCGGTGGTTGGTCGGGACCGGGTCGTGCAGCTGCACGAGATGCTCTTCGGTGCGTTCGAGGATCGGCGGATGGTCGCGAGCCGCGTCTTCCGTACGGCGAGCGCGCAGGCCGTCGAGTGGACGATGACCGGGCTACAAGCGCGTGACTGGATGCAGGTCGCTGCCACCCACAGGGCGGTCGCGTTCCGCGGGGTCACGCTGCTCTGGACGAAGGACGACGGCACGATCACGGATGCTCACGTCTACTTCGACACGGCCGTGGTCAAGGGGCAGCTCGGCGTCGGGCCGATGGAGCTGGTCGCGCTTCCGCGACCGAACATGCCCGCGGCGGAGCAGCGGCTCGAACAGATGCACACGCCCGTCGAGATGGCCAACGTCGCAACGGTGCGGGCACAACTCGACGCGCTCGAAGCCCGGGACGAGTCGTCGTACCTGTCGTTCGTGGCCGACGATCTCGAGATGTTCACACCCGAGCACAGCGACGCCCTGCGAGGCAAGGTCGCCGCCAAGACGTACTACGAGGCCATGGACCACGCGATCGGTCAGCTCGATACGAGCGTCCGCCAGGTGTGGGGTATCGCGAGCTTCGTCGTCGTCGAATACGCGATCGCGGGGGTGCAGCTTGCACCGATTGGCCGGGTGCCGCTGATGCGTGACCGTGTCGTCGGGCTGCACATCGTCGATGTCGCCGAGCTCCGGGACGAGCGGATCGAGCGAATCTGGCGCTACGACAACCTCGCAGAGATCACGGAAGGCGGACCTTGAGCGTCTGCACCCTTCACCGTTGTCACGATCGGGCAAGAGCTCTGCAAGGGGCCGCGACCACCCTGTGTTGGAGCTCGGCATTCGAGCCAACAACGGAGTGGAAACCATGGCCATGTCACGCACCCAGACCATCGAACCGACGAACGGAGTCTCGACCGCGGTCCGTCCGCTCGTAGCCCGGGAAATTCGCGAGCTCGAGCAGCGCATGGTGGAGGCGTCACCGTGGGTCGCTTCCCTGCAGCGCGAAATGGGCAGGGTCATCGTCGGGCAACGAGGACTCGTCGATCGCCTCGTGCTCGGCCTCCTCACCAACGGACACATCCTCCTGGAGGGAGTTCCTGGGCTGGCCAAGACCCTCGCGCTGAAGACGCTCGCCGGCTGCATCGATGGGGCGCGATTCGGGCGCATTCAGTTCACGCCCGACATGCTCCCCTCGGACATCACGGGGACGACGATTTACCACGGACCCACGGCCAGCTTTCAGGTCAAGCATGGCCCGGTGTTCGCGAACCTCGTGCTCGCCGACGAGATCAACCGCGCGCCCGCCAAGGTGCAGAGCGCGCTCCTCGAGGCCATGCAAGAGAGGCAGGTCACCCTGGGCGACGTGTCGTTCCCGCTTCCCGATCCGTTCCTCGTCCTGGCCACGCAGAATCCGCTCGAGCAGGAGGGAACCTACCCGCTCCCGGAGGCGCAGATCGACCGCTTCATGATGAAGGTCATCGTGCGGTACCCGAGCTTCGCGGAGGAGCGCGCGATCCTGGACGCGATGGCGGTCAGCCGGCCGAGCCTCGCGGTCTCTCCGGTGACCACGCTCGACGCCATCGTTCGCGCGCGTCACGTCGTCGACGAAGTGTACGTGGACGACGCGATCCGCGACTACGTCGTGCGGATCGTCACTGCGACACGGGCGTCGGAGCAGCGGGACAGTCCGATCCGCGGTCTCGTGCGCGCGGGCGCCTCGCCGCGCGGGACGATAGCGCTCACGCTGGCGGCCCGGGGCTGGGCGTTCCTGCAGGGCCGTGGCTACGTCGTCCCGGAGGACGTGAAGGCGCTGGCGCCGGACGTGCTTCGCCACCGCGTCACCGTCAGCTTCGATGCCGAAGCCCAGGGAATCGACGGGGACGAGATCGTGCGTCGGGTCCTCGGCACGGTGGTGTCGCCATGAACGCCCAGACGCAGGGGTCCCTGGAAGGGCGCATCTCCGAGAACGTGCGCCGCATCGAAATCCGGACGCGTCGCCTCAGCAACGACTGCTTCCAGGGGGGAGTGCAGTCGCGCTTCCGGGGTCGCGGCATGGACTTCGACGAGCTCCGTGAATACGAGCCCGGCGACGACGTTCGGGCCATCGACTGGAATGCGTCGGCGCGTACCGGTCGTACGTTCGTCAAGAAGTACCGCGAGGAGCGCCAGCTCACAGTCGTCTTCGTCGTGGACATGAGCGCGTCGGGCGCCCAGGGCGCGGGTGAGGCGACGAAGCGCGAGCAAGCCGTGGAGATCGCGGGGGTGCTGGCGCTGGCAGCGCTTCGCAGCGATCACCGGGTCGGCCTGGTCCTCTTCACCGATGCCGTGGAGAAGTTCATTCCGCCGGCGCGCGGACGGGCCCACACACGCCGTCTGGTGCATGATCTGGTGGGGTGCAACGTCGCGTTAATTTGATTGTTTCCGGCTCGCCGATAAGGAAGCTTATGGCAAATATTCGTCATGAATCGGCTTTCTGACTGGCATCCTGCTGCGCCACGCGACCAGTGTCAACGTGCCGACCATGCCCCCCGGCACGACGAGGACTCCATCTCCATCGACATCCCGGGCGGCCGCACGATCACCGGGCACCCCCGAAGCCGTGCGCCAGATGCTGGTCTCGATGGAGCGCGAGCAAGAGCGCCGCAAGCGCCGCGCGCCCCAGCCAGGGCGTGCAGATCGCGCGACGCGCGCGTTTCAAGCGGGAGCGCCGTGAGATCGTCCAAGGACGAATCAGAAGAGCGGCTGGAAGGGCCCCACGGCCGCGAGCAACAACTCCGGGCTCGCGTCGAGCATCGACGAGAAAGAGTCGGCAAGCCGAGGCCGGTCGCCTTGACGGCCTACACACTCCCCGGGGAAGGGGAGGGCGATGGAAAGGGGTCAGGTCCAGGCGCGCGGGGAGACTGCACCGTCCTGCTACGGTGCGCAGCGGGATGCCCTCGCTCTCGCACGAAGCGCTCCTGCTTCTCTTTCGCAACCGCCCCGAGCTTGCGCCCGAGCTTCTCCGCGACGCGCTCCACGTCCGCTTGCCCGCCTACTCGGAGGTGCGCCTGGAGTCGGCCGACCTCACCGAGGTCGCCCCGACCGAGTACCGCGCGGACTTGGTCGTCTTGCTCGTCGACGGCACGCCCGTACTCGGCATCGTCGTCGAAGTGCAGCTGCAGCGTGACGATCGCAAGCGATACACCTGGCCCGTGTACGTCACGGGTTTGCGGGCCCGGCTCGCATGCCCGGCATGCGTGCTCGTCATCACGCCGAGCGAGGCGGTGGCCGAGTGGTGCCGCGGCGCCATTGACCTGGGTCCCGGTGGCGCGATGACGCCGCTCGTGGTCGGGCCCGCGGCGGTGCCGGTGGTCGACGACGTCGGCGTGGCCGAGCGCGCCCCGGAGCTCGCCGTGCTCTCAGTTCTCGCGCACGGCCAGGGTGACGACGCGGTTCACGTAGGCCACGCGGGCGTAGGTCTTCGCGTTGAACTCCTCGTGGCTTAGGACGATGTCGACTTCCTTGTCGAGCATCGAGCGGAGGGAGCGGCCGACGTCGAGGTGCTTCACAACGGTGGAAGGTCGCTCATGGTGATCATCGGCAGCGCCGCCTGACGATCGTGCTCCCACTCACCGAGCCTGCGCGTGAGCACACGAACAGCCATCCGCAGCCAGTTCAGTTCCGCCCCTGTGTGCGCTTCGGGCCTCGGGCTGTACTTGCGCGCGGTCGTCGGGCCGCCCTTGTTCGTCAACGTGTTGAGCTTCGCGAGAACGGGCTCGTCGATCGATAGCGCCCGCGCCACCCACGGGAGCTTCTCCGACTTCCCGGTGCCGTTCGGCGTGAGGCCCAGGAGCGTGGTGTAGCAGTAGTAGCCGGCGGACGCGGGGGGCTCGCGATCGTCGATCGTTGCCTCGTACCGATCCCAGAGCTGACGCACGGCGCCAGTAACCACGAAGCCTCGCGGGGGAGCCGGGTAGGCGGCTCGCTGTACCGTCACCGTCCCGTGCGCGCTCATGGTGGCACGCGCGATGACAGCCATACCGAACGCCACGATCGATCCTGGTGGTTGCGGGCTCCGATCGATCACCTCTGCGCGCTCGAACTGAAACCAAAAGTCGCGCCGATGCGCAGCGAGTGCAGCATCCATCTCCCAGGCGTCGAGGAAGGGAGTCACCGCTAGCTTTGCGGACTGCTCGTCGGCGTGGTGGTCGTGCAGCTCGATCCGCAGCTCTCCCACAGCCAGATGCACGTGAAAGCGTGGCTCATCGTGGTCGAGCGCAGGGGGGTCGACGAACGTTACATTCTCCCGAACCTTCATCTTGTAGGTGAGCGCTCGAACGTGAGGGTCCTTCACACGCCCAAGGAGAGCACGAGCTCGCCCCCAAGTAACTGGGCGCAGAGCCGCGCACGGCTCGATGCGACCCAGCTCGCTCACGAGTTCGGGCCGCTCACCATCCCGCGGCGACCGAAGAGAAGGCCCCGACGAACCGCGCGGGCTGAGGAGTACGGCTCGGGGGTCATGCCGCGATCATGCGCCCCGTCAGCATGGGCGCGCGAGACGGGGTTCACCATCGGATACTCAGGTGTAGCCATCGCGGGTGGTAACGGCGGCGGAGACGTGCGCGAACGGGCGACCAAGCGGGGCCGTGAAACTCATTGCGCTCAGCTCGGCCGATGCGCACCATAAGCACCATCGAATGCTTTTCGATTTCATAAGCGCCCATCGCGAGGAGATCATCGCGCGAACGCGAGCAAAGGTCGCGAAACGAATGGCTCCAAAACCGACCCAGGAAGAGCTGAGGAGCGGCGTACCTCTCTTCTTGGACCAAATCGTCGAAACGCTGCAACGCCCCGCCTCCGTCCCGCCGGGAATGATGGATCGCAGCGCGACGAAGCACGGCGCCGCTCTCTCGGGCCGCGGGTACACCGTGGCGCAAGTGGTTCACGACTACGGCGACATCTGCCAGGCCGTCACGGAGCTGGCCGAGGAACTCGACGCGCCGATCACCACGGAAGAATTCCATACGCTGAACCAGTGCCTCGACAACGCGATCGCCGAAGCCGTGACAGAGTACACGCGGCTTCGTGATCAATCGGCTGTCGACGGGGAAACGGAACGGTCCGGCGTGTTCGCGCATGAGCTCCGCAACAAGCTTTCGGCCGCGTCGCTCGCTTACCAAGCGCTCAAGAGCGGCCGCGCGGCGATGAACGGCAGCGTCTCCGCCGTACTCGGCCGAAACCTGCAAGGAATGACGACGCTCCTCGATCGCGCGCTGGTCGAAGTGCGTTTGGATGCCGGACAAGCGCTCCGCCAGCGCGTCCACGTGCATCAGCTCCTCGAAGACGCCGTAGTCGACGGTACAATGGACGCGAACATCCGTGGCGTTTCGTTGAGCGTCACGTCGATGGGCCTCGAGGTGGACGTCGACGTGGACCCTCACATTCTCGCCGGGGTGGTTGCCAACATGCTGCAAAACGCGATCAAATTCACACATGCGGGTGGACACGTCGCGCTCCGGGCGAAGGTCGTCGGCGCCCACGTCGAGCTTGAGATCGAGGACGAGTGCGGGGGGCTTCCGCCGGGCAAGGTGGAGGAGCTTTTTGCCGCCTTCAAGCAGCGCGGCACGAACCGAACGGGCCTCGGTCTTGGGCTGTTCATCAGCCGCAAGGCCATTGAAGCCAGCGGCGGCGTGATCCGTGTGCGTGACGTTCCGGGGCGTGGGTGCGTCTTCACGATTGACTTGCCGACGATGCCGCTCCTTTCGTAGGTCGCATGCGTCGCGCGCAACGGCGCGTGACTACACCCGTTTTCACATCGCCTATAAGGAAGATTATGTATCCTTCAAGAAGAGAAACCGCTCCCTGATCTCCCTGTTCGCGCCCTTGGGGGGACTTCGATCACGTGCGGAACCGCCTTGGGGAGGCGGCCGAGGTAGATCATGCCG
>Ga0302325_10006153_pt1 | contig 27068 bp, 23 predicted proteins | sample Palsa_T0_2_FD_201948 | JGI IMG/M metagenome (GOLD analysis project Ga0302325, IMG submission 201948) | Peat permafrost microbial communities from Stordalen Mire near Abisko, Sweden - Palsa_T0_2 | ecosystem: Environmental > Terrestrial > Soil > Palsa > Peat permafrost | place: Sweden: Abisko... | reverse complement strand
GCACGGAGCCCACCGTCGCAGGCCCTCTCGTGGCCACATATTAGCAAGAAGAGCAAGAGGCGCGGCCCTTAACCGCGCGGTGCTATCCTCTACCTGTCCGCACTGTGATTCCACCTCCCCACCTCCAGTCTTCGTTGCCGCCTCTCTCCCGCAAGGTTCCACGCCGGGCGCTCCAGCGTTGCCTCCCCCTGCTATTGCTGCTTACGCTCACCGGCTGCAGCCGCTTCCAGCATAAGCAGCCAACCGAAGTCGTCTATGTTCTCTTCAAGCAAACCTTCCTCCGCGACCGCGTCGCCGCTGTTTCGAACCGCGTCGCCATGGTCCAGAATGGAGACCGCCTCGAAATCCTCGAGCATGGCCATCGATTCCTCAAGGTCAAAACCGCCAAAGGGGAAATCGGCTGGATCGAAGAACACGCCGTCGTCAATCCCGAAGTCGTCGCCGGCTTCGAGACGCTCCATGCCCGTCACCAGAACGACCACGTAATTGGCACCGCGGTTCTGCGCGACGATGGCTACATGCACCTCCAGCCCGGGCGCGACACTGACCGCTACTACCTCTTGCCCGAGGGCGACAAGCTCCAACTGCTCTTGCGCGCCTCGGTGCCCAAGGCCGTCGGACCGCAAGCATCGGGATCGTCGTCCTCATACGCCAGCAAGAAAAGCCCTCCGATCAGCCCCAAACCAGCTACTCCGGCAAGCGACAAGGACGATAAAGCCGCTAACCCTACCCCCGGCAAAACGCCCGTGCCGCCACCAACTGCACGCCCCGCACCCCCCACTCCATCGCCAGCGGCAGCGGAGCCCCCACCCCCGGTTCCCATGCCCGTTCCTATGGAAGACTGGTGGCTCGTTCGCGATTCCCAGGGCAAAGTCGGATGGCTCATGTCACGCCGCCTCGACGTCGATGTCCCCGACGAAATCGCCGGTTACGCCGAAGGCCAAAGAATCGTCGGTGCCTACATCCTCCGCAAGGTGAACGACCCCGATTCCAGTTTTCCCGACAAACAGGCCCCAGAATACGTGGCCGTCTTCAATCCTTACCAGGACGGACTCCCCTATGACTTCGATCAGGTGCGCGTCTTCACCTGGAACCTCAAAAAGCATCGCTACGAAGGTGCCTATCGTCAGCGCAATCTCCGCGGATATCTGCCCGTTGTGGTCTCTACTGAAACCCTCGACAAAGCCGGCCCCGTACCGACATTTCAATTCAAGCAGGGAATCGGCGACTCAGTCACGATCGATGCTGAAACCGGAGCCGCCGAGCCAACCGCCACCGAAACCCTCACTTTTCGACTGGATGGAGCCATTGTGAAGAGAGTGCTGCCGGCGCCGCCCCCCGCAGCAGCCCATGCGGCTCTCCCCGCAACTCCCGGAAGTTCTGCGCCCCCAGCGGCAAAGAGCGAAAAACGGGGTGCCCGCGCACGACGCCATCACCGGAAATAAAGCATTTCCCACTCGAGCAGAAGTACAGTTGCTGTAAGGTAAAGCACCCGAACCGAGCAGACTTTCGATCTTCCCGGGGATAAAGCGGCGGCTTTCGACCACCTTCGTCCGTCGATTCAGCATCTAAATAATTCCGCTCGACGATCGACAACCGTAATTGCATACCGGTTGCGGTTGATATTGAGGTGTCGAGCGATTATGTTGTAGTTATATCTTCGACACTGCCCAGCAAATCTCATCGGGCAGTCTCAGCTTTTTCCTGTAGTTGAAGTTTTTGGGTCCACAAACAATCACCGACACGGGGAGATCGGCATATGGATAACAAGCCGGCACAAAACATTCAGGACACGTTCCTCAATACGGTCCGCAAGGATAAAACGCCGATTACGATCTACCTCGTGAGCGGAGTCAAGCTGACAGGGAAGATACGGTCTTTCGACAAGTACTCCGTTCTGCTCGAAAACAACAGCCAGGAGCAGCTCATCTTCAAACACGCCATCTCTACTGTGGTAAGCAACCGCGCCATGAGCCACAGTGAACATCGCATCGGGGCCCCAGTGGGTCATACACCGGCAACCGGGCCAACCGGCGTCACATCCGCAACTAGCGGAGCTGCGCCAGTTTCCGCCGAGCCACCATCGGGCAATTCCCATTCCTGAAGGCAAAGCTACGGCCAGTCACCACGTCAGCGATCACACCGAGCCAACCGCAACCGGCCGCTCGATAAGTACTGCTTCCGGTCAGGAACGGGCCCTTCTTGTCGCGGTGGAGTTTTCCTCGGCTCGCAAGAATCCCTCGCGTTCAGCCGCCCTCGCCCGCCAGGCGGCTGCCTCTCGCCAAATGATCGACAATTTGGACGACGTCGATGTCAGCGAGGACGTCCTCGACCATCCGAGCCTGACCGCCTCACCAGGTCTCGACTTTGAGGCGTCCCTCACCGAGTTTCGCGAACTTGTGCTCAGCGCCGGCGGCGAGATCGTCGGCGAGGTCGTCCAGCGCCTGCCAAAGCCAAATCCCGCAACCCTGCTCGGTAGCGGCAAAGTCGAAGAAGTCGCCGCCATTGCCGCATCGACGGACGCTACCGTCATTCTGTTCGACCGCGACCTCTCGCCAACCCAGCTCCGCAACCTCGAAGAAGCGCTGCCCTGCCGCGTCATCGACCGCACCCAGTTGATTCTCGATATCTTCGCCCGCCACGCCCGTACCCGCGAAGGTCAATTGCAGGTCGAACTCGCCCAGCTCGAATACATGCTGCCCCGGCTGACAGGCAAGGGGAGTGCGATGTCTCAGCTCGGCGGCGGCATCGGCACCCGCGGTCCCGGCGAAACTCAGCTCGAAACCGACCGCCGCAAGATCCAGCGTAAAGTCCTCCATCTCAAAGGCGAACTGGAGTCGGTGCGCAAAGTCCGCAGCCAGCAGCGCCACCGCCGGGAGGCGGTGCCGGTCCCAACCGTGGCGCTCGTCGGCTACACCAACGCCGGCAAGAGCACCCTGTTCAACGCCCTCACCCATGCCGGAGTGCTCGAATCCTCCCGCATGTTCGCCACCCTCGATCCCAAGCTGAGGGCGCTCACCCTCCCGTCGCGGCGCAAAATTTTGCTCTCCGACACCGTAGGCTTCATCCGCAACCTTCCCCATACCCTCGTGACCTCCTTCCGCGCGACCCTCGAAGAAGTCCAAAAAGCAGAGATCCTCCTCCACGTCCAGGACGCCTCCAGCCCCAACCGGGAAGAGCAGAAGGCCCAGGTTGAAAAGGTACTCGCCGAACTCGAAGTCCAGAACAAACCCCGACTCGAAGTCCTCAACAAGATCGACCTCCTGCCCGAATCGGAGCGTCACCTCGCCGGCGCAGACGCAATCCCAATCTCTGCCCAAACCGGAGAAGGCCTCGACGATCTACTCAAAAGAATCGACGCCGCCCTGGTCATCGACCCAATCATTCGAAAAACCCTCGAAGTCCCCCAGGACGAAGGAGCGATTCTCGCCACTCTCGAAGCCGGAACCGTCATCCACGGCCGCGAATTCCAAGGCCAAACCGTCAGAATCGAAGTCTCAGGCCCAACTTCGCTGCTCGGGCGATATCGGAACCGTTGGATCGGTCTGATCGATTCAGCCCAGCCCGGTAACTAGACGCAACAACCGCGACTACTTCTACTTTCCAAATTTGGCCAAAATCACCCCAAACGAGAAGCGGGCCGCCAACCAGGGAGCGGTGCAGAGTCCCCGGCTGGCGGCCCGCCTGACCCTGGACCGGGTCGAGGTGATATCCTCTAGCTTACGCTCGACATAGACGCAGTCAAGCGGATTCTGCGACTATATGAGCGGAACACATCTGGCTGGGTGCGGGCCGCGGGCAAATTGACGCTTCCCGTGGCTTTATTGGAACCTAAAGTATTTTCGCAATAGGTGTAGACCGAAGGAAGAGGCTCGACTGGCCTTTTCCTTAAGAAAAGGCCAACATCGCGAGCGTTGGAAAGTCCACACCAATTGCGAAAATGCGATAAAGTACCGGAATACATTCCAGAGAGAAAACCCACCGCAATCCGGTGAAGGCAATGGACGAAATACTGCGCCAACTCGTACCCCTGTTGATCGGCTCCGTGCCGACCATGATTATTTTTCTGATCCTGGTCCTGGCCTACAAATACATCCTCCTCGGACCATTGTTAAAGGTGCTCGCTGAACGGCGTTCACGCACTGCCGGTGCGGTTGAACGCGCCCAGGCAGCCATCGCCGCAGCCGACGCCAAAGCCCAGGAATACGAGGCCAGGCTGAGAGCGGCCCGCGCTGAGATCTTCCACGCGCGCGAGAACCGTATCAAAGCCTGGAACGCCGAACGCGAAAGTGCTCTGTCGGATGCACGACAAGCCGCACGCACCCGTATCATCGCCGAAAAGGCTGCCCTCGCGGCCCAGGCAGCCACCTCACGGCAGGAGATTGAGCGCACCGTCGACACACTGGCTTCCGACATCCTGAAGGCTGTGCTGCCCAATTCTTTTCCCTCCGAAAATAAACTCACTTCCGAGGGGGCGCGGTGACACAAAAACTGCGTTCCTTCTCCCCAGGCTTGCTTCTCCTGACATCGCTCATGTTTCTGCCCGTAGCATCGGTTCATGCTCAAAGCGGCGCCAATGCGCAGCAACAGCCCGCAACCACCGCCTCCCAACCCGAATCGGAAAATAGCAACGAGCAGTTTCGCCACGCAGGCCCGGTCCGATCCATCGCCCGCGCCATGCACATGAGCACCGAGACAGCAGCGCAGATTTTTGAGGACCTCAACTCCGCAATCCTCATCTTCGTGATCCTGTTTGTTCTATTCCGGGTCTTGCCCAAGGCCTTTCGCGGGCGCTCAGAAACCCTCCAAAAGCAGCTGGTTGAGGCCCGATCCGCAACCGAACAAGCCAATGCGCGCTTAGCCGCCGTCGAGGCGCGTCTTGGCAAGCTCGGTGACGACATCGCCGCTATCCGCCACCAGACTGAGCAGGACATGCTTCAGGACGAGCAGCGCATCAAGCAGTCCCTCGAAGAAGAGCGCGCCCGCATCGTCAAGTCAGCCGAGCAGGAGATCACCTCCGCCGGTGCGGCCGCCCAGCGCGAGCTCAAGCGTTTCGCCGCCGAACTCTCCATCGATCAGGCCGCCAAAAGAATTCAACTCAGCGTCGATTCCGACAAAGCCATCGTCGAACGCTTCGGCAAGGATATGGCACAAACTCTGACGCCTCAATTCAGTAAAGGGGAGCGCAACTGATGTCGATCTTCGCCTCCCGTTACGCCCGGGCCTTTGCCGAAGCAGTAGAAGAGTCTAAGCTGGATTCGGCCGACGTCAGCCGCCAGTTGGACGACTTCGCCTTTGCCTGGAACGAAAGCCACGAATTGCGGCTCATATTTGAAAATCCGGTCTTTCCCGCGATTCAGAAAGTCGCGGTGCTCGATGCGCTCAATGAACGAATCGGTCTGTCGCCGCTCGTGCGCAACTTCCTCGCCGTGCTCATCGATCACGACCGCATCGGCGCATTCCCCGAGGTAGCCGCAGAGTACCGCCGTGAAATCGACCGGCGTCAAGGCATCTTCGAAGCAAGTATCGTCACCGCGCGGCAACTCGGCGACGACGAACGCAAAGCCCTCGAAACCCAGGTCGGCGAACTCGCCGGAGGCCGCATCAAACCTACCTATCGCGAAGATCGAGCGCTGCTCGGCGGAGTCATCGTAACCATCGGCAGCACCGTCTACGACGGCTCGGTGCGCGGCAGGCTCGACCGGCTCAAGGAAGAATTGGTCGCCAATTGACGGCAGGCAAACGAAAAACGCAAGATTTATTGGGAAAGTGACGAATGGCGCACATCAAGGCAGACGAAATAACCCAGCTGCTCCGGCAGCAAATTGAAAATTACGATGCGAAAGTCCGCGTCGACGAAGTCGGCACCATCCTTTCGCTCGGCGATGGAATCGCCCGCATTTACGGCCTCGACAAAGTCATGGCTGGCGAACTCCTCGAGTTCCCCCACGATATCGCCGGCCTGGCCTTGAGTCTCGAAGAAGACCAGGTCGGCTCCGTCCTCCTCGGCGACTACACCCACCTCCGCGAAGGCGATCAGGTCAAGCGCACCGGCAGGATTCTCAGCGTCCCCGTCGGCGACGCCATGATCGGCCGCGTCGTCAACGCCCTCGGCCAGCCCATCGACGACAAGGGCCCGGTCGCGAGCACCCAAAACAACCCCGTTGAGCGACTCGCTCCCGGCGTTGTCGACCGCCAGCCGGTTCGCGAACCCATGACCACCGGCCTCAAGGCCATCGACAGCATGATCCCCATCGGCCGCGGCCAGCGCGAGCTGATCATCGGCGACCGCCAGACCGGCAAGACCGCCGTCGCCCTCGACACCATCATCAACAGCGCCAAAAACGACCTCATCTGCATCTACTGCGCCATCGGCCAGAAGCGCTCCTCGGTAGCCCAGGTCGTCCAGACCCTCACCGAATACGGCGCGATGGACTACACCGTCGTCGTCGCCGCCACCGCCTCCGAACCGGCGCCAATGCTCTACGTCGCCCCCTTCGCCGCCACCGCCATCGGCGAATATTTCCGCGACAACGGCAAGCACGCCCTCATCATCTACGACGATCTCTCCAAGCACGCCGTCGCTTATCGCGAACTCTCACTCCTCCTCCGCCGTCCTCCCGGTCGCGAAGCCTACCCCGGCGATGTCTTCTATCTTCACTCCCGTCTGCTCGAGCGTTCCTCCAAGCTCAATGACGAAAAAGGCGCAGGTTCGCTCACCGCTCTGCCCATCATCGAAACCCAGGCCGGCGACGTCTCCGCCTATATTCCGACCAACGTCATCTCCATCACCGACGGCCAGATTTACCTTGAAACCGATCTTTTCAACTCCGGAGTTCGCCCCGCCGTCAACGTCGGCCTCTCCGTCAGCCGCGTCGGCGGCGCGGCCCAGATCAAGGCCATGCGCCAGGTCGCCGGGACCCTCAAGCTCGACCTCGCCCAATATCGCGAACTCGCCGCCTTCGCCCAGTTCGGCAGCGACCTCGACAAGGTAACTCAGAATCAGCTCAACCGCGGCAAGCGTCTCACCGAACTCCTCAAGCAGCCCCAATTCTCCCCGCTGCCCACCGAGAAGCAGATCGTCATCATCTACGCCGGCAACAACGGCTATCTCGACGATCTGCAGGTCGAACAAATCCGCGCCTTCGAAGACGGCCTCTACAAATACCTCGACTCCGCCCAGTCCGCTCTTCTCAGCGACATTCTGACCAGGAAAACCCTCGACGACGATCTCAAGAGCCGCATTAACGACGCGCTTAAGGAGTACAAACAAAACTTCCTCGCCGACCACAGCGACGCCAAGCTGCCCGAATCGTCAGTGAAGCCGGTGAGCGAAGACGAGAAGAAGAAGGCACAGGAGAAAACTCCCGCCGCCGCTCCAGAACCCGCCACGGCAGCTAAATAGGCGAAGCGAACAATGGTGGAAGCCGAGGGCTTTAGCCCTCGGAAATAAGAGCTAAGAAAGAGGCCTTTAGGCCTGGGTTTTTTCTCATAAGACGCAAGGGCATTGAAATGAAAGAACTATGGCAAACGTACTCGATCTAAAACGGCGCATCCGCAGCGTGAAAAACACGCGCCAGATCACCAAGGCCATGAAGATGGTCTCGGCCGCCAAGTTACGCCGCGCTCAGGAACGCGCTCTCAACGCTCGGCCCTACGCGCAAATGCTCATCAGCATGCTCCAGTCGCTCAAGCGCCGCATCGAGCTCGTCGATCCCGACACCGGAGAAATCCGCAGCCCACTGCTCGTCACCCGCGAACAAAAGACCGTCTTGCTTGTCGTCGTCTCCGGCGACAAAGGCTTCGCCGGGGCGTTCAACGCAAATATCATCAAGGCCGCTAACCACTTCATCGCTTTCGAAGGCGAGCGCCAGATCGACATCGAGCCCGTAGGACGCAAAGCCCGCGACTTCTTCCGCAAGCGCTATCCCACCGTAATCGCAGAAAAACAGCCGCCCCACATTACCGACCAAACCAATCGCGACAGCTTTGGTGCACCCGGTGGACACGCCGAGGAACAAGAAGAAGAGCCACAGCCGGTAAAGCGCGAAGGCCAGATCCAGCTCACCGGCGATCACCCCGGCATCCTCGAAAAGCTGGAGTTCAAGCGGGTCGATAAATTGGCGCGCGAAATTGTCCGCCGCTACTCCCACGAGGAGATCGACGGAGCCTATGTCGTCTACAACGAATTCAAATCCGTCATCGCCCAGCGGCTCGTCGTCGAGAGAATCCTTCCCATCATCGAAATCGGCCGCCAGGACATAGCCCAGGCCGAAGAAATGTCCAAGGAAGAACGCCAGCGCGCCGCCGAGGCAGCCCAAACCGCCGGAATCGCAATCACTGGCCTCACCGAAGAATCCCAGGCCGATCAGAAAGAAGCAGAAGAAGAAGCCAGGAAGTTCGGCACCTCGGAAGTCGACTACATCTACGAGCAACCGCCGGCAGAACTATTCGCCGCACTCCTGCCGCGCTATGTCACCACCCAGCTTTACCACGCCATGCTCGAATCCGTAGCCGCCGAACACGCCGCCCGCATGACTGCCATGGATTCCGCCTCCAACAACGCCAGCGACATGATCGATTCGCTGACGCTCAAGATGAACCGCGCCCGTCAGGCAGCCATCACCAAAGAAATTATCGAAATCGTAAGCGGAGCGGCGGCCTTGTCGTGAAGCACGGTCGCCTATGAAGGTTCGTGATGTAATCAAGCTGGTGGAGAACGATGGTTGGTATCTGGTTCGCACGACCGGCAGCCATCGTCACTTCCGCCATGAATCCAAGCCGGGTACGGTCACGATACCCGTGAACCTGGGTCGGGATATGCCTCCAGGCACGCTGAAGAGCGTCCTTGATCAAGCAGGGTTGAGATGAGCGATGTTCTGAAATACGCAGTGATCTTCGAGCGATCGGCCGATGGCTGTGGCGCCTATGTTCCCGATTTGCCGGGGTGCGTGACTGTCGGAGATACCCTGGAGGAGACGGAACGAAACATACGCGAGGCGATTGCCGGACATTTGGAAGTGATGCGCGAGTTCGGCGATCCCATTCCTAAACCAACCACCATCGCCGAAACTATTGAGATTCCAGCGGCCTAGGCCGCGTTCATGAAATGCGGTGGAAGCAGGGGGCTTTAGCGCCCGGAAGCAAGATGAAGAAATGGGCCTTTAAGCCTGGGTTCTTCTCGAAAGACGAAGCAAAAACACGAAAGAGATTTATGCCAGACAACATAGGAAAAGTAATCCAAATCTCAGGCCCGGCGGTCGACGTCCAGTTCGACGAGGCCACCATGCCCCCCATCTACCAGGCGCTCCGCGTTACCAGCGAAGGCTTCGACGTGCCCAACCCCGTCAACGTCATCCTCGAGGTGCAGCAGCACCTCGGCGAAGGCCGCGTCCGCACCGTCGCCATGGAGGCCACCGAAGGCATGGTCCGCGGCATGAAGGCCATCGACCTCGGCAGTTACATTATGGCGCCCGTCGGACGCCCGACGCTCGGTCGCGTGCTGAACGTCATCGGCCAACCCGTCGACGAACTCGGCCCCCTCAATGCCACCGAATATCGTCCCATCCACCGCCTCGCCCCCGCCTTCGATGAGCAATCCACCAGCGAAGAAATGTTCGAGACCGGGATCAAGGTCATCGACCTGATCCAGCCTTTCCTCAAGGGCGGCAAGACCGGCCTCTTCGGCGGCGCCGGCGTCGGCAAAACCGTCATCATCCAGGAACTGATCAACAACGTCGCCATGAAACATGGGGGCTTCTCCGTCTTCGCCGGGGTCGGCGAACGCACCCGCGAAGGCAACGACCTCTGGCGCGAATTCCAGGAATCCGGCGTCATCGACCTCAAAGACTTCCAGAAATCCAAAGCCGCCCTCATCTACGGCCAGATGACCGAGCCCCCAGGCGCACGTCTCCGCGTCGCGCTCACCGGCCTCACCGTCGCCGAATATTTCCGCGACGAAGAGGGCGCCGACACTCTGCTCTTCATCGACAACATCTTCCGTTTCACCCAGGCCGGTTCCGAAGTCTCGACCCTGCTCGGCCGCATGCCCTCCGCCGTAGGCTACCAGCCCAACCTCGCCACCGAAATGGGCGAACTCCAGGAGCGCATCACCTCCACAAAAAAAGGTTCCGTCACCTCCGTCCAGGCCGTGTACGTCCCCGCCGACGACTTGACCGATCCCGCGCCGGCAACTACCTTCGCCCACCTCGACGCGACCACCGTGCTTTCCCGTCCACTCTCCGAGCTCGGCATCTACCCAGCCGTCGATCCGCTAGCCTCAACCTCGCGCATCCTCTCGCCCCGCATCGTCGGCCAGGAACACTACGACGTCGCCCAAGGCGTGAAGCGAATTCTCCAACGCTACAAAGACCTCCAGGACATCATCGCCATCCTCGGCATCGACGAACTCTCCGACGAAGACAAGGTCACCGTCAACCGCGCCCGCAAGGTGCAAAAGTTCCTATCGCAGCCCTTCCACGTCGCCGAAGTCTTCACCGGAGCGCCTGGCCGCTACGTCAGCGTCGCCGACACCGTTCGCAGCTTCAAGGAAATCATCGAGGGCAAGCACGACGCGCTCCCCGAACAAGCCTTCTACATGAAAGGCGCCATCGAAGAAGTCATCGAAGCCGCCGAAAAGATGAAAACCGCGTAGATCAAATCAAGACTATGGCAGAAACAAATCAAATCCAGGTTAGGCTAGTCACCCCCGACCGCACGCTCGTCGATCAAACCGCGACTGCGGTCGAACTCCCAACCGTCTCCGGATACATCGAAGTCCTCCCCGGCCACGCCCCCCTGCTCTCCGAGCTAGGCTCCGGCGAAGTCCGCCTCCACGGCGGAGAAGCCGGCGAGCAGAAATACCACGTCTCCTGGGGCTTCGTCGAGGTCCTTCCCGAACGCGTCACCATCCTCGCCGACGCCGCCCAAAAGCCCGAAGAAATCGACACCAACGCAGCCAAACAAGAGCTCGACGAAGGCCACAAGATGTGGAACGAAGCTGGCGACAGCGAAGACAAATACACCGAAGCCAACGAAGTAATAGCCGACGCCGAATCCAAGCTCGCCAGCGCGGGCAGTAAGTCCTAACAAACAGTCTGTGAAACGACGAAAGCGGCCATCTAGGCCGCTTTTTTTTCCCATTTGAAGTGCCGATACCCGATCTAATGACTTCGAGCTTCAAGAACCGCAACGCGTTCGCTTAACGGAGCAATCCGCGTCTGAATCTCCAACTGCAAATCGACCGCAGGATTGCAAACTCCGAGTGCATTTCCGCTCGAAAAGCCTCGATCGTCTTCATCAAGACGTCGGTCTGGAGCGCCATGTTTTTGTCCTGGCGATCAAGATGCTTTTCCATAGCGTCCTGACGAGCGACGATCGCCTTCAAGTCAGGCGCAATCAAACCCTGAATCAATTGCCAAACTCCGGTAACGATGTCGGACACAAAGCCCTCCGTCCGGCAATTGACCCGATTGTAAGCTTAAGCAGCCTTAACCAGCAGCGCCTTGACCCGGGCATTCAACCGGCTCTTATACCGCGAAGCCGTATTGTCATGCAGAATGCCCTTCTGCACGCTCTTATCCAGCGCCGAAGTCGTCAGACGAAGCTGCTCCTGAGCAGCGGTATGGTCGCCCTTGGCAATCGCCTCGCGCAGGCTGCGCAGGCTGCCGCGAACGCGGCTCCGGTTGGCACGGTTCACAACCGTCTTCTTCTCGGTCTGACGCGCGCGCTTGAGCGAAGAAACATGGTTCGCCATCTTGACAAATCCTTATCTAACCCTAAAGGGTGCTGAAAGTGGGATGCGGGCAGGCAAATTTTTTCCTTCATGCCACACAAACTTCAAGTTTATTGGATTTTCGAAGCCGGGTCAATCCTTAGCAGCGAAACCGCCGCTCATCTGCAGCTGCCTTTCCAGTACACTTACCTGTTCCCCGTCCACTACCTGGTTCTAAACCAGGAAAATGAGGCCCCGAATGCCATCAACAAAAGATATCCCCGCACTAATCCTCCTCCTAACCGCATCCGCAGCCCTCCATGCCCAAACCCCATTCCCCGACCCCACCCGCCAGCAAACCTACACTCTCCACCGTTCCTCCAGCCGCGAAGCCACCGGAGCCAACGCCGACGCTCGCACCGTCACCCCCGGCCAGACCCTCACCATCCTCGACGTCGACGGCCCCGGCATGGTTTCGCATATCTGGTTCACGCTGGATGATTGGGAACCGTATGCCCTGAAGCGAATCGTCCTCCGCATGTACTGGGACAACGAGACCAACCCCAGCGTCGAAACGCCCATCGGCGATTTCTTCGGCCTCGGCAACGGCATCTACTACCACTGGGAATCGCTGCTTCTCTCCGCCGGCGCCGACAAGGCCCTCAACAGCTACTTCCCCATGCCCTACGCCCACCACGCCCGCATCACCGTCACCAACGAAGGCAAAGAGCCGCTCCAGCACCTCTACTGGAACATCGATTATCGCGTGAACGCCCAGCCACTCCCCGAAGACACCCTCTACTTCCACGCCCAATACCGCCAAGCACAGCCGAACAAGGGCTGGACCGGCAACTGGTATGAAAACGGCGACCCGATCGTGAACTATCGCCGCAACCTCGACGGCAAAGACAACTACGAGTTCTTCGACGCAAAAGGCCACGGCCAGTTCATCGGAGTCACCTTCTCCATCCTCCAAAATCAGGACGGCTGGTTCGGCGAAGGCAATGATATGTTCCAGATCGACGGCGATACGCCAACCGTCGTCGGCACCGGCAGTGAGGATTACTTCCTCGGCGCCTGGGGCTACGGAGGCCCACAAGACTTCCTCCTCCACGGCGCGCCCGTCGTCGGCAAGGAGCTCGCCGGCGAACGCTCCAGCATGTACCGCTTCCACCTCGACTCGCCCATCCCCTTCACCAAGTCGATCCGCGCCAGCATCGAACACGGCCACGCCAACCACCGTTCCGACAACTTCTACTCGGTAGCCTACTGGTACCAGGCCGAACCCCACGCAGCGTTTCCTCCGTTACCCGACGTAGACTCGCGCATCCCCACCCTCGAGTTCGTCGGAGGTCCCGGAAACGCCAAAGGCCCCTACGACCCCGGCAGCTTGCATCCGCGGTAAAGGGCCCCTGTTAATCCGTTTGGTGAATCGGCCTTAATAAATCTGAAATTCACCTCGATATTCACCTCAAGCGGCACCGGCTTCCCCTGATATTCCGCCGGCTTGAACTTATACTGCTACTGCCGCACCGTCTCGATCGCTTTCTCATCCAAACCCATCCCAACCACCACCAGAACGCAAAAACTTAAGTCCCTACTCCCTAGTCCCTAATCTCTACCCATTACCGTTTTGGGAAGATTCGCCACCAATTCATCGAATAGCAGTTGACGCGCCCCCCGGTCGGCGCTACTCTGAGCGCATCTACGGGAAATATTTGGTGCTCACCGCCAATCCGGTCCGGCTCTCCCCGACAATCCAAGTCGAAAGTATGGAATGTCGCGGGATATTTCCCCCACATTCGCCTGGCATCGCCCCCAACGCATCCAACCCTAACGAAGCACTCACTCCTGGAGGGAATTTCCCCGCTTGATGAAAAAAGCGCTGGACATCACGCCCAACCTCGAGCCCCTGTTCGGGACCCGCGACGAAAACCTCAGGCTCATGGAAGACAGCCTCAACGTCCGCATCGACCTGAAATCCGATGCCATCCACGTCGAGGGCCATCCAGATAGCATCTCTCATATCCAGCGCATCTTCGCCGATTACGAACACCTCCGCCGCGCCGGCGTGAATCTCCATAACGGCGAGCTGCACGGCATGTTGAAGCTGGTCGTCGCCGATCCCGAGGTCACCCTCCGCAGCCTAACCGAAGCCGGCAAACAGCGCTCCGCCGGCATCAAGCGCATGGTCCAGCCCCGCTCGATCAACCAGCGCCGCTACGTCGAGGCCATCGAGCAGAACGACATGGTCTTCGGCATCGGCCCCGCCGGCACAGGGAAAACCTACCTCGCCGTCGCCATGGCCGCCTCCGCGCTGCTCGCCAAAAAGATCAGCCGCATCATCCTCGTCCGCCCCGCCGTCGAGGCTGGCGAACGCCTCGGCTTTCTCCCCGGCAGCCTCCAGGAAAAAATCGACCCGTACCTCCGCCCGCTCTACGACGCCCTCTACGACCTCCTCGATCAGGAACGCGTCGACAAAATGCTCGAGCGCAACGTCATCGAGGTCGCCCCGCTCGCCTTCATGCGCGGCCGCACCCTCAACGACGCCTTCATCATCATGGACGAGGCTCAGAACACCACCAGCGAACAAATGAAAATGTTCCTCACCCGCCTCGGCAACAACGCCAAAGCGGTCATCACCGGCGACGTCACCCAGATCGACCTGCCCAATGCCAAGAAATCCGGCTTGATCGAGGCCATGACCATTCTCAAAGGAGTCGACGGCATCAAGTTCGTCGAGTTCGAGGCCGGAGACGTTGTCCGCCACCATCTCGTCCAGCGAATCATCGTCGCCTACGACAACTTCGGCAAAGGCCAACGAGAACTTCCGCTCAACCTGGGCGAACCGCGAGAAGGCCAGCCAACCCCCAAACCGCAGTAAAATCATCCCGATGCGATACCATCTACACAGGAGGGCCAAGGCCCTCCTGTAGTTTTTGCAATAACCCTTTGTCGTCCTCCACAAAATGGGTGCCCCATCCTGGCCGACATTTTTGGCGGCCAGGGTGGGATCGAACCGATGTCCGTAGTCGCACCGCAAGATGATCCTTATCGAACCTCCACGAACCACGACCGCCGCCCGGCGCGCCCCGCTCAACCAACGGGAACTCGCCCAATTCGCCACGCGCGCACTCCGCGCCGCCGGAGCTCAAGGCACAGTCTCCATCCTCCTCACCGGCGACCAACGCCTCCGCGAACTCAACCACCAATTCCGAAAAAAGAACGCCCCCACCGATGTCCTCTCCTTCCCGCCCCCAGATTGGGACAACGATTGGGAAACCACCAAACGCCGAACCGCCGGCGACCTCGCCATCTCGCTGGAAACCGCCGCCCGCCAAGCCGAAAGCCACGGCCATTCGCTCGCCACCGAAGTCAAAATCCTCATCCTCCACGGGGCCTTGCACCTCGCCGGATACGACCACGAAACCGACTCCGGCCAAATGGCGCACCTCGAAAACCGCCTCCGCAAAGAATTCGGCTTGCCCACTGGCCTCATCCAGCGAAGCGCCACTCGTACGACTCGCTCGAACAACCGCCCCACCAAATCCGCGGCCAAGCCAACCAAACCGTCAGCCAAAGCAGGCCGAGCATGACGATCCTCTTAACCCTCGCCATCGCCGCGCTCCTCTTCGTCCTGACACTCGCTTCCTACGTCGATCGCCTCTACTTCGAGATGGGCAAATTCCTCGCCCGCGAATTCCAGGAAAACATCGACGCCTGGGAACAGCGCGTCGAACCCCGCCTCGGCTTCAGCCGCGAACGCACCGAGCTCTCCGCCGCCGTCCTCACTCAGCTCTCCCTCGCCTGCCTCACCCTGCTCTTCGGAGAAATGCTCTTCGACCGCAACTCCATAATTGACCGTCCCACCCCCGGCGAAATCGCCCAGGTCGTCTTCGGCGTCATCCTCGTCATCATCGTCTTCAACCGCCTGCTGCCATTTGTCTTCTTCACCCGCACCCGCGGCCTCTGGGTCGTTCGCTTCCGCCTCGTCTTGCGGATACTGTTCGTCCTCATCTGGCCGGTGACCTTCCTGCTCGGCTTTCTCCTCTCCATCGCCGCCCTCGCCGAAACTCCGCAAGCCGAACAAGACGACGACAGCTCCGAGGCCGTCGACGCCCTCATCGAAGCCGGCGAAGAAGAAGGAATCATCGAGAAAGGCGACCGCGACCTCGTCCGCTCCGCCGTCGAGTTCGGCGACAAAGTCGTCAGCGAAGTCATGACTCCCCGCCCCCAGCTCTTCGCCGTCCCCGAGCAAACCACCATCGAAGAATTCCTCCAGCAACTCGTCTTCCGGCCCTATTCCAGGGTCCCGGTCTACCACGAAACCATCGACCAGATCACCGGAATAGCCTTCTCCCACGATCTCCTCCAGATCCCCGATACCGCCGCCGCCAAACAGACCGTGGCCAGCATCCAGCGCCCCGCCGCCTTCGTCCCCGAGACCAAGAAGGTCAACGAACTCCTCCGCGAAATGCAGCGCGCCAAGCAGCACATGCGCATCGTCATCGACGAGTATGGCGGAGTCGCCGGCGTCGTCACCATCGAAGACTTATTGGAAGAGATAGTCGGCAACATCGGCGACGAGCACGAACAGGAAGACGGCAAAGACGAGCCCATAAAAGAGCCCGACGGCTCCTGGATAGTTCCCGGCAACCTCGAAGTCGACCGATTAGAAGAGCTACTAGGAGAGACGTGGCAAATGCCCGAAGACTACGAAGCCACCACCGTAGCCGGGCTAGTCAGCGAGACAGCCAAACGTATCCCCTCCGCCGGCGAAGTGATTGAGGACGAACATTTGCGGTTTGAAGTGCTGGCGTCGACGGATCGGCGCATTGAGCGGTTGCGGGTGTCTCGGCGGTCCAATGCAAGCTAGAGAATTTTGTAGGCTGAAGTGATCGGTGGAGGATCCAGAAGATGGAAGATCAAGCCCAAGTCCGAACGAAGAAGCCGATCAATATTCCCTTCCCTTGGTCGCTGCCATTTATACCTCTCTTGTTTCTTGGGGCAGCGGTCTCCATCCCTTCGGTAGCCGTGCATCAATGGCTGGCGAAAAGATGGAAGACGCAACATGCGAACCGGATGAAGGAGGCTGGAAGGTTCCTAAGTTATGAGGCGTTTTGGTCACACGTCGAGGAGGGCAAAGGAACAATCCTCATTGAAGCTGTGGCGCCGAAAGAACCTACGCGCATTTGGTGGGTCGAAGAGGATATTCAAGCGACATGCCCCTACCAGTGCAGGTCCGGCTTGGACTATCCTTTCTACAATGTGTTCCTGCCCGAGCCGGAGCTCGAGGACTTTCGCAATTGGTGCGAGAGCCGTTTCACAAATGAACTCTCAGGATCGGGAAAATTGGTCGACATTTCGGAGAAGCAAAAAGCAGGGCTGAGGGAAAAACTGCCCTCGACAGCCTTTCTTGTGACATGGAAGCCAAAAGACAAGTCCCGTGATAGAAGCTTGGACAGCTAGACCCGGCCGTTTCGAACTCACCGATTCCCGACCAACTCCTGCTTTTCCAGCCAAGACCTCAGCGCCTCGTCCGCCCGCACTTGCCACCCTTCCCCCGTCGCCCGCAATCCCTCAACGACATCGGGAGAAAGCCGAATCGATACAGGCACCTTCTTAGCTGCCTTCTGCGGACCACGCTTCCGATTCGCAATCACCCTCTTAATCGAATCCGGAAGTTCGGAAAATGACATCGCACTCCGCATATCCTCTTCAGTCCATTCCGGATTTTCAGCGTCCGGAGCATCAGCCCTTGACATTTGTATATTTCCTCAATTCCGCGCGATTCGCCTTGCGCAAGCTGATCACCCTCAAATCCTCGCCGCGCTCAGTGAAGACGAGAACATGTAGTCGACCATCCAGGAATCCAAACGCTCGAAATCGCAACTCCCCATAATCGTGTCGGTCGTCGACCCGAATCAAAGCGGTTTCGAAGTCGAAATCCTTGACCCGTTCGAATGACAGCTTGCGCTCTCGAATGTTGCGCGCATTCTTGTCCGGGTCGAAGACGATTCCCACGTATCCTTATTGTATATGCAATTTGTGCCTATCCTCGAACGGCTAGCGATTCAGCTTCGCGCAATTCGTGGCGCGGCCCCATAACTGGTCTAATAGTCACGAGGCACCATCTTTGAAATCCGGATTCGTATCCATCCTCGGGCGTCCCAACGCCGGCAAATCGACCCTCCTCAACGCCCTCATCGGCGAAAAGGTCGCCATCGTCACGCCCAAGGCGCAGACCACCCGCACCCGCATCCACGGCATCTACGACGTGCCCGCCAAAAAGGGTCAGCACCAGGCCGCGCAGATCGTCTTCGTCGACACCCCCGGAGTCCACACTCCCGGCACCCTTCTCGACAAGCGCATGATGCAGGAGGTCTACGACGCCCTCGAAACCCGCGACATCGTCGTCCTCATCGTCGACGCCACCCGCAACTACAATCTCGCCGCGCCGGGTGAAAAGCCGGCCGAGACTGAAAATCAAGTTAACAAAAGTCAGTTCACCAAGTCTCAAAAGGAGCGCGAAGAAGACGAATTCGTCTTCCGCCTCGTCCGCAAACTCGACTGCCCCGTCTTCCTGCTCATCAATAAAATAGACCTGATCAACGCCGAGAAGTTAGCTCCACTCATAGCCCAGCTAAGCGCCCAGCATAACTTCACCGAAGTCATCCCTATCTCCGCGACCAAGAAAAAAGGCCTCGACATCTTAGTCGAGAAGCTCATCGAACATCTTCCCGTCGGCGAACGCTACTTCCCCAAAGATCAGTTCACCGACCAGCCCGAACGCTTCATGGTCGCCGAACTCATCCGCGAAAAAATCCTGTTAGAGACTGGAGAAGAAGTCCCTTACGCCTCCGCGGTCGTCGTCGAGAAATTCGAAGAACCACCCCCGCCGCCCAAACATCCCAAGCCGCTCAAAGACGGCCAGCTCCCACCCAAGCTACCAGTAACCAAGATCGCCGCCGCCATCTACTGCGAACGCGAAGGCCAGAAAGCCATCCTCATCGGCAAAGGCGGAATCAAGCTAAAGGCCATCGGCACCGCGGCCCGCAAAGAGATCGAATCGCTCTTAGGAACAAGGGTTTTCTTAGAACTCTTCGTAGTAGTCCAGGAAAACTGGCGCGAATCCCGAGGCTTCCTTCAGACCCTCGACTGGCGCAACCAGTTAGAAGAGATAGCCAGGAAAGAAACCGAAGCCACACCCCGCGAAACCATCGGCGAAGAGTAAACGAGCTGGATCGGCTAAGACTCGCAACCCGGCCACCCCGTGCTATCGTGTCAGCATGTTTTCCTCACGACCATTCGCTTTCGCCTCGCTCCTTCTGTCTATTTGTGCATACCCCGCCCTAGCGGCAACCCCCGCCACCCAGACATTCACCTGCAGCAAATCTTCCAACGAACCCTTCCTCGACCAGGCCAACCGCTTCCTCCTCGCCACCCTCATCTTCACGCCCGTCGAAGCCACCCAGGCCGGCTATCACGGCGACCCTCAGAACTCCCTCGACACCCAGCTCGACGACTCCAGCCCAGCCACTCTCGCCGCCGAACACAAATTACTCCTCCAGGGCAAAGTCTGCTTCGCCGCAACCAAGCCAGCAACTGCGGAGGACGCCGCCGACCTCGCTCTCCTCCGCGACAACATCGACTCCAGCCTCTTCCAGCTCGACACTCTCCAGAGCTATAAGTACCGCCCTCAGGACTACGTCGAAATGATCGGCTCCGGCCTCTTCTTCCCGCTCACATCGACCAACGGAACCGAGCAGGACCGGCTCACCGCCGTCGTCGCCCGCATGGAGCAAATCCCCAAAGTCCTCGACCAAGCCCGTCAGAATATCCAGGACGCCGACCCCATCTTCATCGACACCGCCCTCGACGAAAACTCCGGAAACACGTCCGTCATCGCCCAGATCGGCACCATGATTCCCGCCGCATCCCTGCTCCGTCCCCGTTACGAAGCAGCATCCAAAGCCGCCCTCGCCTCATTAGCCGACTACAACACCTGGCTTAAAGAAGACCTCGCCAAGCGCCCGCATCACGTCACCTGGCGAAGCGGCCCCGCCGTCTACGCAAAAATCTTCGCCTACGCCCTCGGCCCAGGCACCCACGAAACCTCCGACTCCGTCCTCGCTTCCGCCGAGCAGTCGCTCAGCGAAGTCCGCGCCCAGATGTATACGGCTGCGCTCCCGCTCCACAAAGCATGGTTCCCCGATCACAGCGACCACAGCGATCTCACCGGCGACGCCCTCCAAAACAAGATCATTCAAGAAGTCATCGACCGCATCAATCAGGACCACGTCGAACCGGGCCAGCTTCTCGAAAAGGTAAAGTCCCAGGCCGCCGGAATTCGAGCCTTCATTCAGCAGAAGGACCTCGTCACCCTCAGTGACCGCGACAACATGAAGATCGTCCCCACACCCGAGTTCCTCCGCGGCGTCTACTCGGTTGCCGGCTTCCACTCCGCCCCAGCCCTCGATCCCACCGCCGAAGCCGAATACTGGGTCACCCCGATTGATCCCAAAATGCCCAGAGAACAAGCCGAATCCAAACTCCGCGAATACAACAACTGGATGCTCCAATACCTCACCATGCACGAGGCGCTGCCCGGCCACTACACCCAGTTCGAACACGCCAACAACCTCCAGCCATCCTCGCGAAGAGTGCTGCGAGCCCTACTAGGCAATGGTGCCTACGAAGAAGGCTGGGGCGAGTACGGCGTCAAAGAAATGGAAGATGCCGGGTACGCCAATCACGATCCCCGCTTCATCCTCATGGTCCAGAAAATCCGCCTCCGCGTCATCGCCAACTCCATCCTCGACATCCGCATGCAAAGCCGCAACATGACCGACAAGGAAGCCCTCGACCTTATGCAAAACAAGGCCTTCCAAACCGAAGCCGAAGCGCAAGGTAAGTTGACCCGCGCCAAGCTCACCGCCGGCCAGCTCATCACCTACTATGTAGGCTTCCACCAATGGATCGACCTAAGAGATCGCCTGCAGAAACAACAAGGCGCTAATTTCAGCCTGAAGAAATTCAACGACGCCGCACTCGATGAAGGGCCACTACCCCTTCCGCTGCTGGAGCCGCTGCTAACCACCAAACTTGCCTCGCACTAACCAGGCGAAGACCAATTCATCCCTGACGCATCGGAGGCGGCCCACCGGGCCCACCCATCCGCTGCGCCGGTGCCGGAGTAGCCGTCGGATCGACCGAAGCCACGATGTCCGCTCGCATCCCCGCCGCGAACTGCCCCGGCTTGATCGCCTGCAGACTGGCTATCGAGCGGGAGCCGTGCTGGCCGTTGAATACCCCGTCCTCCGACTGTGTGGTGCGATGAATCTTATGCCGGCTGTAGGGCTCATGCTCCATCAGCGAGACCGCAATCTCTTCGGGGAAGAAGATCTGCCCAATATGGGAGACATGCCCCGCCGCATAAGTTTTTCCCGAAGACTCGCCGCCAACCCGCACCTTGAAGTGGATATGGTTCGTCCGCCCCATATAAAAGCCCGGAAATACCGTCTGAAAATTCACCACCCCATCGGCATCGGTCAACTGAATCCCACGCAAAAAGGTCAGCTTGTCGGTTGGATGATTCTCCGGGGGAGGTCCCATGCCCTCCGGAGGCCCTCCATGTTCGTTGGAATGATCCGGATCGAAGCCCGGCGGCGGCCCGCCAAACCCTGGCCCACCTGGTCCGCCAGGCCCCATCGGATTCTGCTTCGTAAATCCCGAATACAATCCCAGGGCATCGCAGTGCCAAAGATCGATGGCCGCATTCGCCAATGGCTTGCAACTTCGCGAGTCAAGCACCATGAGGCGCAAAGACAGCGGCACACCTGGCTTGCCCTCCACCACGTCGGACCGCAACAATTCGTCCGCGACATAATAGGGCCCAACCTCCTGCTCGGCGTTCAACACGCAGACCTGAGCGTCGGCCCCCAAACCCAGCGCCCAAGCCGCGCGCTGCAACTGCAAGGTGGAAGCAATCGCCACGCCCGAAGCAAGAAAGCGCCGGCGCGAAATATCAACAGCCTTCATATTGATCATCATTCCTGCCTTCGGCCCGCACTGCTTATTGTCTGCTGCTTCTGTAGACGTTTTTTTCGCGCCTTCGCCTACGTTCGCCAAAACAACGGGACGCCCCAACAACGCGAGACGTTTGTTCACGCTGTCATTCGCCCCGGACGAACCCCGCCCTCAATGAGATATCTTGGGGTATTCATCATCCCTCACCAAGCATCTTCATCGAACAAGGAAGACCATGCCGAATTCCCGCAGAGAGTTCCTCACCCAAACTTCCCTCGGAGTCCTCGCCGCCGCCGCAAGCCCACTCGCCACGCCACTTAGCGCTCAGCAGCCCGAAAATCCGCCAAACGCGCCGCCCGGCCAGCCACCAGCGTTTGGCACCGCGCCAGCCGTCGGCCCCGAAGTCTCCACCAACACCTTCGCCGAAGCCGAAAAACTCGTTCAGGTCGAAATGACCGCCGCCGATCGAGCCATCGCCGCCAGCAACTGGCGCATGCAAATGGCACCGCTCTACGAACTCCGAGTCGGACCCAGAAAGTTAGCGCTCGAGCCGACATTAGCGCCAGCCACGCTCTGGAATCCGTCACTGCCCGGAATCACTAAGCTCCCATCCGAAAACCGCTTCGTGCGCGACCAGCAGGCGACCGCCCCACTACCGGCCAACGATGAAGACATCGCTTTCGCCACCGTAGCCCAGCTCTCTCGTTGGATCGAAACCCGCCAGCTCACCTCCGAGCGTCTCACCAATATCTACCTCGCCCGCCTCGAACGCTACAATCCCAAACTCCGCTGCGTCATCACCCTCACCAAAGACCATGCGTTGGCCCAGGCAAAGCAAGCCGACGCCGAAATCGACGCCGGGAAATACCGTGGCCCGCTCCACGGAATCCCATGGGGCGCAAAAGATCTCATCGATACCGCCAACATCCCCACCACCTACGGCGCGGAACCCTTCCGCGATCGCATCCCCACCACTAACGCCGCCATCGTCCAACGCCTCAATGAAGCCGGGGCCGTCCTCGTCGCCAAGCTCAGCCTGGGCGCGCTCGCTCTCAACGACATCTGGTTTGGCGGACAAACCATGAACCCCTGGCTGCTCGAAGAAGGCTCCTCCGGTTCGAGCGCCGGCCCCGGCTCCGCCACTGCCGCAGGCCTCGTCGGCTTCGCCATCGGCAGCGAAACCGGAGGCAGTATCGTCAGCCCGTCCATGCGTTGCGGCGTCACCGGCCTCCGCCCCACCTTCGGTCGCGTCCCTCGCACCGGAGCCATGACTCTTTGTTGGTCTCTCGACAAGCTCGGCCCGATGGCTCGCGGCGTCGAAGACACCATGCTCGTTCTCAAAGCCATTACCGGCCCCGATGCCGGCGATCTAGGCAGCGTCCCCAGCAAGCTCGACTTCGACGCTAATGCCAAAATCGAAGGCCTTCGTGTCGGGTATTTCCCCACATGGATGAAAGAAGCGCCCGCCACCGATGTCGACCGCGCCGCCCTCGAGACCGTGAAGAAGCTAGGCTTGGTGCCCGTCGAAGTCTCGCTGCCCGACTGGCCCTACGACTCGCTCAACCTCATCCTCTTCGCCGAGAGCGCCGCCGCCTTCGAGGAGCTAACCCTGAGCCACAAAGTCGACCAACTGAAAGCCCAGGTTCCCGACGCATGGCCCAACGTCTTCCGCCAATCCAGGTTTCTATCCGCAGTGGACTTCGTCCAAACCGACCGCCTCCGCCGCAAAGTAGCCCAGGAAATGGCTCGGATATTCACAGAGGTCGATCTGCTCCTCGTCCCGTCGTTGAGAGACGAGATGCTCGTCATCAGCAACTTCACCGGTCACCCGTCACTCACCCTCCGCGCCGGTTTCGTCGAAGTCTCCGAAGCCCGCAGCGACTGGGCTCCCGATCCCAAACACCCGCTCCCAAAGTTCTCGCCGCCCCGCCGCGTACCCCACGGAGTCACCCTCATCGGCCGCCTCTTTGACGAAGGAACCGTCGCTCAGGCTGGCTTAGCGATGGAGAAAAGCTTCGCGGTCGCAGACAAGCGACCGCCAGGTTTCTAGTGAGCCGCTGAAAACGTCGGTTCGCTGACGGGGCCCAACTTCAGTCGGGCAATAAGTTAAATAGAATCAACGCACCTTCAGCCGCTGAGGGAATATCCACGTTTGGAGGTCATCCATCCTAACAACGACCCACCCGCAACTATTGATCGACAGCCCAACCACCCTAGTTCGCGGTAACCTTCAGGGTCACGTTCACCGTCCCCGTGTACAGCACGCTGCCAGTTCCAGTAATGCCGGAAACAACGACCGTATAAGCGCCAACAGGGGTTCCCGGATTGCCCGCCGGCGGACGGTGAAAGTACTTGTACCGCTGCGAACAAGCACCCAATCCAAGACTCACAGCAGCCAGCAGCACCAACAATCCCGTCATCCGCGCCGCCGCGGCATACTTCCCATAGATGCCCCGTTTCCGGGTCAGTCCCAGTCCCGCCAGCGCCAACGACCCAGGCACCATCAACGCATAAGCCGTTTCGATCCCTCGTTTGGGTCCATGTCCCGGATCCTGCAACTTGGAGCCGGAAGGTGCCTGCGTCGCAATTGTCAATGTGCTGACTGCGGGGGTTCCATTGGGCGCGGTTGAGGTGATCGGTCCCGGCGTCACCGGCGACGGAGTAAACGTGCATGCTATCGAAACGTAAGGCACGCCCGAGCAGGACAGCGAGACCGCCTGGTTGAATCCATTCTCGGGTGTCGCTGTAATCACCGTGGACACCGTATCTCCGGTCACCACGCTCAACGACGTCGGAGCGGCACTCAGCGTGAATCCCTGCGCGCCAGAGGCTTCCGAGTGGACTGCCGCTGGCAACGAGGTCGATAGCGTATGCCCCGCATCCCCTTCATAGACCGCCGTAATTTGCCGCAAACCGACCGGAAGCGCATCCACCGTCAGCGTCGCCCGGCCATCGCTATCCAGCAACGCTGCGCCGATCGAACGTCCGCCGTCCATAAAGCTCACACTACCGCCCGGAATCGCCGAAGACTCGGCGCCACCACTCGGCGCCCCCGTTACCTGCACGGACGTCACCTGCACCGTAAACGTGGCTTGTGTCCGAGTCGGTCCCTCACTGGTCGACACGCTCAGGTCTGTGTGGGTCGCCACTTTCACCGCTGCCTCGTCCGCCTGCTGCCCGCGACCAACTCCTGCGGCGAACAAGCCTCCGAGCAAGCAAAGAGCGACGCGAAGCCTAAAACGGTGACGAGAACTGCAAGGGGACAGCATCGGGCTGGATGAAAGTCGAACTACCGATGTCAAATTTTGAACTGCGCCTGCCTGCTGTGCGGAAACTTCTAAGCTGCTCGACTTCAAATCCATCCCTCAAACCAGGTCCAGGCCAGCCGATAAGACCGGCGGTGGACTTATTTCTTAAGCAATGACAACCCAGACTGTATTGTATCCGCCCCGAAGACAAACCACTCGCCGAAGCTCGGGAATGACCATTGCTGTCAGTGAGATTTTGATTCGAAAGCCCTCGTTGCGCTAAGAAAGGGCTCTAGAACCGCCAATTCGCATCCCACTCAATAGCGCCAGATAATTCCTGCTCCCGAACCTCGCTCTCGAAAGCGGCCACAGCTCTTTTGACCCAGCGAGGCCGACTATTTACTCATTCGTTTATAATCATGTTGTACATTCGCTCAAATAGAGCCTTCTAGAGCAGAGCTGAAACAGGCCGTGGGATTTACCAGGCCGCTCGACGTTGGCGTATTGGGTTGCCGCTTGCAGACCCCGCCACCGGCCTTACCCGACTCAAGCATCCGAATTCCGCAATTTTCAGGAGAATGACCTTGCCTTCACTGTCCACGACGATGCGCCGCACTGTCTTTATAATGATCGCCATCTCCACGCTTACCGGGTTCGCCCAGACTGCGAACCAGGCGCAGCCAACTGTCTCCACCACCGCCATCCATGAGCCCTACAGCAGCTTTGCTACCGCTACACCCGACAGCGACCCCGCCGATTCCGTCTGCTACCGACGCCCCGCCGGAGCAATTGCCGGCTCCCCTAACCAGCTCGTCAGCTCGGGCGGCATACTCGAACTGAATCTTTACTACAAGACCGCCGTCGATGAAAACGGGCTGACCCGTTATTGCTACATCTCCGACGCCGGTTATGAAGCCCCCACGCTGCGCGTCTACCCCGGCGATCAGCTCATCATTCATTTTCACAGCGACCTTCCCACCACGACTGCGACCAGCACTTCCGCGATGCCGGCGATGGTCATGAAACCCGACGCCACCGCCACCACCTCCGACTGCAGCGCCACCACCGTCACTAGCACTTCCACCAATCTCCATTTCCACGGACTCAACGTTGCGCCCGTCTGTCATCAGGACGACGTCATCCACACCATCATCCCGCCCTCCACGGAATTCGACTACACCGTGCAGATTCCATCCAACGAACCCTCCGGCATGTACTGGTATCATCCTCATCCGCATGGCTTCAGCCAAAACCAGGTACTCGGCGGCGCCACCGGCATCATCATCGTCGAGGGCATCCAGAACTTCAATTCCGCGGTCGCAGGCCTCCCCGAACGCGTCCTCGTCATTCGCGATCAAAAAGTCGTGAATTCAGGCTCGACAGCGCCCGGCAACGACTTGTCGGTCAACTATGTTCCCGTCACCTATCCATCCTATGTACCGGCCGTTCTCCAAACTCCGCCATCCACCAAAGAGTTCTGGCGCGTTGCGAACACTTCTGCCAACAGCCTCATCGATCTCTATTTGAATTACAACAACATCCCCCAAAATCTCGAAATCATCGCTGTGGATGGCGTTCCGGTTACCGATGGCAGCGGCAATCCCACGATCGACTCGCAGCAGAGCATCGTGCTGGCCCCGGGCGCGCGCGTTGAATTCATCGTGACCACCCCAAAAGTCGGTGTGACGGCCCAACTCTACGCCCACTCCTGGAATAACGGCCCCGACGGAGACTCTGATCCGGGCAGGACCCTCGTGAACGTCGTCTCTTCTACTTCCACCAGCGATGGCTCTCTCCCCGTAACCTCGGCAACCCCGGTCGCCAAAATCCCTGACGTCACCCAATCGCTTCCCACCCTGCGTTTCAAAGCGCTCAACACCGCCGCCGCCACTGTCCAGCGAAGCCTCTACTTCTCCGTCAAGTCCGACTTCAGCCAGTTCTACATCACCGTGGCCGGCCAGACGCCCGCCGTATACAACATGGACGGCCCACCCAATATCGTCGTCAACTCCGGCACCGTCGAGCAGTGGACCATCTCCAATGAAAGCGAGCTCGACCACGCCTTTCACATCCACCAG
>Ga0302325_10006152_pt1 | contig 27069 bp, 28 predicted proteins | sample Palsa_T0_2_FD_201948 | JGI IMG/M metagenome (GOLD analysis project Ga0302325, IMG submission 201948) | Peat permafrost microbial communities from Stordalen Mire near Abisko, Sweden - Palsa_T0_2 | ecosystem: Environmental > Terrestrial > Soil > Palsa > Peat permafrost | place: Sweden: Abisko... | reverse complement strand
GGAAACACCGTTAGCGAGATAGTCCCTCAACACCGTCAGCGACGCGCCGATCAGATCCCATTAGGCGGGGCGGGCGGGGACGACCCGTCTATAGGTTGGCGATCTCGAACTCCCATCGATCGCCCGGGTCGGGTTGGTAGTGTCCTGGCATGAACGGTGGGTGCGGTCGCCAGTGCTGATCGCGGCGTTGCGCGACTTGCAATGGCGACGGCGACGCTTCATCATCGCTATCCTCGGCACAGGCGTGGTGTTTGCGATGACGCTCGTCCTCACCGGCGTCTCCAACGGATTCCGTGTCGAGGCTCGGCAGACCGTCGAATCCTTGGGCATAGACACGTTTGTCATGAAGTCGGGCGCGACCGGTCCGTTCCTCGGGTCATCCCCGTTCGCGGCCGAGCAGGTCGGCGCGGTCGCCAAGGTCACTGGCGTTACCGATGCGGTTGGGTTGGTGTACGCGCCCACGACGGCGAAGGACGGCAGCTCGACGCGCAACGTGAACCTGTTTGGCGCGCCCCCGCCGCCCGTGGCGAAGGGCCAGCCACCGTCGGGCCCCGGCGAGATCGCGGTGTCGAGCACACTGGGGCGCGACGTCGGTGACGATCTGGAGGTCGGTTCCAAGACGTTGCGCATCGTCGGGATCGTCGACAACTCCACCGCGTTGGTCAATCAGCCCAACGTGTTCGTCACGGTCGCGGGGGCACAACAGGTTGCGTTCTCCGGCCAACCCTTGATCTCGTCAATCGGTCTGCACGGGCCGCCCGCCCGGGTTCCCGACGGCTACCGGGCCGTAGGCCGCGACGGCGCAGTAGACGACCTGTTGCGACCGTTGAAGCCCGCGTATCAGACGCTCACGATCATCGCGGTGCTGTTGTGGGTCGTCGCCGCCTTGATCGTGGGCTCGATGATCTACCTGTCCGCGCTGGAGCGCACGCGTGACTTCGCGGTGTTTAAGGCGGTCGGCGTATCGACGCGTTCGGTGCTCGGCGGCATGGCTTTGCAGGCAGTCTTGGTCGCTGTAGTCGCGGCGGCGTTGGGTGCGCTGCTATCGGTCGCGCTCGCACCGCTGTTCCCGATGCGTGTGGTCGTTCCGGTGTCGGCATTCCTGCTGCTGCCCGTGGTCGCGGTCGTCATCGGGCTGCTCGCGAGCGCCGCAGGGCTGCGGCGCGCGGTGACCGTCGATCCCGCGCTGGCGTTCGGAGGTCCTTGAGCCGTGGCCGATCTAGGCATCGAGGATCTGATTGTCGAGTACTCCAGTGGTGGGTACGCGATCCGTCCGATCGACCATCTGAACCTCGAGGCGGCGGCGGGCTCGCTGGTGATCCTGCTCGGGCCGAGCGGCTGCGGCAAGACGACGTTGCTGTCGTGTCTGGGAGGCATCCTGAGCCCGACGTCGGGCCGGATCACGTTCGGCGACGTCGACGTCACCGCCTTGGACCCCCGCGCGCTGTCACTGTACCGGCGGAGGACCGTCGGCATCGTATTCCAGGCGTTCAACCTGGTGCCCAGCCTCAACGCGATCGAGAATGTGATGGTGCCGATGCGCGCGGCCGGAATCTCCCGCGGCACCGCGCGCCAACGGGCCGAGGAACTGCTGACGCGCGTCGGTTTGAAAGATCGCATGAGGCACCGACCGGGTGATCTGAGCGGCGGACAGCAACAGCGCGTCGCTGTTGCGCGCGCGATCGCACTCGACCCGCCGCTGATTCTGGCCGACGAACCAACCGCGCATCTCGACTTCATCCAGGTCGAGGAAGTGCTACGGCTGATCCGCGAGCTCGCGCGCGGCGATCGCGTGGTGGTCGTTGCCACCCATGACACCCGAATGCTCCCGCTCGCCGATCGCGTCGTGGAGCTGGTGCCGCAGTTGGCGTCTACGAACCGGACACCCGAAACCGTGCAGCTGACGCCAGGCTCAGTGGTGTTCGAGCAGGGCACGATGGGTGATCTCATCTACCTCGTCGCCGAGGGCGAGCTCGAGATCGTTCGCGAATTGTCCGGCGGCGGTGAAGAATTGCTGAAGGTCGCCACCCCGGGCGACTACTTCGGCGAGATCGGCACGCTGTTCGGCCTGCCCCGGTCGGCGACGGTGCGGGCGCGCACCGAGGCGATTGTGATCGGCTATACGGTGCAGGCGTTCCGCCAGCGGCTCGGCCTCGGGGGTGTGCGCGACCTGATCGAGCATCGTGAGCTCACGACTCGCTGAGGCCGCGCCGGGCGGCTACGCCGGTACCAGGCGGGCAGCCGTTGGACCTGATCGGCTCGATGCCGTCGAACCGCCACCGCAGCGCTGGCGGCGCCGGACAGGCAGCGATGTCGTCGACGGGGGTGATCGGGCCGCTCCGCAGGATCGGCGCCACGTAGGCCAGGATTCGGTCGGTCATGCCGGTTCGTACGAACGCTGCGGCTCGGGATCGTGAGGCGCTAAACCGAAGATCCTGAAAAAACGCTCTGACGTGGGGCGGGCGGGGCTCGAACCCGCGACCAACGGATTACCAATCCTCAGATCCTGAGAGTTCCTGTTATTGCCCGTTTCTACTGTGCGACAACCGGATTGACTGTCTCGAACCGCCGATCGAAACCGGGCAATTCCGGTCGGTTCCGGGTCATTGGCGGTGAATAACCGGTGACCGCCGGCCCGCCGATATCCAATCGACCAAGACACCGCCGACGCCACCACAGCGCGACCCTGACCCCCAGACTGCCAGGAGCGGGCAGACCGCGTGACCAGGCACGACAGCGCCGTTTTCGGACTGTCGTGGGCGTAGTTGGACGTGCAACTGTCGTCAGGGTTGTCGTCAGAAATGTCGTCAGCAATCATGCCTACGCCGTGACACGTCGGGTGCCGCAACCGCCACCGACTGGACACGGCGCCGGTACCGATATCGCAAACCGGGCGCGTGACGGTTGACCTACTCGATGCGAACGAGAATAACTGGGCGTTTGTTCACCGAAAGCTGCATTGGCTGTGCGATAAACCTGCAGTTCAGACCGTTGGCCACGTTGGCAGCCGAAAATTTCGTCAAGTTCTGCTGCGGACTGACTGCGGACTGGCCCGAGCGCCGACGGCGACTGACTCGACATGTTCGTGAAGATCTGCATTTCCTTGGACCGGTAGTCCCAGGCCATACAGCCTCCGGTTGGTCTCGCCAGGTTTCGGGATTATCGACTAGATCGCTTGCCGATTAAGGCCGCTCGACGAGTCTCCCTGTTTCCAGGTTGAGCCGGACGGTGAAGCGGTACGCATAGTAGGAATGTTTCTCGTTCAAGACGTACTCGGCTTCATAGGTCGCGAGGCCCCGTCTGACCAACGCTTCGATCGTCTTACGCTCCCGGCCACCAAGCACAACCGTTCCTTCATGCCTCAACTGCTCCCACAGCTCTTGCTGCCTCTGGGTCAACTCGGGCATGGTTGCGACGACTTCGCGGCGCTCGGCATGAACCATGCGATACCAGGTGGGGGCAGGCTGAACTTTTGGCGCGGGCTCCACAGGGGTTCGCGGCGAAGTACTCCTCTCGCGGCGTCTCTGGTGGTGCAACCACGACCGCCTGCTTAGGCCGCCCGGGTAACTTTCAGGTTCGCGCGCAGGAACGGTCATGGACTCGATGACAGCCATAATCTGTTGCTCGGTCATCGCCCATCGACTCCCCCGTCTGAGTCCGGCGAAGGTGCCGTTGGCCAGCCGTGTCCGGAGCCACTCGCCCGGCACTCGGAGGGCGTTGGCCGCCTCCCTCAGCGTGTAGATGTGTGGGATCGGGGATCCGTCGTCATCGCTCTCGACCACCCCGTCACTGTAGATCTGGCCGCGCTCGGGCTTTTGGGGAACTTTCTGGTGGTCGTCACCCGGACGCAGAAATTGATGGCACATCTTTGTACTGGAGCTGCCGGGAATCGAACCAGGCCCAAAAATCAGCTTGACCTGCCGAAACAGTGGAATCGACGACGCGAAACGACGCCAAACAACGCGAAACGACCTGCGGATACGCAAACGGTGTTGATGGCATCAACACCATTCGCAGCGGCGCACGTCACCCGGATCGTGGCCGCTAGCCTGATCAGATCTACCGATCCGCACGCACCGAACTCGTCAGCCGCGGCATGGAACCCTTCATCGCCTACTGGTGGTCCACCGTAGGCGGCGAATCGCAATGACGCTCCGGTGGGCGCGTCGCCAGGCCTAGTGCAAGTTCGTGGAGAAGAGGGCGCTGGCCGTGCTAGGCGCGGGCGTGGTTACGAACGGGCGACCCCCCACCCCTTGCGCCTTGCTTACTTCTAGCCCCTGTGAGGGCGCTGCGACGTTGTTTGGGCTGAGTACCAGTGACACACATCGCCGCCGCGGTCATACCGTTCGAACCAGCGGTGGGCGAACTCCGGAAGGGGTTCCTTAGCGGGGTCGTGGAAGGGCGTCTGGCTCATCAGCACTCGCGCAGCGGTGGTCAGCTTCTGTTTCCAGGGGACGGTGTGCAGCGCGGGTCGGGTGCGCGGCCTCGTAGGGTCGCGTGTGGTCGTGGGGTGACGTATTGCGGCGAGCAGGCCGCTGAGCGGTACGAAGTCGCGGGCGTCGATACCGCGTTCAGACTGCGGGACATGAGCATTGATGCCTTCGAACACACCGTTAGACACCGTCATCAGATGCTTGATGACGCGCGGCAGGGCGCGCATCCGATACAGCTTGTCGTCGACGACGGCGTCGAAGATGATCAGCGCGGAGCTTCGGTGTTCGACCTCTTCGACGAAGTGCCACATCAGCAGTGACGCCACTCGTTCGTCGCCGGGCCGGAACAGGGTGGCTTCGTTGTCGAGCAGCATCTTGAAGAACGGCGTGAAGGTGGCTTCGAGGTCGGCGATGTAGGCCAGCCGGTGGTTGAGCGGCGTTGTGGCGGTGAGGTGGTCGTAGGATGCGACGGCTTCGTCGAGGGTTTCCTGGAGGCCGGGATGGCGTCTGATCAGCGCGCGCAGGTGTTGGCGGTGGGCGCTGGCGTGTTGTGCTTCTTGACGTAGGAAGGCGTCGGCCTCCTCGGCTACGGCGGTGTCGGTGATGAGGGGCATGGCCTCTCGCACCGCCGCGACGAGCATCTTCTCGAAACAGATCGCCATGATCGAGACCATGTTCATGTAGGTCGAAAAGGCAGGATTGCCTACGTTCCAATTGAATGGCACGTCTCCGTCGAGGTCGAAGTGGATGCGTCGAATCTCCAAGTCGGTCATGCCGTTACCTCGGTCTGCTTGTTCTGACCGCGTTCTGAGACTTCGTCGGGTTCTGCGGTTGTGTGGGTGCGGATCGACACCGACATCGTCATTGCCACCGCGAGTAGAAAGCACGCTGCGGCGTAGGCCGCGTTGCCGGTCGGCGTGCCGTCGGCGGTGATGCCGTTGGAGGCGTTGAGGTTGGCCGGCAGGGCCGTGAGCCACAGTGCGCCGATCACCACCAGGAACATCGGACCGAATGCCCGGACGAACGGGTTCGGTATGGCCGGCAGGGGCGCTGCGGTGCGCCACTGACGCGGCAGAACCGGCAGGGCCACCACGGCGAAAACCGCGAGGAACACCACGTACACAGCCCACCGCAACGGCCCGTTCGGATGTTCTGCGCCGGCCAACAGGATCGGAAGGTTGGCGATGACCAGTCCTACGGGGACCAGCACCGCGACGCCAAAGGTGCGCAGCACCAAAGCCGTTGGACTCATCGCTTGTCCTCGCGTGTGCGGTCGAGCTACGAGAAGCTGCGTGAAGAGTGCGACCAATGCCGGTCCCACCGTCGCGAACAGCAGCACGCTGCTCATCGGCACCGACGCAAGCGTCGGACGGTTGATCGCGTTGTCGGTGTTCCACGCCCACCACCGCAGTTGCGGGCCGAGTTGATCGAAGATCTCGTAGAAGCAGTGGTGGACGAATCCCACGCACACCGCACCGATGACCGCTCCCCGGTCGCGGAAGACACCGAGGCTCCGCACGATTTCGTAGGCCAGCATCATCATCGCCGGGTACAGGGCGACGATGTAGAGCGGTAGCCGGTCGTACATGAACTCCACGGTGAAGACGTTGTGGGCGAAGACCGCGCCGATGGTGTCGTCGACGCCGAACACGGCCGGAAAGTACAGCGGCGGTTCGACGATCAGCAGATAGATGACCGTGGAGAACCAGATCACAAGATTGACCGGGTCGCCGTCGCGCCGCAGCCGTCGGATCGCCCACCACAGCGCCAGGACAGCGCCCGCAACGACCGTCAGTTCGAGGACCGGCAGCGTCCAGTTGGCGAGGTCGAATGGATTGCGGAGGTGAACGACGGGCGCGGCGTGCTCGCAACTAAATCCAAGTCGATTCGCGATGCGTTCGATGTCTTCGCTGCATTGACCGCTCATCGCCTGCTACCTCGGAACTATCGCTAGACGGAACCGTTGCAGGTCGTCATCCCCGATCTGCGGATCAACCGGGGTTACCGCGGCCCTTACCGATACCATGACGATACAGTCATACCAGTGATGTATCGCCGCTGTCTAGGTACGCCGACCCACTCACCGATGGGGCGTTAGATTGCTTAGATGCGGACTCATGGATGGCTAGGCGAGCCGCCACGCAGCGATGACGAAGCAGTCGCACGGATCGTGGCGGCGGCTGATCGGTGTGTCCAACAACGCGGAGGCCAAACCACTATCGCCGACGTTGCGACCGAACTTGGCGTCAGCAGGGCGACGGTCTATCGGTACTTTCCGAGTACGACCGCACTGCTACGCGCCGCCGCCACCGAGGGGACGCGCCGATTCCTGGAACGCCTCGCCGACAGCCTTCGTTCGTTCGACGACGTCTCGGAAGCCGTCATCGAAGGCGTCGTCCAGGTCGTCAGCGCAGTGCCCGACGAACCCTATCTCCAGCTTCTGCTCGACGAGCCATCCCACACGTTGCTTCGGAGCGTCACTTCCGCAACTGCCCGCCGCATCGGGCAGACCGTCCTGTTGGAGAGCACCGCAATCGACTGGGACCGAACGCCGCTCACGTCAGAAACGCTCGACGAACTGATCGAATGGACGCTTCGCGCGGTGCAGTCGTTCATGTCCAATCCCGGCGATCCGCCACGAGAACCTGATGAACTGCGCGGCTACCTTCGCCGCTGGCTCGCGCCCGCGATCAGGCAGTGGGTAGACAGTCCGGCCACTGAAACGGTCGGTTGACCGCCCTCAGTCCGCCTGTTCGGCCAACACCCTGTAGACGGTTGCGCGGCTGACGCCGAGCGCACTAGGTCCCCGCCGACTCGCCACTGTCGTGCCGCTCCGGTAAGTCACCGGTGTCTAAACCTGCGGTCCAGTTCGACGTCGGTTCATCGGCTCGGCGTCGGCGGACGGCGTAGAACGAAGGGAGAGTTCATTAGCTGGCTACGTGCCTAGCGCAAAGGGGCGCCATGAACGGCAGCGACGACGCGGACACCGCGAAGTGGGACCCGGTATTTACCAGGCAGGTCAAGAATGCGGTGGGGCCGGTCGTCAAACGGTATTTCCGGGCAGAAGTCAACGGCCTCAAGTCGCTGCCGGCCAGCGGAGGCGCGCTAGTGGTGTCCATGCACTCCGGCGGTGTGCTGACCCCCGACGTGCTGATCTTCGCGCCGGCGTTCTACGACGCCTTTGGATACGACCGCCCGCTCTACATCCTGGCGCATACCGGCGTACTGCTCGGCCCGCTGGGGACCTTGTTCTCGCGTGTCGGAGGCATCGAGGCATCCCCGGACAACGCTGCCAAAGCTCTACGATCCGGTGGCGTGGTGCTGGTATTTCCCGGCGGAGACTACGACGCATTCCGGCCCACCCGTATGGCCAACACCATCGACTTCCATGGCCGCACCGGCTACGTTCGAACCGCCCTTGAGACCGGTGTGCCGATCCTCCCGACGGTGTCGATCGGCGGGCAGGAAACCCAGTTCTTCCTCGCCCGTGGAGACGCGCTGGCCAAACGGCTCGGGCTGCACCGGATCCGGTTCAAGGCGCTGCCGCTGACATTCGGTCTGCCGTTCGGCTTGACCACCGTGCTGCCACCCAATTTTCCGCTGCCCGCGAAGATCATCATGGAAATGTTGGAGCCCATCGACGTCGCTGCACGATTCGGTGACGAACCCGACGTAGACGAGGTCGACGCGCACGTGCGCTCAGTCATGCAGACCGCGTTGGACCGGCTGGCCCGCCAACGCCGGTTCCCGATACTGGGCTAGGCCATCTCGATACGTTTGGTCGCCATCCGCCGACATCTTCGCGGCGGTCTCGTGTCCGCCGGAGTTCTCCGTGTTTGTATCGCCGGTCATCGCAGAGGTAGCTTATACGTTTAAGTGAGTTAAGGGCGCCTGTACACAGGACGGTTGCCGCGCGCTTCCAAGCCTCCTCGCTTCCGACTCAAGGAGGAGTTGCCATGTCAGCCGAACATGCCGTCATTGCCGACGTGCTGGTCATCATCGGCACCGGTGCGATGGGGATGTCAGTAGCCCGCAGAATGGGTGCCGGACGAACCATCGTGCTGGCCGACATCGACGAACACCTCCTCGCACAAGTGGCAGAGGGTCTCATCACCGACGGTCACCACGTCCTGAAGAAGACCGTGGACGTGACATCGCGCGATTCGGTCGCCGATCTCGCCGCCTTCGCCGGCGACGCTGGGCGGGTAGTGCACCTTGTGCACACTGCTGGGCTATCCCCCAGCCAGGCGTCGGCGGAAGCCATCCTTGCCGTCGATCTACTCGGCGTCGCGTTGGTGCTCGAAGAGTTCGAACACGTGATGGCACCGGGCGGGTCCGGAGTGGTGATTGCAAGCATGTCCGCGCACATCATTCCTCCACCCGACGCCGCCGTAGAAGCACAACTGGCCACAACGCCGACCGACGAGCTGCTCAGCTTGCCTGCATGCATCGAAGCCATGAACACGGGCCCGCTTGCGTACCCATTTGCGAAGCGGGCCAACGTGGTTCGAGTGGCCGCCGCCGCGAAATCGTGGGGGCGCCGCGGAGCGCGGATCAACTCGATCAGCCCGGGCATCATCTCCACCGCCATGGGACGCCTCGAACTGGACAGCGAGAACGGCCAGATGATGCGCGCCATGGTCAAGAGCTCCGGCAGCGGACGACTCGGAACCCCCGACGACATCGGGGCAGCCGCCGAACTGCTGCTCGGCCCACTGGCTGCGTTCATCACCGGAATCGATCTCCTCGTCGACGGCGGTGTCATCGCCGCACTCCGGACAGGCGGCTTCGAACAAGCCGACTGACCCTGGCGCTCCAGTACCGGCTCCACGGCGGTCTACATGCCAGGATGAGGGTGTTCGCTTGAGTGGGGAGCTGAGGTCATGGTGCAGAAAGGCAGCCGGCCGACGTCGTCTGACGTCGCGCGGCTGGCAAACGTATCGCAGGCGACGGTCAGCTATGTACTGAACGGCGCAGCGGGCCAGAAGATCTCTACGAAGACCCAGACCGCCGTCTGGAATGCCGCCCGCGAGTTGGGGTATCGCCGTAATCTGGCGGCCCGGAATCTCAAAGCTGGCCGTGGCGGCGTCGTGTTGTTCGTCTTCCCACGCATGGGGCTCGGTGAGTGGCCGTTAGAGGCGGGTGGCCAGGTGACGAAAATCCTTGCGCGACATGGCATCGTGCTCTCGATGCAGTTCGAGACCGATGACGGTTCGAATGTGATTGAAGCGATCGCCGACCTCGATCCGATCGCGATCGCCAGCACGTTCCCGCTCAGTGGCGATGTGGCGGCTGCGGTCGCCGCCGCGGGCATACCCCAAATCAGCCTCGGCGACGGACACTTGGGTGAGTTAGGGGAGCTGAACTCGGCCGTTGGCGAGTTGCAGGTCGATCATTTGACCTCTCTTGGGCATCGACGGCTGGCCTTCGCGTTCTCCGATGCCGCGGCTCTGCGCCCCTTGGGTGATTACTACTTGGACGGGGTGCGCGCCGCCGCAGCCAAGCGTGGCCTCCCCGAGGTCTTGGATGCGACGGTGGCCACCGATGGCTCCGACGCGGCTCATGTCGTAAAACGGTGGGTCGGTGACGGCGTCACCGCGGTATGCGCGCAGACCGATCCCACGGCGTTCATCGTGCTGCACGGTGTGCGGCGCGCCGGGTTGCGTTGCCCGCAGGACCTTGCGGTCATCGGCGCTGATGCGAACCCCTCCGGCTATGTCAGCGAACCACCCCTGACATCAATTGCGTTCGATGCCCAGACAATCGTCGACACCGCAGTGGCGGCAGTCCTCGACCTCCTGGGTCTCCCGACAGAAGAGGAGTCAAAGAACCACCACTCCATCGCCCGGTTGGTGCGGCGCAACTCAACCTGATACTCAACGGCTTACCGCAGTACCGTCCCGCCATCGATATTCAGCACCTGCCCGTTGATCCAGCTGCCGTCATCGGACATCAGGAACGCGACCAGCCCAGCGACATCCGTGGGTTCCCCGACTCTGGTGCCACGTATGCGCTTGAGCGCAGAGGACTGCAGATCCGGCCACTGCGGTACAGATCGGATCGCTTGGGTCGCAGTGAACCCCGGCGCGACAGCGTTACAACGGATACCCTCTTTTCCCCATCGAGAGGCGACATGCCTTGTAAGCGCACCGATTCCGGCCTTAGCTGTCGCGTAGGCCGGCCGGGCAGGCTCGCCCTGAAAGGCTGCGGCCGAAGACATGTTGACGATGACACCGCCACCGCGGGCGAGCATGAGCGGAATGGCGTGCTTCATGGAGAGCACGTATCCACGCAGGTTCACCGTCATCGTTCGGTCCCAGATCTCGAGATCGATATCGACCACGTCGGTGTCGCCACGCAGGGTGCTCATGTCCGCGCCGACGTTGAACAGCAAATCCACGCCACCATAGGTGGTGGCCGCGGTGTCGAACAGGGTGCGGACTGAATCCTCTTCTGCAAGATCAAAAGAGACAGGGGTGGCGGTGCCACCGGCCGACGTGATTTCCTCGGCGGTGTGACGACCCCCACCGTCGGCGGGGTCGCCGACGACGACGCGGCAGCCCTCTTCGGCAAGTCTTTTCGCGGTCGCTGCGCCGATGCCGGTCGCACCGCCGGCCACCACAGCGACCTTATCGCCCAGTCCGCTCTCGGCCATTGCACGCTGCCTTCCTGCCGGTCCCCGACTATGGCAGTACGACAACACAATCGGGAGGTTCGTCGGCCCACACTACGCGGAATTGTTTCGAGCGATCGTCAGTCAAAGGTCACGACGACCTTGTCGGCGGCGCCGGGAGTGGAGGCGGTCTTGAATGCTTCTTCGACGTCGGCGAAAGGGATGGTGTGGCTGACGATGACAGCGTACTTTTCCCAGTTGGCGATGATGTCTGCGGTGACCTCGAAGATCTCGTCCGGGTAGCCCATCGATCCGAGAATGGTGATTTCGTTGCCCATGATGTTGATGAATTCCACCGGGACCTGTTCTTTGTGAACGGCGATGATCCCGAGCGTCGCACCCTTCTTCGCGGCGGCCAGCGCGGTGTTGATGACCGCGGGAGCGCCGGCGGCGTCGAAATAGATGTCAGTGCCAGCCTTTCCAGGGAACATCGACTCCCCTCCGCCATGCAACTCGATCAACCGCTGCAAAACATCTTCTTCAGCGGAGTTGATCACTGCATCCGCGCCGACTTTGAGCGCCTTGTCCAGCCGTGCAGGGATGAGGTCGACGACCACCACGTGACTGACCCCGAATGACTTATATCCGATCGTCGCGCCCAACCCGATCGGGCCGGCACCGAACACCACCACTTTGTCCGACGGTTTCGGCCGGGTGCGGTTGACTCCGTGACGTGCGACGGCCATCGGTTCGTTGAGCGCGGCTACTTCGAACGGAATGTGGTCGGGCACGACCTCCAATGTCTTTCCGCGGACTGCGTCCTCGATGAGGAGATAGTCAGCGAGCGCACCCAGCGCGCCACCATTGCCGATGATCCCGCTGGGCGCGGCCATCGGGTTGACGACGACGTGGTCGCCGACCGAGATGGCAACGACGTCGGAGCCCACTTCGACAACCTCGCCGGCGGGTTCGTGGCCCAACGGGGTGTGGCCCTGACGGGGCGGCAGTCCGCCCATCGCGATGAACATCGCGTCAGACCCGCAGATCCCACAGGCGCGCATCTTGATGAGAACATCGTTGGGCCCGACTTCGGGTTTCGGTACGTCGACGACCTCGGTTTGCCCCGGGCCGGTCACCATTGAGATCTTCATCCAAATCCTCTTCTATGACGTGCTTTCCAACTCGATGTCGAAAGTCGAGAGGTACTCCTCGAAGACCGGTTCGAGCATCTCGACGCTCAGCCCGTATTGGTCGAGGGTGTAGGCGTTCAGCGCGAACCTATCCTGCGGGTGCTCAGCCAGCCAGGCTTGCATGCGCTTCTCCACGTCGGCGGTCAGCGGGTCGCCTGCCCAGGCGTACAGGTTGCGCATCACCTGCATCGGGTCACGCATCATCTCGTGGTAGTACATGTGGAAGAAGCGGTCGTCGCCGAGGCGTTCGCGGGCCCGCAGGGGTCGCTCGACGTGGGCCCGCATCTGGTTGAGAGCGTTACGGCCCATCGCCTCGGGATCCATACCGCCCTCGATATGAGTGAGCCCCTTGGGCAACTTGAACAGGTTGCACAGTGACCCCGTCGCCCTATACGGGTCGCGGTGCGCCCACACCATCCGGACGTCGGGGAACACCTTCAGCAGCGTGTCGATGTGCACCGAGTGCGACGGCATCTTGAGGTTCCACACCCCGGGGGCTTTGGACTGCAGGATCTGCAAGACCAGTTTCTGGTACTCGTAGGCGCTCGTCATGTCGGCCTCGTCGATGAGCCACTCTGCATAACGTGATGTTGACAAGAAGGAATCCCAGGACAGCCCCTTGAAATCTTGGGCGTGCAAGAACATATCCTCGGTGGGACCGTCGGCGTCTTCCCAGTGCGGGAGCGGCATCTTCGCCTTGATGGCGTAATCGACGATCTGCTTTTGGTCTTCGAGCAGTGCCAGACATCGCGGGTCAGTGCGCAGCGTTTCGGTGGTAGCCGGCGGGACTGGGTGCACGGGCTCCCAATGGAGCAGCGATCGGCGCGCAGGATCGCAGTCAAGCAGATAGCTGACGACTGTGGTGCCGGTGCGCGGCATACCGAGTGTCACCACGGGCCGCTCGATCCTCTCCTCGAAAACCTCGGGATGGTGCTGCACATAGTCGGTCACCCGAAGCCGGTTACTGAGCGCGGCGACAATACTCTCGATCAGGTAGTCGCGGCCGTGCGGTGCGATCACTGGGGAGGCGTTCAGCTCCTCGAGCAGGATGGCCAACCCGGGCCGCCAAGACTCAGACCCGATCTCGCTGAGACCCGTGCGCTCGCAGGCCAACTCCAGCGCATCGTCAGGCGTCGATACCGTGGCCGGTTGGTTCACCATCGTCGCTCCAAATCCGTTGTCGCTGCTCATCAATCAGACCGTCAGGTATCCGCCGTCGACGGCGTATGTCGCGCCGGTGACATAGCTCGCTGCCGACGAGGACAGAAAGAGTGCCGCTGCGGCAACTTCGTCAGGCGTGCCCATCCGGTTCATCGGGGTGTGTCGCATCTCGGGTTCCAACATCTCCGGGATGTCGAGGACCGGATGAGTCATCCGGGTGTCGATCAACCCCGGAGCGACCGCGTTGACACGGATCGCGTCGTCGACCCATCGGCGGGCGAGGTTCTTGGTGAACGCCACCAGGCCCGCCTTGGAGGAGCTGTAGGCAGGCACCTGCACTGCCGAGACAAATGCCGACATCGACACGATGCTGACGACGCTGGCCCCGCCTGGGGCGGCGCTGGCTTTAAGGCGATCGTGACATGCCATCGTCAGGCGCATGTGCGCGCTCATGTTGACGGCCACCGAGCCGACGTAGCCGTCGGGATCCCATTCGTCTTTTCCGCCCGCATAGGGACCGCCAGCGTTGTTCACAAGAATGTCGAGATCGCCCAGGGAGTCGGACAATGCATCGATGGCCTTGGTGTCCGACGCCTGACACTGGCGAAAGGTCAACCCGCTGAGGTCTTGTTCCGGGTAATCCTCTGGGGAAGCCCGGGTGCCCGTGACCGTCACAGCGGCACCGGCTTCGACGAACTGGCTGGCGATTGCGTAGCCGATTCCGCTGGTTCCGCCTGTCACCAGTACGTTGGCACCGGTGAAATCGAAGGTCACGGTATTCATGACGTCGTCCTTAATTCGTCGATTGACTTGGTGAGCCAGGCTCTCTCCCAATAATTTTCAGCTGAGGCCAACAACTGTTCGTGCGCCTCGACACCGATGGCCCGTGCTGCGTTGTTGTTGGCTTCGACAGAGAGCACCAGGTCGACGAGGTGTAGCGCTTCGAGCGGTCGGCCACCGTTCAGATGCGCCTGGGCCGCCTGCACGAGCGCATCGGCGCCGGCGGCGGCGACCAAATCAGCGGCGACCGCGGCACGCGGGACGTGATAGAGCTCGGTGGTAGCGCGATGGTGGAACCACCCGGAATACATCTCCCAGATCGCGCGTACATTCCATGACGTCTTGCCGTAGGTCTCACCGACGTCAAGTTGAACGGGCACGCTGATTTCACCCATCAAGGTGTGGACGTCCTTGCCAGCCTCCATGCCTTCGACGGTGCGGTCATGGACCGACTGCATCGCGTCGCGCATGGCGGTGACCTCTTCGGTGATCCGGTCAGCACCGTCGATGGGATTGAAGTGCCCGGTAATAATCCGTTCGGGTTTGAGGGACAGGACGCTGTTCAGTGCGTCGATGTACTGCAGCGGGTCGCGGTAGCGATCCCCCCTGATAGTGGACAGGTTCGGCACCACACCGAAAAGCGGCCCAAAGAGGTTGCCGGTGAACAACACTCGGTCATCGGGCAGCCACACCACCAGCGAGTCGGTGGTTTCGCCTCCGGGGGTCGCCAACAGTTTGAGCTTGCGGCCACCGACCTCGAGCTCGAGCGTGTCGCCGAACGTGACGGTAGGTTCGGGGTACGACATGTCAAGTGTCGAAAGGTCCATCGTCTTCAGGTTCTCGGCCATGGCGGTCGCGATGTGCCCGAACCCGAAGGAAGTGTTGCGCATGCGGAACTGCATCAGGCGCTGTGAATCGTCTCGCCAGATCCGGTAGTTGGCATGCATCACGATCTCGGTGCCCGGTTCGCGCAGCGACGTCACACCTCCCCAGTGGTCCGGGTGGCCCTGTGTGACGATGATGGTTCGGGTTGGTCCTGGGCATTGCGGATCGAACGCCTGTTTGCGCAAGGGTCCTTCGAATACCAGTCCGGTATTGATGATCACCCGGCCGTCGTCGGTGCCCAACGCATAGGCGTTGGAGACGCCGGGCGACATCCAGATGTCCTGGCCGAGAGCGGTCGCCAATTCCCCGGTTGCCGGAGCCAGATCGGCCACGCCCGGGCGGTCGCGATAGATCCCGGCTTTCACCTCGGCTCCATCCGGCAGTCGGTGTCATGGCGCTCTCTCCAGCAGGCGCCGCCTCTGGCAGCCTCCGCCAGGCGAATTTCAGTTGCGGTGCGCGTGAGGTGGACCATCAGGAAATACATCGAACTTTTACGGGCCTGCTAGCTGTCACGAAAATGTGCCTCTCTGGATCGAGACCGGAGCTTATACGTTTAAGCTACTGTGTGGAAGGCCACATTCTCAATAGAGGCTGATCTACGCGACGGAGCAAGACACTTCTGCATCGCAACCCCGAAGGAGGGTCAATGAACGCCCCGACTCCGACCGCCAAGCTGCCGGGCCCTATCCGCCAGATCGGCTTTGTGGTCACCGACGCCGACAAAGCGCTCGAGTCTTGGGTCGCATTGGGGGTCGGCCCCTGGTATTTAGTCCGCGGACAGCACCAGCGCGCTCTCTACCGCGGCGCGCCCTGCGATGTGACGCTGACGATCGCGTTCGCCAACTCCGGCGACATGCAGGTCGAAGTGATCCAGCAAGAGAACGACACCCCGAGCATCTACACCGAATTTCTCGCGACCAAGGGCGACGGATTCAACCAGTTCGCCTATTGGGCGGACGATTTCGATGCGACCGTCAAGTCCGTTCAAGATGCCGGCTGGCCGGTGGTCTGGTCGGGCGGCGAAAGCGACGGAGTGCGCTATGTCTACGCTGAGCCGCCGGGCGGCCCCGCCGCGATCATCGAGATCATGGAACTCAACGAGGCCACCACCGGCCTGGGAGAATTCGTCCGCGCCGCCGCCGACGGCTGGGACGGCAGCGACCCGATCCGATCCCTGCTCGGAGATTGACGAGTCCAGCGGTGAGCGCACCGTCAGAACCTGGCGCATGGTTCGTGCGGAATCTCATCCTCAGATCGCCAAGCCCTTCCACCACGTGACCACGGTTCGGTCGCCGCGCACCGCAACGGACCCGTCAGGCAACCGATTCCACATCCATAGCAACAGATCGGACGCTGAACCGGTGAGTTCAACGCCCGGGACGCCGGGATCTCGATCGTCTCCGGCAGGAATGAGAGATAGGACGCGCGAATCGTCGATGTCGGTCGGCGAGAGCAGTACCGCTGTGACAGGCGGTGACTCGGCCACTGCGTGCAACATGAGGGGCAGAAATTCCTGGGAGTACTCATCGATGCCATCCAGGGCGAGTTGGGCATCGATGATCTTCGGATCTAGATTGACGGCGTTCTCAGCGTCGTTGAGATGAATCGCCACTTCCAACGCGGCCTTGCGGCGCCACCAGACACTCCCCAGAGCGCCTCGAAGGGGCGTCCACACCAGTTCGCCAGGCGCAGTCGCCGACAGTATCGACAGCAGTTCATCGAGCGACTCTTCCGACCACCGCAGCAACGCGTCACGGCCGGTGGGTGCCGGTGCCAGAATACGTTCCTGCGCAGTAAGTCCCGAAGACACACAGCGACTCATCCACCGGTTCGCGCCAGAGACATGGGCCAACAGATCCCCCAGCGTCCAACCGGGGCAGGCGGGAACCGGCAGGCCGAGATCACTGCGGGCCGCGATATCCACTAGCGCTCTTCCGTTAGCTTCGATCGACATGAGGTAGTCGAAGGTCACGGAAGTCACCATTCGCTTTGGGCGGCTATCGGTTCCATCGCCGGCGGTTCAGCGCATAGAGCCACGGCAAGGTCAGAAATGGCGTCATGTAGAATATGTCGAAGATCCACCATCCGGTGACGCCGTAGAGCGAATTACCAAAGCGGTCAGGAAAATTCAGCAGCAGATTGCTCAGGTACCCGGTCCACAAGAACACGTACGCCCACCCGGTCAGGATCATCCAGCGGTAACCCCATCGCCTCAGCTTGATGAACGCCCATGCCGCCACGATCCGGGCCGGGAAGATCATGAACACGGCGAACATCGCGAAGCTCTTCTCCGCGCGGTCGGAAACGCCGCCCAGCCAGGTCGAGTTGTAGTGGTAGTAGTACCCGCCGTCGATCATCCGGCCGAACCCCCACGACATCGTCTGCAGCATATGAGTGTTGTGCGCGAACATATCCAGTGACCAGCCGACGAAGTTGATGCTGGCGTCGACGAGCGCGAACATGCCGAACACCGTTACCGCCGTTGGGCGCACCCATTCACCCAATTGGCGGGCACGGTGCAACTTGGACAAGCCGACTGCGATGAGAATCAGTCCAAGCGGCCCCAGCATGATGGTGCCGCAACACAGCGCGCCTGCAAGCAGCCAACGGTCTGCCTTGTCGGACTGCGGACTGCTCAACGGGTCTTTATTGGCATTGACCTGAACCGCCGTTTGATTACTCACTTGATTCACCATCCATACCGGAGCAGAACGACGGGCAGAATCGACGCTGCGAGAATCGCGACGCCCGCAGTGCAGAAGACCGCGATACCGATGAGAACCCTCGTGAGGTTCGGTACCTGGATGAAGTACCAACTCTCATCGCGCGAAAGGTCGGCACCGTCGTCGGCAGGCAGCGGATCATCTTCGGCCGGCGCCTCCAGTCGGCTGATCAGCCAGTACCAGGCGAACAGGATCCCCACGTCAACAACGAATGCCCCGCCCAGGATCGCGCCGTCACCAAAGAATCCCTGACCCTTCACGGTTCCGAGCGGCGCTAGTCTGCCGTCACCAAAGCCGCTGCCGTAACCGTACTTAGCGGCGACGACGTAGGACACAATGATCCCGCCGATGAAGAACACGGCGCAAAACGCGACTAGCGCATATATCGCGTGGCGCCGACCTCTGATCACATCTGTTTCGATCAATGTCGCTCCTTTGCAGACATCGTTTGAACTGTCGAGCGGCCCGTCTCAATAGGGCTGAGCGCGATCGAAGGTGACTCGTAAACAGTCATGTAGGCCCGCATCCGAACAAGAACATCGCGTGGGCCGACCTCAGGCAGGGCGGCATCGATCACTTCGACCACACCGGGTGAGGTGGCCGTCGTTACCTTCATTGCAGCTCATTTCCCAGAAAAGTGTTGAGCCGCCATCGCCTTCAGTAAGTCCGGCCGGTCGGGGCACAAGTCGGCCGCTGACAAGCGCGAGCCCCCGATCATGGGTTGCCCTCGAGCTCGATGTCGAACGTGGAGAGATACTCGGCGAACGTGGGCTTCAATTTCTCCACGGACAGCCCGTACTGATCGAGGCTGTAGGTGTTAGGGGCGAATCGGTCTTGAGGGTGCTCGGTCAGCCAGGTCTGCATCCGGGCTGCCGTCTCATTCGTGAGCTCGTCGCCGGCCCAGTCGTAGATCCGGCGCATTACGTCCATGGGGTCGTTCATCATCTCGTGGTAGTACATGTGGAAGAAGCGGTCATCACCGATGCGATCGCGCGTTCGCAACGGCCGTTCGACATGAGACTTCATCTGAGTCATGGCGTTTCGCCCCATGGCCTCGAAGTCGACTGCTTCGGGATGGTGCACCAGACTTTTGGGCATTTTGAACAGGTTGCACAGCGAACCGGTGGCTTTGTAGGGATCGCGATGTGCCCAGATCAGACGCGCATCGGGGAAGACCTTCAGCAGGGTCTCGATGTGCACCGAGTGCGACGGCATCTTCAAGTTCCAGGTGCCCGGGGCTTTCGACTGCAGCACCTGCAAATAGTGCTTCTGATACTCATAGGCGCTGGTCATATCCGCTTCGTTGATCAACCACTCGGCGTACCGCGACGTCGGGAGGAACGCGTCCCAGGACAAGCCCTTGAAATCCTGGTTCTGGATGAACATGTCCTCGGTCGGCCCGTCAGCGTCCTCCCAATGTGGGATCGCCACTCGGCCGTCTTGGATCATCTCCAAAAGACGCTGTCGGTATTCGAGCATGGCCAGACATCGTGGATCGGTACGTAGCATTTCCGATGATGCCGGTGGTACCGGCTCCAGACATTCCCAGTGCAGCAACGACCGACGCAGAGGGTCTTGGTCGAGCAGGTAACTGATGACGGTCGTGCCGGTGCGTGGCATGCCCAGCACGACCAAAGGCCGCTCGACCGGAGCGTCGAGCACTTCGGGATGTGACTGGATGTAATCGTGAATCTGAACACGCCGACCCAGTGCGTCGACGCAGTCGCCGATGATCTGTTCGCGACCATGCGGTGTGAACGCCGGTGAGTTGTTGGCCTCGTCAAGAACAATGGCCAGGCCGGGGCGCCACGAGTCGGAATCGATGTCGCTGAGACCGGTGCGTTGCGCGACAACCTTAAGGACGTCGTCGGGCGTGGCCACGTCGTCGAGTTCACCCACTGTTGTTGCCTTCCTGTTCTTTTCGGTGGCGGATCGGAGCCGAGCTCAGACGGTCAGGTATCCGCCGTCGACGGCAATGCTGGTGCCGGTGATGTAGGAGGCCATGTCGGTGCATAAGAACAAGACAGCGCCAGTGATGTCCTCGGGGACGCCGAGTCGGCCCAACGGCGTGTGGAATCCGATCTCCACATCCATGACCTCGGGGATGTTTTCTACACCCGCACTCATTCGCGTAGCGATCAGTCCGGGGGCGACGGCGTTGACACGAATACCATCACCGGCCCAGCGACGTGCGAGGTTCATGGTGAACGCGACCAGACCAGCCTTCGACGAGCCATATCCGGGCACCATCACTGCCGAGCGGAACGCCGACATCGAGACGATGCTGACCACGCTGGCGCCCCCTGGTGCGGTGCTGGCCTTGAGTCGCTCGTGACAGCCCATGGTTAGGCGCATGGGGCCGAACATGTTCTGGGTAACCGCTGCGGCGTAACCGTCGGGTGTCCACTCGTCCTGGCCGCCTGGAAAGGTTCCACCGGCGTTGTTGATCAGAATGTCGAGGTCACCCAGTGAGTCGACCAGCGTCTCGACGGACGCCGGATCAGACATTTGGCACTGGCGATAGCTAAAAGCGCTGAGGTCGATGTTGTCATAGTCGTGCGCTGACGCGCGAGTGCCGGTCGCAGTCACTTTCGCCCCTGCCTCCGCAAACGCGACGGCGATGCCGTGGCCAATGCCGCTGCTGGCCCCTGTTACCAGGACGTTGGCTCCGGAATAGTCAAAGGTAAGGGTGTTCATGCGGTGGTCCTCAACTCCTCGATCGATTTGCCGAGCCAGGCCCTCTCCCAGAAGTTTTCGGTGCTTGCCCGCAGAGCTTCATGTGCGTTGAGCGCAACAGATCGCGCTGCTTTGTCAGTGGGTTCGGCCGCTAAGACAAGGTCGGTCAGGTGTAGCGCCTGCACGGGTCGGCCCTCATCGACGTGGTGACGGGCGGCCTCGACGAGCGCGTCAGTGCCAGCAGCCTTGACCACGTCGACGGCAACCGATGCTGGTGCGACTCCATACAATTCGGTGGTCGAACGATGTTGGAACCAGCCGGCGTACATCTCCCAAATGGCGCGCACGTTCCAGGAGGTCTTCCCGTAACCCTCACCGATGTCAAATTGTTCAGGCACCCGAACCTCGCGCATCGCGGTGTACAGGTCGGCGCCGGTCGCCATCTGTTCGACAGTGCGGTCATGCACCGCCTGCATGGCATCGCGCATCGCGGTGACTTCCTCAGCGATCCGGTCCGCGCCCTCGATGGGATCAAAGTGCCCGGTGATCAGACGCTCCGGCCTGAAAGACAACACGGTGTTAAGCGACTCGATGTAGAGGATCGGATCGCGATAGCGGTCCCCCCGGATGGTCATCAGATTAGGCACGTGACCGAACAATGGCCCGAACAGATTGCCGGTGAAGAGAACTCGATCGTCGGGAAGCCATACGACCAGAGAATCGGTGGTCTCGCCACCCGGGGTCCATGCCATTTCGAACCGACGGCCGCCCAGCGTCAGCTCTAGCCGCCGGTCGAAGGTGATCGTCGGCTCGGGAAAAGAGAAGTCGATCGTCACCGGATCAACGGTCTTAAAGAAGTCCGCAACGGCGTCAGTGAATTGCTGAAAGGCAAACTGCAATCGCGGCACGCGATAGCCAATGAGCCGTTCATTGTCGTCGCGCCAATACCGGTAATTGGAGTGCATCACGACTTCGGTTCCGTTGTCGCGCAGCGCGCTAATCGCACCCCAGTGATCGCCATGCCCCTGTGTGATGATGATGGCTTGCGTCGGCCCGGCGACCCCGGCGAAGGCCTGGCGCCTCGGCGGACCCTCAAAGACCACGCCGGCATTGACGATGACCCGGCCGTCGTCGGTGGCCACGGCGTAGGCGTTGGACACACCGGGCGACATCCAGATGTCGTCGCCCAACGGTTTAGCGGGATCGCCCGTCGCGGCTTTGAGATCAGTCGCGCTTGGGCGCTCCCGATAAATTCCCGCCATGCCGTCCTCCTTATGGATTCGACAGCGAGCATCGTGCGAGCACGACCTCTGCAGCTAGCCTCCGCCCGGCAACCGGCGGCCATACGCCGTCATGATTAGGCGATTCCACTGGCCGGTAACGCGGTTAACTACATATGAGAACTTATATTCTCACGAAAATCAAATACGAAGTAATACCGCCCTACCCCATCCTTCAACGCGCATCAGCTGCGTATCTGTCGACGAGTACCTGCTTGTAGAGCTTGCCCGCGTCGGTGCGCGGCAGTCGTTCCTCGAAGGAGATTGACCGCGGACACTTGTACTTGGCAAGGCGGTCCTGCACCCATGACATCAGGGTGGACGCCACCTCGTCGCCGGCGTTCGAGGGATCGACCAGTTCGACGACGGCCTTCACCGACTGCCCTAACTCGTCGTCGGGTATGCCAAACACCGCCGCATCCACGACAAGTGGATGGCTGATAAGAACGTGCTCGGCCTCTTGCGGGTAAATGTTCACACCGCCCGAGATGATCATGTTGTGGCGGCGGTCGGTCAGGAACAGATAGCCGTCGTCATCTACGTATCCGACGTCCCCTACCGTCACCCAGCCCTCTGCGCTGATGGCCGACAAGGTCTTCGCCTTGTCGTTGAGATATTCGAACGGGTAACCGCCGTCGTAGTAGATCTCGCCGACCTCGCCTGACGGGAGTTCGTTGCTGTCTTCGTCGAGGATGTGCGGGATGCCCAATAACGGCTTGCCCACCGAGCCCGGCCGCTTCAGCCAGTCCTCAGCACGAATGAAAGAAATGCCTGCGCCCTCAGACGAGCCGTAATACTCGTCGACGATTGGGCCCCACCAGTCGATCATCTGCCGCTTGATGTCCGGCGGACACGGCGCTGCCGCATGGACCACCCGCTGCAACGTGGACAGATCGAAGCCCATTCGCGTCGAGTCGGGCAACCGCAACATGCGGACGAACATCGTGGGTACGAACTGTGCGTGTGTAACTCCGTACCGCTGCACGGCATCGAGCGCCTGTTCCGCGTCGAAACGTTCCATCATCACGGTGGTCGCGCCGACCGCCTGTGCGCACATCGACCACATCGCCGGTGCGGTGTGATAGGTCGGGGCTGGGCTCAGGTAGACGGAGTCCGCCCCAACGCCGAGCGCTTCGAACACCGGTGTCGACAGGCTCGTCATGCCGGCGCTGGCCGTTGCGCTCATCGGCCGGCGGATGCCCTTCGGCCGCCCGGTGCTGCCGGCCGAATACTGAAGCAGCTGGCCGTCGCGCTCGTCGGCTATTGGCGTAGGCGGCTCGCTCGCCACGCACTCCGGATACCGTTGCCAGCCATCGAGTTCAGCATCGGCGAGCAGCGCAACGGCGGGAAGCCCACGTATCAGCTGGCTGGAAAGTTGTTGGCACACAGCACGCATCGCCGCAGACGAAATCAGCGCCTTGGCACCGCAATCGTCCACGATGTAGGCGATCTCCGACGCGGTCAGATGCGTGTTGACCAACGTGTAGTAGAGCCCGCTTCTCCGAGCCGCCCACATCACGGCGTGGACATGCTCGTTATTCTCCATCAGCACGGCGACCGTGTCAGCAGGTCGTAAGCCAGCACCGCGGAGATGGTGGGCCAGCCGATTCGCTCGCTCCTCGAGCTCTGCAAAAGTCACCATAATGCCCGAAGGATGAAGTATGACAGCGGGTTTCGTTGATCCGGCGTGGTCGCGAATCTGCATGGTTGCCCGCGTGCCTCAGCGCGTCACGTCGCGAAAAGCCTCGACGAGCGACGATAGGGTCTCGACCGCGAGATCGCGATCAGCGGAGAATGACGCTGGGAACCGGACATCGGTGACTCCGGCCGCTATAAGCGCAGGGACCCCAGCCGCCGTTGCCGCGAGGTCGATTGACCCGTCGTTGCGTTTCACAACGCGTGCGATGCCCTGAACCTGCAGATCCATAGGGTCGCCACCGAATTCGCGTACTTTGTCCTTCATCGCCGCGACCGCGCCGGTGATGTCAGCGTATGCCGGCCCCCACGGAATCCAGCCGCTCCCAAAGCGTGCGATCCGACGCGCCACGGCCTTGTTAACGGTGCCACTGATCCACAACGGGACGCCTCCGGGTTGCAACGGCTTGGGCATCTGGTGAATGCCGTCGAATGTCAGCTCGGGGGACTGATAGGACGCCCGTTGCTGTGTCCACAACGTGCGACAAACCTCGAGGGTGTGGTCGAGCAGCCGCCCGCGGTCCTCGAATGGCAGTCCGACCGCTTCGTACTCCTCGCGCTGCCAACCGACTCCGACACCCAAGTCAACCCGACCGTCCGACAACACATCCAGGGTCGCGAGTTGCTTGGCCAGAACCGCGGGACGCCGCAACGCGGCCAGCAGAATTGCTGTGCCCAGCCTGATGCGGGTGGTCGTGGCGGCGATCGCCATCAGGACCATCAGCGGCTCGAGCCAGCTTCCGTCCGGCCCAGTCGGCTGCCGGCCGCCGGCTTGGCCGCCGATCGACGGGTCAGCATAAGCGTCCAGGTTCTCACCGAACACAACGTGGTCGGACACCACTACCCGGTCCACCCCGGCCACATCCATCGCACGGGCCATATCGAGCATCGCACGCCAGTCATGCTGCGGACCGTCGGTGTATGTCCCTAAGTACAGCGACAATTCGGGGTATCTGACCGGTCCGCGCTCCATGCCCTCTCCTACAAGCTCGTGAAATGTCCGCCATCGATGCCCAGCGTCTGCCCGGTCACATATCTGGCTTGAGGCCCCAACAGCATGGCGACACCGACGCCCACATCGGCTTCCGGATCGCCGACCCGACCAAGTGGGATTTGACGCGAAAGCCTCTCCCCCATAAGCGGATCGGCTTCGATGGCTGCGGTCATCGCAGGTGAGTACGCGAGTGGCGAAACGATGTTCACCGTGACGCCCGTCGGGCCCCATTCGCGGGCTAGGCTTTTCGCGAACCCCCGCAGGGCCCCCTTCATCGTCGAATAAAGAGGCAGTGTGGCACTGCCCTGCATGCCAGCGGCGGAGGTCATCACCACCAGCGTCCCGCCGCGTGCGCGCAGCGCTTCGAACGCCGCCTGTGCGCAGTAATACGCGCCGCGCAGGGATACCGAGACGTGGTGTTCCCAGAGCGCTTCGTCGACCGACTCAAGCTGGTGCGGCTGACTCGACGCGCCGCTGGTCGCATTGTGCACCACGGCGTCGAGGCGCCCAGTCGCCGCAACCGCGGTCGACACTGCGTTGGTCACCGACTCACGATCGGTCACGTCGCACCGGATCCAGGTTGCCCGGTGGCCTCTTGCTCTGATCTCGCCTGTGACGACCTCGCCATTGTTCCCACGGGACCCGACGAACACATGCGCCCCCGCCGCAGCCGAGGCCAGGGCGATACCGCGGCCGACTCCCCCGCCCGCGCCGGTCACCAGTACGGTGAGCCCGCCCAACGTCATGGCACCATCACCGCACCACCATCGACCACCAGGGTCGAGCCGGTAACTCCCGGCCCCGCGCCGGACAGTATGAAGTGCACGGCGCGCACGACGGCGTCCAGCAGATCGACGTCCTTTCGGGCGCCCCTGCCGACGTGCGGCACGAGGTCACCCGCATCACTGACGATCAGTCCGAGCGGGACGACGATGAGGCTCACACTGATCCGGTCGGCTGCCCATTGCCGTGCCGCAGACTTTGCCATCGAACGAATGGCCTCGATCCCGGCGACGTAGGGCGATAGGCCTCCCGCACCGATCAACCCGACGCTCGGTGCCACGACGACAATGTTTCCGCACTGTGCCCGTGTCACTCGGCGTGCCCGCTGAAGCGCCCGCATCGCCCGCAACGGGGCGCCCTCGGCCACGTCCCGCCATTCCGCTTCGGTCGTGTCGATGAGCGGCCGGCTGCTAGGGGCCGGATCCGCGCCCACCACGAGGACGACGCCGTCGCACTCGTCTGGCGGCTGTTCGTCCAGACCGATTGCGCTGCCGTTGAATTCCGACGCGATTCGACTTCCCAGGCCGCCGGGGTCCCCCAGCACGCAAACCCTCACGGTAGGCCCCCTAGCCCCCAGCGCCGGTCCCACTGGTCGACGACGGCTACCTCACACAGTGCCTTTCGCCTGACGGGTCGGTGCCCACCCCTGGGCCAGCCGACGGTTAACAGCGTCGCGATGTGCCAGTCGTCGGGTATCCCGACCAGCGCGCGCAGTTCGGGTGCACACTGGTCATGCCACAGCGTGATCGCCGCGCCCAAGCCCTGCGCACGGGCGGCGAGCAGGAAATTCTGCACGGCGGGGAAAATCGACCCGCCCTGTTGCAGCTCGCTTGCGCCGGCCTGCGGCTGTACACAGAACAACACACATTCGGGTGCGTTGCCACCGACGTGCATGTGCTCCCACATCGCCCTCAAGACACGGGACTTCGTGTCAGCCGCATCGGCCGGGGGCATCCTGAAGCCGTAAAAGTCAGCCATGGTGGCCCACGTCTGCTGCGCTGCCCTGGTGACCACTTCACGGGCTTGCTCGGAGCGCAACACGACGAACCGCCACGGCTGCTGGTTGCCGCCAGACGGTGCCCATGTCGCGGCCTGCAGACACCGCTCGAGTACGTGATCATCCACCGGCTCATCGCGGTACCTACGCACAGCAGACGCAGTTTGCATTACCTCCCACAGGTCCGCAGAGATAGGTGGCTCCCCATCGCATGTCATGCTGGGATCACGGATGGCAACACACCCCGCCACGTTCCGCCGCGTACCGGACCGGTGACCAGTGGCAGATCCAAAGTCGACAACAAGCCCGGCGGTGCGGCCATGACTGCGGGGATGGCGTTGAGTTCACGCATCACGGTCGCGTAGGTCAAGCCACGCATATTGCTTCCCCGGCCGTGCATTTCGATGTCAACCGTGTAGGTGGGCAGACCGTCCACAATCACGCGGTAACCACCGTGTGGCGACGGATGGCGCGGCCAGTCCGGAGCCGAGCCTTCGCCCATGCGGGTGATGTGCTCGAGCACGACGCGCTGCTCGCCGTCCACCATGCCCGCGAGTTTGAAACGCATTCCGCCCATCGTGCCCGGCTCGACCCAGCCCGATGCGACCTCGTAACGCTCGGTTGCCAACCACTTCTCGATCGTCGTCTCGACGCAATCAAGCGGCAAGCCAACCCCGTCGGCAACCAGGTGGACGGTGGGCGCCCATAAGGCGGCGAGGCGCTCGGTGTCGAAAAGGGGAGCCGGATGATCTGGCGGATGCGCAAATCCCATGAAGTCGAACATGATGTCGGGCTGGTTGATCGGGCCGTAGTCGAGTATCTCCAGCATGGTGATGTGCTCGACACGACTGCTGAAGCC
>Ga0302325_10006151_pt1 | contig 27070 bp, 23 predicted proteins | sample Palsa_T0_2_FD_201948 | JGI IMG/M metagenome (GOLD analysis project Ga0302325, IMG submission 201948) | Peat permafrost microbial communities from Stordalen Mire near Abisko, Sweden - Palsa_T0_2 | ecosystem: Environmental > Terrestrial > Soil > Palsa > Peat permafrost | place: Sweden: Abisko... | reverse complement strand
TGATGTCTGGCTCGTAGCGGTGCGCCTTTTTGACCGCCGAGGCGAGATTGTCGGGCACGATGACCCTCGGCAGGCAGCCCATCGCCTCGAAGGCGTGCACGTGGGCGGTGAGCCAAGACGACAGCTCCTGGGAGGCCACCGCCTCGGCGTAGAGGTAGTTCGAGGCGCCGAGCACGGCCACGAACAGCTCAGCCTCCAAGGCGACCTCGCCGCTGCTGCGGTCGTAGATGGGCAGGCGCTGGCCGGGGAAGTCGACGAACAGCTTGTCCCCGGCCCGGTGCTCCTGGCGCATGACGAGGTCGAGGTGCCCCTGCCAGGCCCGGTAGTGCACGCAGAACTGCGAGTAGGAATAGCCGTCGTCGGGGTGGGCCTCTTTGTACTCGAGCCACAACAACAGCAGTGTCACCCCGGGACGGCGGAGCTCGCTGTGGACGTAGTGCCAGTCCGGCAAAGGACGTCGCTCGGCTGGTGGGGCTGGCGGCTTGGCGAACAACCTCGCCTCGATCTCGGCGTCGCTCATGCCCTCGGGCAACGGCCAGCCGATCCCCGCCTCGCTCGCCCGGCGCAGGTGGTCCGCCACCGTGGTGAACGGCACCCCCAGCGATGCCGCCACCTGGCGGCGCGACAAGCCCTGGCCCACGGCCAGTCTCAGAATGTCTCGGACCTTTCGCATCGCCAGACGGGGTCTTGGCACAGCCACCTCCTCGGAGCAGGTACTCCGAGCGACGGTGGCTCACCCGTTCAGCTCAAACGCGGATGCTCCCCGGCCTCCCTAGGGGTGTACGAAAACCTCCAGAACCGGTGTACGAATACGTCCGGAACGGCTGTACGGAAACCACCAGAATCCGCACGAGGCCCATTTCCCGCGGATAAAGCGCCTGGCCGATTTCGACCTGGGAGCAGCACCAAACGTGAACCCGGCCACCATGGCCACCCTGCAGAGCCATACGGGCCCTTGACGACAAGGTTCAGCACTGCCTTCCCCTCATTGAACGGGGCCAGTTGAGCATCGATCTCACGCAGGAACGCCGCGAACAATTTCACGGTGGTGCTGTCACTGGCAGCCAGGATTGGCCTGAGCCGGCACGCAAGATGGATCTTCCTCGTAATGCTCCCGGAGCGGGCCGTGATGAGGTAATCGTCCACGGCCGTGATGCCGTACTGCTGGAAGGCGACACGCTCAGGAACGAACGCAACGTCGAGCCCGGGGAGGCCGTGGTCGGCGAGCAAAGCCGCGAGAACGCTGCCACCGTAGCGGTGCTCGAACCTGGTTCCGCCGCCGCCCGTTGAGACCGGACTCGGCGTCCCGTTAGAATCGCCGCTCAGGCCGACAGAATGGCGGGGACGGATCTTGCGGACTGGCCCCCCATCGCCTGCCCGCTTCACAGCCGCTGAGCCTATCGCTGCCTGTCCTACGTGAGGCGGTGCGTCTGGCAAGAGGCGGCGGAACTAAGGACGCCGGGCTCAGGCGGCGAGGAGAAGTATCGATTCGCGAGCCCACCTGCGCTCGAGAACAGGGTTGGTTGGCAGTCCCGGCCCCGCCCCTGGCAAACCTCTAACGTGTTAGTTGTGGCAAGACGTCAAGACCACGCCGACCAAGCTCGGCTTCTGCGCCGGGTACTCGACGCCTTCCGCTCAGAGGACGACAGCTCCGGCGACCGAGCGATCAGGCGAAGGATCGAGGGTGCCGTCATCGCTTCGGAACTGGCCAGCGGGGACGCGGCGCCAAGGCTGTCTGGTGGGAACCCAGAAGATCCTTTGGCACCCGCTTCAGGGTGACTGCCTTACACGATACGCAGGTTTCGTGTAAGGACCGGAGTCTTTCTACGCAGAGGCAGGCCCGAGGCGAGCCAAGAAAGGGGGCTATATACTGGGGGCTCCGAGGTTGGAGTGTCGACCGTTTCTGGTCCGCCCCAACCTTTTGGGGGCGTAGCTCAGTTGGCAGAGCGCCTGGTTGTGGACCAGGAGGTCGGGAGTTCGAGTCTCCTCGCCTGTCCCTCCAGCGAAAGGGCGGCCCATCGTCCCCCGACCGCTCTGTCCGGACCCACCCCCCGCGGTCGGCGACGGGGGGTCCCCTTGCGGGAGACCCGAAGGTCAAATCCGACTCTTCGGATCTGAGCGGTGATGACGATCCCGCCGTCTATCGCCAGCACATCTTGCCCAAGCTCTCTGGCGCGAAGTTCGCTGACATTGTGAAGGCCACCGGTTACAGCAAGGGCCATTGCTCGACGATACGCGCGTGCACGTGGACGCCTAGTGTCGGCACATGGCCCTCGTTGGCCCAACTGGTGGGCGTCACACGGCGACGCGGACGTTGCCGGTCCTGCTCCTGGTAGCGGTCCTCCTTACGGGCTGCGGCGCGACCAAAACGGCTACGTCCGCCACCAAGGCGAAGGTGACTGATACCACGAGTACCACATTCGGACGGGTCACTACCACGACCACTCCCGGTACGACGAACACGACGGCGGCTGTTGTGGGAGTCCTGATGGTGGTTCATGGGCAGCAGGAACGGACGGTAAGGCCCGAGAGTCTCAACCTGACCTTGAACGACCCGAGCGACGCCATGCACCTTCATTGGACGAGCTGGGGGCTTACGAGTGCCGTGGCCGAGGGGACGCTCACTTGGGCATGTTGTTTGGACAAAGGCGGCTCTGACCCTGCGACCTTCACTCTCGAGGACCCTGTTGCCTGGCGGGACCAGCTGGTCTTTGACAAGGTCATCGTCGCCGTCCACGCGAAAGGCCAGCAGCCGTATACCGAGACATTGCCCGAGATGACCCCGCCCGTCACCGTGCCTGCAACAACCCTGGCACCAGCCGAGGCAGCGCCCGCCACGACCGCGCCTCCCAGCGTCGGGTACGGGTACCTGACCGCTAGCGAGTCCGAAGTGGCCTTCCTCCAGTTCACCAAGGGGCCAGGCGGAGAGCTAACCGGGTCGTTTTACGATGACTCTTTGTCGGGGCCGCCACCCAACGAGTCGGTACAGAACGACACCGTCAGCTTCAGCGGCTCGCTCGCGGGAAGTCAGCTGACGCTCAGTTTCGATGGTGAGTCAGCGCCAGTTTTCGGTCAGCTGAGCGGCTCTACTGTCAACTTGGAGGTCCCCCAAGGCGACGGGAGCCTCGCTGAGGAGACACTCGTCAAGGCGACGCCCGCCCAGTACGACACGGCCCTGTCGGCGCTCCAGCAACAGGCAAACAGCGATAATCAGTCCGTTATTGCGCCTACTAATCCGAGCATCGTCTGCTCCCAGGAATGCCCGACGTTGCCCGCGGTCCCGAACGGCTACTACTCAGTCGGCGTCTTCTCCCCCGAAGACCCCTCCGATATGGTCAGCTTCGCACACAACCCCCTACAGGTATGTTTCGCTGTCAGCAGTTCGATAACCAGCCTCGGCTACGAGATCGGCTCCCCGTCCGGTGGCCCGACAACGCTTTACCAGGGCAGTCCGCCAACCAGCGGCTGCGTCTCGGACCCGGGCAACGACAGTGACCTTACGAACGTCGCCATAACTGCGAGCGGCTCCGGCATGTGGTTAGTCCAGATCGACGAGGCCACCGATACGGAGGTGTCGGCACTTCAGCAACAGGCGGCGGCGGAGCAAGCCGTCGACCAGGCGGCACAGACAGTGAGCGGCGACGAAAGCACAGTGGCAGGTGATGTTTCGACCCTTACCAGCGACGAGCAAACGCTCGCCTCTGACGTGTCCACCATAAAGCAGGACCTTCAAACGGTCAAAGGCGACCTCGCCCAAGTACAAAGCGACATGAAGTCGGACCGAATCGAGGCGTGCGGGGACGCGGGCACGGTCTCAGGTGACGAGGGTTCGCTTGAAGGAGACCAGGGAGGCTACCAAGGGGACCTATCGGGCGAACAGAACGACATGACCATCCTTCAACAGGATGCGGCCACGTTGAAATCGGACTGGGGCAATCTCTTGGCTCAAGAGACGAATGCCCTCTCCTACGTGCCGTCCGGCGGACTTCCCAGCGAATCGGCAGAGGCAGCTGCTCTCGCGTCCGCAAGCGGGGAGCTGTCCCATTACCAGGCGGCCGTATCGGCAGACACTGCGACTATTGCGGGGCTTGTTACCCAGGGAAAAGCCTATGTTGCGCAGGCGAACCAGTTGTGCTCAGAGTCCAACGGGTGAAACCGGCTGTCGAAGCTCCGGCAACATGGGTTCACCCGCCTGAAGGAGGCGGGGCCAGATGGGCGGCCAGGCTGCGGGTTGAAAGGACGGCCCTCTGTACTTTTGTTATCAGCGGCCTAGTCAGCGCCGGTTGTCTTGTGGCGCCCAGCGCGGCATACGGTAGCGGCCGGTCCTCGTCGCCTGCGGTGGTCGTGTCGGTTTCTGCCACCCCAAGCGTGCTCCCACCTGGAGGCGGGAACGTAACGGTGACGGGCAAGGTACAGAACGCTAGCTCGTGCGAACTCAAGCTCCTGTCGAGCCAGTCGTTCCCGGTGGTCTACTCAGATAGCCCAAAGAGCTGCCGCGACGGGAACTTTTCTGCTCACGTAACCATCGGCGCCAACCCGAGCCCTGTACGCCGCAGTGTGTCGTTCGATCTGGTGGCGCGTAACACTACGTCCTCATCGACCGCTGCTTTCCGTCTGACCCTCGCCGCAAAGCTCCCCCAAGTTCTGGTGCATTCGGTCCAAGCCGCGCCTAGTTTCCTACCGCCCAGCGGCGGCCAGGTCAGTGTGACCGCCACGGTCGAGCACGCGACATCTTGCCAACTAGAGCTTCTATCGAGCCAGTCGTTCCCCGTCGTCTTCTCGCACAACGCCAGGAACTGCGCTGGGGGGTCCTACTCGGGCAGGGTTGTCATTGGTGCCAACCCGAGCCCCATAAGCCGCACGGTCTCGCTCGATCTGGTGGCGCGCAACACTACGTCCTCATCGACCAGTGCTTTCCATCTAACCCTGGCGGCCCCGCCCCCTCCCACGACTACAACAACGACGACGGTGCCGACTCCTACAACCACCCCTACGACGGTGCCACTCGAGATAACGACGAAAGGGCTACCGAATGGATCTGTTGGTGTTCGCTACTTTTTCCCCCTCCACGCTAGAGGCGGGAGCCCTCCTTACGCCTGGCTAGTGAATAACGGGAGGGTTCCCTCCGGCCTCAGGCTCACCGCGAAGGGCGTTGTAACGGGCACCCCGACAGTAGCTGGCGACTTCACGGTCCCGGTCGAGGTAATAGACACGGTGGGCGACATTCAAATATCGAATCTCGACCTCGTTGTCGCGGGGGGAGCTGCGCCCACTGCTACAACCACCACCACCATGACTCCCCCGCCTACCACAACGACGACGGCACCCGCCCAAGAGACGGGCATCTCGGTGTCAATGTCTCTCACAGCTCCCGACGGAGCTTCGTCTACCTCTCTGAGCGACACTTACACGGCTACGGCCTCTGCAACTTGCGACTACTCAGACGGCTCGTCTGGGATGTGCGACCTCCCGGCAGGCACCGTGTCCTGGGAAATCCTGGGGGGCGACGATGGCGGCAACTTCATGTACCCGAGCACTCCGGCCACGGACTGCAACGAACAAGTCGGAGCCGCTACGGCAACAAGCTCGTGCGACGTTACGTGGTCCACCTACGGCGACCAAAGTTTGGGAGCAACTTACACCAGCTCGCCATCTGCCCAGCTTGAAGGACAGATCGTCGCGCCTCAGAGTCTGGCTGTCCAGATCGCTGCCCCGGTGGACCTCGGCGCCACGTACGCATATGACACGTACGGCAACACTGGGCCAGCGGGGATAGGTGACTGCGGCATGGCGGCAGCAGCCGATTGGATAGAGACGACTTTCGGCACTTTCCCGTCGAGCCAGGAGATCGTTAGCGACTATTGGGCCGCGGAGGATGACTACAACAGCGGCGAAGACGCCGGACTGACAGCGACCGAGCTCTTCGACTACTGGCAGAGCAATGGGATAGGCGGTACCTCACTGACGGGTGCTGACCCAATAAGCAGCTCAGACGTGGAGTCCGAGCTGTCCGATGGCTACGTGCTCTTGTCTTCGGCGACCTTGCCAGCTGGTTACCCGCTGGGGGATGGGCAGGGTGGCGGCCATTTCTGGATAATCGTTGGCTACTCCAGCTACGGCCCAATGATTGTGAGCTGGGGCCAGGAGGTCCAGATTAGCTGGGCCGATTTCGACTCATGGACGACAGGGGTGTGGGCGCTTGGTGCCAGCCAGGACTAAGACGGCTACCCAAGCTCCGCGTGGCCACGCCGCCAGGGCCGTGAGGGAAGCCTTGTTGGTCAGGCGACTCGGGGAGTTCCCCTCAGAGCAGCCAAATACGATCGGCCCCGTGGAGGACTACACCGGAGCCTGGACCCTGAGTGGGGCCACGCTCGACCCGGTGTATGCGCTCACAAATAGGAGTGCTTTGTCGGGACGACGAGTGAGATCCCTGAGGCTCTCCGCGCTTCTGGTCTACGCTGGCTCCTGATGACCGTCGTGGTAGCGGTGAAAGTGTACGACGGCATCGTCCTGGCAACAGACTCCGCAACGGCATTGCCCATCGTTGACGGCGCTGGCAATACGGTCGATCATCAGGTCTGGAACAACGCAGACAAACTGTTCCAGTTGCATCGAGACTTGTCGATAGGCCTCGCGACGTGGGGCCGGGGGCAAATCCAGGCGGCGAGCATAGCCACCATTGCCAAGGATCTACGGCGTCGCCTCATGGGACGCGATCCCACACATGCCGATTGGTCACTCGACCCAGACAATTACTCCCTCAGTGACGTGGCGGAAAGGCTTGTCCAGTTAATGTACGACGAGCTGGATTCCAAGACGCCACGGGCCCAAGCAATGTTTCTCGGGTTCATACTCGCTGGCTACTCGGCAGGCTTACACCACCCGGAGGCTTGGGAGATTAAGTTCTCTGACCCCAACCAGCGGCCCGTTCCGCACAAGTTCTGGGACGTAGACGACGTTGGCTGGTGGGTGGCTGGACAACCAGACGCCGCTTGCAGATTGTTTAACGGCTTCTCACCTTCCTTCAAGGGCAACGTCCTTGCGGCGATAGACCCAGCGCAGCAACCAACAGTCTCGGATCTCTTCGCCGCCGAGGGCAGACCCTGCGCAATCGCCCCAATGCCCTTCGCCGACGCGATAGCACTAGCGAAGTTCTGTGCAGACGTGACCATCGGATATACGCGGTTCATCCCCGGCGCTGACACGGTTGGTGGGCCTGTCGACGTTGCGGGTATTTCCAGACATGAAGGTTTCAAATGGATCTACCGAAAGCATTACTATCCGCCCGAAATCAACCCGAGGAGGCCTCATGAACACGACCAGTGAGAACGTCGCCACCAGTGTCGCCGAATCAGAGGGGACTGTTCTTAGCCCCGCACCTACCACGGATCCCAGCGTGAGCGCTGGCTCCACAGGAAAGATGGCTGACCCCTACTCGCCACTTGAGGGGGCACCCCCAGCAACCAGTCACCCCAGCTAGGCATCTCGCCCGCGGGGAAAGGTTGCCTCTAAGGAGGTGCCGCCAGTGGTCCTAGCCTGGCCGTCCAGCCCGAGCAGCTTTGCTCGGCGGGCAAGTTCAGCTGACCCCACCGTCGTAGGCTTCGAGGTCGTGGACGAGAAGGACACCGGCCCGGCTCTCGACATTCTCACAACCGTCGCGGCAGCCGCCGCCGGTGCTGCGGCGTTCTACATGCCAGGCCCGGGCGTGGCGGCAGCCGCCGCTGCCGCGCCCGGCGTGGTCCAGCTTGTGTTTGAGCACCTGTCGCTAAGGCGTGTGCGCATTGCGTCCAGCGTCGTCGAGGACGCCGCAGCAGCGGTTCAAATGACTGTCGAGGAGCTCGTGGCCCGGTTGGAACAGAGCGATCTCCATGGGGAGCTTGCCGCCAAGGTGCTGATCGCCGCGCAGGACAGTGGCTGCGAGGAGCGTCTACGGGCCTTGAGCCGGTCCCTGGCGCTCGGCCTTACCGCCGACGACGTCGCGGGCGTCTCACGTGAGTTGCTGTACGTCCGGGCCCTCGCGGACTTGGACAGCCCCCACGTCCTGGTGCTGAGCCTGTTCTTGAAGTCGTGGGAAGAGCTCGGGCTATCCGATTACGACACGCTCCCACCCGATGGCCTATCACTTGCAGAGCTTGGAACGTGCACTGGCCTGGGTGTGACACTTGACCCCGTGATGGGCGTCCTGTTGAGGAACGGGCTCTTGGAAGAGATCCAAGTGGCCACCCTGGCCACGTCGCTACATGACGATCCGCCGGAAACGCGCGTGCGCCAGACCGTTTTCGGGAGCGAACTTCTTGACCGAATGCAAGCGATCGGCGAGGTCGATACGAGCAGTCCCCCTCACGAGCTCATCGGGCCTGCGGACGCTGGCGGTTGCCTCGTCTGCGGCGGGGCCCTGACGCAAAAGCCAATGCCGTCCAACCCGGCGGCGAGGATAAGCGCTGAGGAGCCCGGAAAAGTTGTCTACGATCACCGACCCCGGATGCCACTCTGCGACAAGCACCTTGAAGCGCTGGTGCGTGGGCGATTGGCAGTGGGCTGGTGCGAAAAATGCCAAGGTTGGGGTGAAACCCGACGCCTTTCGCCGTGCGGCCTGTCTTATGACCGGTACCGGTGAAACCCGTCGGTGTCAGCGTGACCCGGTATGGGCTGACTCGATGGGCAATAGTCCTTTGGTGCCACCAAGTAGCTCAGGTCGCTCGGGTAAGGATGCCGGCGAGGGATTCGGACTGACGCAGCCTCCACGGGATTCGCGTCGGCTCCGATCAACCTCAACTGATGCTCGAGGCCGGTCCACGGCCCACCCCAGATCTCCTCGACCGCACACCCGGCCAATGGGCCGCCCTGTTGGCATGCCTCCAGCCCTCCACCGTGTCTGACATGGTGGAACGCAGCGAGGGGGAGGTCGGCTCGTATGAGGTACCAGGACCCGTCGCACCGCTCCCGAGCAAGGCCCAGTGCCACAGCCGGCCGCCGCGGCAAGAAGGTCTTTCCTCCCGCCTGCTGGACGGCAAAGATCCGATCAAGGTATGTGGCTTGGTCGCGCGGCAGTTTGTGGCTCGCCAACCACGCGACGACTTCAGCCCCACTCCCGGGACCCATCAGGAGGTCGCAGGGGTAGGACGTCAGTTCAAAGCCGGCGTCGAAGTCCATGAGGGAATCGTCTCGTACCGCCAAGACGACGATGAAGGTCCAGTTATCACTGACGTGGGGGAACCCAGCGAGGGCAATTGGGTCCATCCTGACTGTCGACGCGCCGGGTGGGTCGTTCGACCACCCGAGCACGAAAGGCGCGCGGTCCAAGGGTGTTGGGTAGAGGCGGCCACCTGGTGTCCAGTGGCCCCAGAGGCGGTTGACGACCTCGGCTATCTCGTGGACTGTCCCAGCGGCGTTCATAGGCATGTCGACGTGGCGGTGAGGATGAGCGGCCCAGTTGCGGAACCGCCGCTGGAGCGCCTCCATCTTCTTGTTGCCTTGGCCCGAGAAGAGCCCTTCCTGCCTCGCCCAACTCTGGAGCTCGGCGAGGCCGCCGGTGCTCCCTTGGTCCGTGAAGAACGGCTTGGCCAACTCGGCCTCGGGCTCATTGCCGAGCCTGTGACGGACAGCCCACCCGAAGTCCCTCGTAAGATTCCGACGGGTGCGCTGCTTGCCCCTCCTCCGTGTTCGGATGGGCGGGTCGGCCACCAGCCGGTCAGCATCGCGATGATGGCCAGCCAATCGGAACCTCTTGACTTGGGCCTCCCAGCTGCGGCCTTCGTCACTGGTAGGAATTTGGCCGGTAGCCGAGCCTCGTCAGGAATGCCACTTTCTTCGGGACCCAGCGCAGTGGCGTCGCACACGGCCGGCAGCGGTACGGGCCTGACGGACGCCGGCGGCTGGGCAGTCCGAGGATGTGTTTCGTTTCCTCGGTTCCCTGCCCGTACGGGCCTTACAGAATAGGGAGCTTCACGGGGCACACATTTCGTGTAAGATAGACACGTGGTCCGTGCCCGTCAGAGCGCCCGAGATCCCGAAGTAGTCGTCGGCTACGTGAGAGTGTCGACCGACGAGCAAGCTGCTTCCGGCCTCGGGCTCGCCGCCCAACGCGCCGCCATCGAGGCCGAATGCTTGCGTCGCAGCTGGACCCTCGTGGCCATCCATGAGGATGCTCTCAGCGGAAAGAACATGGGCCGCCCGGGTTTGACCGCCGCCCTTGCGGCGGTTGAGTCCGGTGCCGCCTCAGCCATAGTTGTTGCCAAGCTCGACCGGCTCTCCCGTTCTCTCAGCGACTTCGCATCGCTCATGGCGCGAGCGCAGGCTCGTCGCTGGAACCTGGTGGCCCTTGACCTCGGCATCGACTTGGCCACGGCCGCCGGGGAGTTCATGGGCAACGTGATGGCGTCGGCCGCCCAGTGGGAGCGTCGCATCATCGGCCAACGCACCCGCGATGCCTTGGCCGTCAAGCGTGCCCAAGGGGTGCGCCTCGGGCGGCCTCAGATGATGGCAGTCGAGCTCGTTGCCCGCATCAGGGCCGCCCACAAGGCCGGCGAAGGCTGGTCCGCCATCGCCCGCCAGCTCAACGCCGAAGGCGTCCCTACCGCCCACGGCGGGAACAAGTGGCACCCCTCCACCGTGCGCGCAGTCGTACTTTCTGCCGAGGTGGCGGCATGACTGGCTGCAGGTACTTCGGCAGCGTGCGCAAGCTGCCTTCTGGGCGCTATCAGGCGAGCTACTGGCACGAAGGACAGCGTCATGTCGGACCCGACACTTTCGCGGCCAAGGGCGATGCTCAGGCGTGGATCGCCAGGGCCGAGGGTGACCTCGCCCGTGGGTCGTGGATCGCCCCGGGCGCCGGCAAGGTGACCCTCGCCGAGGTCGCTGACCGCTGGCTGACCGCCAACCCCGCGAAGCGCCTGTCGACGTGGACCCGAGATGCCAGCATCGTCAAGACCTACATCGTCCCGGTGCTCGGTAGTCGGCGCATCGACCAGATAACCAAAGCCGACGTTCAAAGAGTCGTCGACGGTTGGGCCACGAAGCTCAAGCCGTCCACCGTCGAGCGCATGGCAGGGGTGGTGAGGTCGATCTACTTCTACGCCATTGCGGCCGAGCTGGTCTCCCGGTCTCCCGCCGTCGGACTGCGGGTCCCTCATGTCGCTCTCGTCGATCGGCCCGTCCTGTCGGCCGACGACCTCGGCCGGTTGGCCGATGCCCTAGGCGAAGATCAAGCGACGATGATGTGGCTGGGCGCCGTGGGCGGCCTGCGCTGGGCCGAGTGCGCCGGACTGACGGTCGGAAACCTTGATCTATTGACGGGTTGGGTCGCGGTCCGCCAGCAGCTTGCCCGGAACCGACAACTTGAGGCGCCAAAGACAGAGGCAAGCCGGCGACGGCTTGCGATCCCGGTGTGGTTAGTGGATGACCTCGCCGCGCACTTGGCTCGCCGAGGGCTTACAGAGGTAGACGCGGCGGCCCTCGTGTCCGTGAACCAACGAGGCCGCCCGCTCGAATACGCCGGCTGGCGGGCTCGCACTTGGCAGCCGGCCTGCGCCAGCGCCGGCCTGCCGGGTCTCAGGTTCCACGACCTCCGGTCCATGGCAGCTACCGCTCTCATGGCCGCTGGCGTCGATGTGAAGACGGCTCAAGCGCGGCTCGGTCACTCGACGCCGGCAACGACGCTGGCCATCTATGCCCGCGCCACAGCGGAAGCTGACCGGCACGCGGCCGATGCTGTCGGAGCAGCTCTTGGCGGCAATCGCGCACGTAGCGCGCACGATATGAGAAATCGGCTACAAACGAAACGAGAAAAACCACTCTTACCAGCTACTTCACCGGTCGGGAAGGGGGGATTTGAACCCCCGGCCTCAGCGTCCCGAACGCTGCGCGCTAACCAAGCTGCGCTACTTCCCGTCTCCGTCGCCATCGTAGCCAAACGGGCGCTCGTGAGCTGGGGCGCGCCCTTGGCGCACCCGCGGGGGCTCGGTTACGCCGGCATCACGTCCGCGGGGACGGCCGAAAGCGTGGTGTCGAAATAATGCTCACCGGCCAGGACCGCCTTGGCAGCCGCCCGGGTGCGCAGCGGGTCGAGGGGCTTGATCAGCCAACCGGCGACGCCAATGCGCTTGGCCATGAAGGTGTCTGGGCGTCGGTCCAGCAACAAAAGCACAGGGACCGGGCTGAGACGCCCGGAGCCGATCTCGAGCGCCAGCTGCATCCCGATGGCGAAACCGCCCATCGACCCGATCTGTAAGTCCGAGATGACGAGGTCGGCGGCGCGTTCCTGCAGCGCAGGCAGCACCGAGCGGCCGGAACGAGCCCAGCGAAGGACGACGCCAGGCTCCTCTACAGCTGAACGGACTTCGTCGAAGACAGTCTCGGAGTCGGTGGCAATCAACACGTCTGGCACATTGCGAGGGTAGCTCGCCGGTGCAACGGGTAGCATCTTCCCGACACTGTGCTGGGCACGGTGCCGGCATGGCCGGCACGGGCGGCATGGCCGGGGCAAGTTGGGAGGTGGCGTGCTCAACATCGAAACGAGCGAGACCGCGGAGGGTTACACGATCTGCCGCCCGATGGGCGAGCTGGACGCGTTCACGGTCAGCCAGTTCCGTCAGTCTCTCGCCGAGCTGGCGTCCAAGCCCCACCTCGTTATCGACATGAGCGGGGTCCCGTTCATAGATTCGGCAGGCCTCGGGGCGCTGATAGGGGGCATTCGGCGGGCACGGGAACTCGGCGGTGACGTGGTCGTTAGCTGCAACCGGCCGAGCCTGGTCCGGACGCTGCGCACGACCGGCTTCGACCGCATCGTGACGATGACGGAGACCGTGGAAGAGGCCAAAGCCGTGTTCGACAAGCTTCCCGACGGTAGCCCCCAGGACTAGGCGAGCCGAGGACCAGGTGGGCCAGGGCTAGGCGAGAAAGTCGGCCACTTCTGCCAGTGACCCAAGGTCCGCAACGTCGCGGGACAGGAATGGCACCCGTAGCAGGGTCGCCTTGGGCAGAGCCGATGCGATCCTGGCGAGCTGGCTTTCCTGCATCGAGGCGACGGCGCTGAGCTGCTCAAGGTTGACGACCAGCGGGCTCAGCCGGGTCCCGGCCAAGGCGTCGGCCGTAGCGCTCGGCAAGGCTGCGTAGCTCGGGTAGCACCTGTTGACCACGACCGTTGTCGCCTCGGCCCCGGACCCCGACATCTGCGTAACCAGGTAAAGGGCTTCGTCTACGGTGTCGCGCCGAGGCGAGCAGACCAGGACGAAGGACGTAAGCTCGGAATGCAGTACCTCCTCCGCGCGTCGTGCCCGAGCCCTGAAGCCCTCCTCCATGCCTTCGAACTGGGTGAAAAAGCCGATCGTGTCGGCCACCACCTGACCGCCGGCAACCTTGGCGATGGTCCGCAACATCAGCTGTGCGCCGAGCTCCAGCGCCCGTAGCCCGGCCCTGGTGGGCGTCATGAGCAGGCGGAATACCCGGTTGTCGAGCAGTCGGGCGAGATGCTTGGGTGCCTCCAGGAAATCGAGAGCGTGCTGGGCCGGTGGGGTGTCAACCACGATCAAGTCGAAAGCTCCGCTCTCTTGCAGCTCGTACAGCTTCTCGACCGCCATGTACTCCTGGGTCCCCGACAGCGCCGCCGAAATATTCTGGTAGACGGGATTGGCCAAGATCGTCGTCGCTTGATCGGGGCCGGTCGCGTAGCGGCTCACGAGGTCGTCGAAAGTGCTTTGAGCGTCGAGCATCACGGCCCACAGCTCGCCGGGTATCTCGCTCCCCGAGGGGGCCTCGACCCTATGGGGCTCGTTGCCCACTTCCCCGATACCGAGAGCGTCTGCGAGCCGCCTCGCCGGGTCGATCGTTACTACGCATGCACGCAGGCCAGCACGTGCGCCCCTGAGCGCGAGCGCGGCGGCGGTCGTTGTCTTGCCCACTCCTCCGGGGCCCACGCAAACGACGACGTGAGCGCCGGGCCGAGGGGCTGCCGATGTCACCGGGCCACCTCGGCCGGCCCGGTGACGGCCGCCTCGAGCGCGTCGGTAAGGAGCTCCAGCTCGTCTGGGCCGAGCTCGGAACCAAAACAGAACGGCAGCTCCAACTGCGGGAGCGGGAGTTCGCTAGCCAGGCGGGCAACTTGTGCGGCTTGTGCTTCCTGGCGCTGCGACCGTACCCGTCCCGCTGCCACCAGGCTCTCCAGCTCGGCCGCGCTCAGCTTGGTGCCTGCGGCCACGGCGGCACGAGCCAGCTCTGCGGGGCGCAGCGACGCCGGCAGGTCCAAGACCGGGAGGCGCGCGTTGACGACCACAGCGCAAAGCTTGGTGCCGACGGTGCTCTCGATAAGGTTCGCCGTCTCCACGGTCTCGCTGACGGGGGTCTCCTCGGGCGTAGTCACGAGAAGGACCTGGCAGCGGGACGGGTCGGAGAGCATCTCCACGACTTCCTCGGCTTGCTGGCGGACTGGCCCGCCTCCTGCGGCGTCGGCCACCCCGTGGGGGCTCTGGAGGAAACGGACGGCGTGGCCCGCTGCCGGCGCGTCCAGGACGATCAGGTCCGCGGCGTCGGGCTGGCCCGCGGCGGCCGCCCGTTCCATTTGCTTGACCTTGCCGAGCAGCAGCACATCCGGCATGCCGGGGACGGCGGTCGCAACTACGTCCAGGGCGCCGCTCGATACAAGCCTGCGAGACAAGCGCCGCATCCCATGCCGGTGCAGGTACTCGACAAGGGCCGTGTCGGGCCAGAGGGCGCGGGCGGCGACCTCCCCACCCTCTTCGTTGGCGTCGAGGAGGACGGCCTCGTACCCGAGGGCTTCCTCTTGGCCGTACAGCCTCGACAGTTGGGCCGCTTCTGGCTCGTGGCGCGCGCCCGGGGCACCGATCTGCACCACCATGGCGCGCAGCCCGTTGCGCACCGCGAGGTTAGCCACGACACCACTGACAGTGGTCTTGCCAACTCCGCCTTTGCCGGTCACTATGAGCACTCTCGCCTGTGTGAGAAATGTCAACGGGCCCAAAGCTCGGCTCCTATGGAGAACGCTCGCACGACAGGCGAAGGTTAGCCCGGGAGCGGGCCGTGAAGGCACCCCGGGTTACCTTTTTCCCCCGACGGGGAACATTGCCTATTGTCAAGGTCCCTGCTCAGGAGTACCTTCGGCTTAGAGGAACCAGACGTGACAGCGCTTCATGCCCCGGAGGATTGGGAGACTAGGGCAGCCTGTCGCGGGCAGTCGGCGGCCATCTTTTTTGCCCCTACACACTTCGAGCGCAAGGAGGCGAGGGCCGCCCGCGAGCGACAAGCCAAGGCCGTTTGCGCCGCTTGCCCTGTGCGCAAGGAATGCCTCAACTACGCACTCAGGATCCGCGAACCACACGGCATCTGGGGTGGTCTGAGCGAGGTCGAACGTCGTTCGCTTACGGGCTGAACGTTCGAGCGTCCCCCCCGGTAGCGCCTAACCTGGCCCGAGGTCGTCGGGACCACGTCGTTAGACCAATGAGAGGTTGTTGCCGGTGGAGCAATGGGTTGTCAACGAAGTTGGCGCGCACGGCTACATCGCTGTTTTCGCTCTCATGGTGCTGGGATCGGCCTGCATCCCCATACCGAGCGAAGCCGTCATGCTCTTTGGTGGAGCGCTCGCAGGGGGTGTGACCGCCGCCGGCGCGCACGTCCACCTGAACCTCGTCGGGATCGTCCTTGCGGGTCTCGCTGGCAACCTCGTCGGGTCCCTCCTGGCTTACGCAGTAGGGCGGGCCGGAGGCCGGCCGGTCCTGGACCGCTACGGCAAGTACGTGCTGCTCAGGAAAAGCGAACTGGACAAGGCCGAAGAGTTCTTCATCAAGCACGGGCAGTCCGCCGTTTTCCTCGGCCGCATGGTGCCTCTGGTGCGCGCCTTTGTGAGCCTGCCTGCGGGAATAGCGCAAATGCCGGCGGTCCCCTTCACCGTGCTCACGCTGCTCGGGAGCCTGCCGTGGGTCCTGGCGCTCGCGATTGGAGGGGACTTGCTGGCGAGCCACTGGAAGTCAGTGTCCAACGCGTTCACGCCTATCAGCATCGTCGTGGGGGTCGCCGTCGTCCTCCTGGCGGGCTGGTGGGTCTTGCGCAGGATCCGGGCCCAGGACGCCACAGCGGTTTCTGCTATTTCCGATATTTCCGAGGTTTCTCCCGAGGACTGACCCCGGGCCGCCCTCAACGGTCGTTCCCGGCACAGCGTCGTTTTAGTGGCCCTTGCCGGCCCCTTGTCCCATCGTGGCTTTGCGTGCCGCTTCGGAGGCTGCGGCCAGGGCGTCCATGGCCTTCGCGTCGGGCATACGCCGGCTGTGGACCGGGGCTGCAAGCTGCTTGGCGGGCCTCCTTGGCGGCCTCTTCAGGGACCCGTTCGAGACCACCACAATGGCGAGCGGGCTCGAGCCGATTGCCGCTACAACGGGCAGCAGGAGCCGCGAAGCGAGCGGCCACAGGACCAGTACGACCAGAAGACCTGCGGCGGCTGCCACGCCAACTTGGGACGGGTACGCCGCCCCCACGTAAACCTCGGAGAACAGCAGCAGCAACCCTGCCAGCAGTGCGACAAGGGCCAGTCGCCAACACCGCGCGAGCAGCAGACCACAGACGACGGCCCCGGCGACGACTGCATGGCCGCTCGGCGACCCGATGCTCGACGCCCGCGGCACCAGGACCTCGACGCCTTTTATGACGTTGTAGGGCCTCGCCTGGACGAGCGCCTTGGCCGCCACCTGGTTGATGCCGTACATGGCGAGCGCTCCGAGAGCCGACCAGATGATCGCCGGCATGTGCTCAGGGTGCGTACGGGCGCTCCACCAACCGGCGATAAGCAACAATGCGAGGACGAGGATCCCGGCCCCGACAGGCGACAGGACGCGTTCGTAGTAACCGGCCAGGAAACCATGCCCCCAAGATGTGGTCCTGGCGAACCGGTTGATGTCCAAGTACCAACGCTTGTCCAGAACGACGAACCTCCCCGCGTCCTGAGCGAGAGCCTAATGGCCGTTGCGCCGGAGGTGCGCCGAGTACGGTGGCGCCTTGTGAGAGGAGCCACGTCCTGGGGGCCCGATCGTCCTTCGCTTGGGTCGATCGGCCTTCTGCACGGCGTGACGTCGTCTTCGAGCACGTGGTGGCGACTTGGGCCGGCTCTCGCGGCAGCCGGTTGGGACGTCACAGCGGTGGACCTGCCTGGGCACGGCGAGGGGCCGCGGCCACGCGACGACCTGCCCATCATGACGGCGCTCGCGGATGGGGCAGTCGCGATGCTCCCCGAGCAGATGACCGTGTTGGTTGGCCACAGCCTCGGTGCGATCGTGGCGCTCGAGGCGGCCGCTCTCTTCCCCAAGCTTGCGAACGGCATCGTCCTCGAGGACCCGCCTGGGATGGCCGACCTCGACACCGCTCTGCTCGCTGCAGGGGTCGAGGCGGAGGGCAAGGCGGCAAAGGCTCACAGGGACGCCTACTGGCAGCGTGTGCGCCACGACAACCCCGACTGGGACGACGAAGACGTGGAACACCACGTTGCTGCTTTCGAGGCCGCCGACACGGCGGGGATCGCCGAGGCGCTGCGGGCGGGCCTGACTTGGGACCTGCCGGGCCTAATCTCCGCCCTGCAGGTGCCAGCGCTCGTGATAGCCGCCCCCGTGGTCGGGTCGTCGTTCCTCTTCGACGGTGGATCTGCCCTGCGGGCCGGGGACCGCGAAGCAGTCCGTGCTCTGGTGACCGAGGACCGGTTCGTGGAACTGGACGGCGGGCACTCTCTCCACCGGGACCACTCGGCAGGCATCGCCACGCTTATCGGTTCGTTCGCTCGATCTGTTTCCTAGGCCCGACTGACAACTAGGCGAGTGCCTGTTCCTGCATAACGGCCCAGAGCTGGCCGATGTCGTCCCACTCGGTGGTTTCGGCTCCAATCGACACCCGTACAACCCAGCGCCCATCGACGAGGGCGGGGGTCAGGTGGGCCTGCCCGGACGCGTTGACCGCCTCGCACCACGACAAGGTGTGCTGGTCGAGTGCGTCGCCGTCGCAGCCAGGGGGCGTGTAGAGCACGCAGACCGTCTGCAGCTTCACCGGGGTGACAACGTCCCAACCCCTAGCGTGCTCGACCAGAGATGCGAAGCGTTGAGCATGGTCGAGGTCCCGGCGGAGGCGAGCGCGGAGAGCCTCGGCACCCTCCAGGCGCAGGAGCGCCCAGAGCCGGAGCGCCCTGAACCGCCGCCCGAGCGGCAAACCCCAGTCCCGGTACTGGACCACCGAGCCGTCCAGCGCCGAACGCAGGTAACTCGGGCCGGTAGCCATCACCGAAACCAATAGATCGGGTTCACGGACGTAAAAGAGCGACGTTTCCAGGATGGACCCCAACCACTTGTGGGGGTTCCACACAACCGAACTGGCACCCTCGATGCCGTCGAAAAGGCCCCGGCATTCCGGCAGCAGCATGGCCGAACCGGCCATTGCCGCGTCGACGTGGACAAAGGCCCCGAACTTGTCTGCAACCTCGCAAACATCGGCCAGAGAGTCGAACGCCGTCGTTGCCGTCGTGCCTGCAGTCGCTACGACCGCTGTTGGCCGGCGTCCATTTGCGGTGTCCTGGGCCATAAGGGATGCGAGCGCGGCGATGTCCATTTCGCGACCGGGCCTCCTGACGGGGACCAAGCGCAGGTTGTCCTGCCCGTACCCGGCGAGCAAGGCCGCTTTGGTGACAGACGAGTGAGCATCCGCCGAGCAGTAAACGGTGAGGGGCGTCTCTTCTGCTTGCAGCCCTCCCCTCCTTTGGGAACCGCCGGTGGCAGCTTCCCTGGCGACCAGGAGCGCAACGAGGCTGGCAGTGGAAGCGCCGTCGTAGATCGTTCCGCTCCAGCCATCGGAGAGCCCGCAGAGCTGGCGCGCCCAGTCGCAGACCACCTCTTCGAGCTCGGTCAGAGCGGGGGCGGACTGCCAGCTGATGCCGAGCGCGCCGAGCCCCCCGGCCACGATGTCGCCGAGCACCGAAGAAAGTGCCGCGTTGGACGGGAACCATGCGAAGTTGCGCGGGTGCTGGATATGAGTGAGCCCAGGCACGATGACGCGGTCCAGGTCGGCGATAAGCGCTGCAAGGGGCTCGGGCGCTTCCGGAGCGCTTGTAGGCAGCGCGGCCAGCACCTCGCCGGGCGCGACCGGCGAACGCACGGGAAGGCCCGCCACTTTCAACCGGTAATCCGCAACCCAATCGACCAGCTCATGGCCCGCGCGGCGGAACTCTTCAGGGCCCACGTTGGCCAGTGTCATAACCCCGCCCAGCCGGCGCAAGTCGGCGCGCAGGCGGCGGTGCCCCGTCTCGGGAGGCACATTTGCGGTTTGGGTTCCGCAGAGAGCCGTACACGAAGCTTCTCGTCCACCAGGGAGGCGAGGTCTACTTGGACGGCGAGCCGAAGGTCGACGTCTCCCCTTTCGACGACCCGTACATGAGAGAGGTCGAACATTTCGACGGGGCCATCCGGGGCGATCACGCGCTTGCGCGGGACCTGGCAGATGCCCGCGCCAACACCGTGGTCCTGGAAGCCATGCACGAATCTCTCAGGCGGCAGGCCTCGGTCCCGATAGGCAGTTAGCTTAGATTGGGTTTACCGACGCGCTTTACAAGGTGACCCCTCCTGGTGAGAGAGGACGCACGTGGCCGACTATGACCTGCTGGTGATCGGGTGTGGCCCGGGGGGACAGCGGGCCGCCATCGCCGCGGCAAAGCTCGGGATGCGCTCTGCCGTCGTCGAAAAGGGCAAGGTTGTCGGAGGCGTGTGCGTCAACACGGGGACGATCCCCTCCAAGTCCTTGCGGGAGGCGGTCCTGTACCTGACGGGCCTTTCCCAACGGGACCTGTACGGGCAGAGTTACCGGGTGAAAGAGAACATCACCATGGAAGACCTCTCCCAGCGCAGCCACCACGTGGTTGCTCGTGAGATCGAAGTGGTGCGCGACCAGCTGGCGCGCAACCGGGTGGCGCTGCTCCATGGCTCGGCCCGCTTCGTGGACGAACACACGGTAGCGATCACTGCGGAGGACGGGACCGGAGAGCAGCGAGTCAGCGCAGACAAGATCGTGATCGCCACCGGGACGCGCCCGGCTCGGCCGCCTACGGTGATGTTCGACGATGTGCACGTCTTCGACTCGGACGGCATCCTTGCCTTGCGCCAGATCCCGCGGTCGATGGTGATCGTTGGCGCCGGCGTCATCGGGATCGAATACGCGTCGATTTTTGCTGCCCTTGGCACCAAAGTCACGGTGATCGAACAGCGCGACCGCATGCTCGAATTTTGCGACGAGGAAATCGTCGAGGCGCTGCAGTTCCACCTCCGGAGCCTGGCAGTGACGTTCCGCTTCCGGGAAACGGTCGAGGCCGTGGAGGCCCACGAGGGCGCGACGGTGACGCTCCTGGCGAGCGGGAAGGCAGTCGCTGCCGAAGTGGTCATGTACTCGGCGGGCCGTCAGGGGGCGACCGATGGGCTCTGCTTGGAGGCGGTCGGGATCACGCCGGACAAGCGCGGCCGCATAACCGTGGACGACTACTACCGCACCACTGTCGACCACATCTACGCGGTAGGCGACGTAATCGGCTTCCCTGCGCTCGCTTCAACCTCCATGGAGCAGGGGCGTCTCGCTGCATTCCACGCCTTCGGCGAACCCACCACGTCGATGGCCAAAACGATGCCGATCGGGATCTACACCATCCCCGAAATGAGCTACGTGGGCGAGACCGAAGTGCAGTTGACCGACGCTTCCGTACCCTACGAAGTCGGCATATCGCGCTATCGGGAACTGGCACGTGGACAGATCTGCGGTGACTCCGACGGAATGCTCAAGCTCCTCGTTTCGCCCATCGACCGCAAGATCCTCGGCGTCCATCTTTTCGGCACAGGCGCTACCGAAATCGTCCACATCGGCCAAGCGGTTATGGGCTGCGGAGGCACGGTCGACTACCTGCTCGACGCTGTCTTCAACTACCCGACATTGGCAGAGGCATACAAAGTGGCCGCCCTCGACGTGACCAACAAGCTGCGCACTGTGGAGCGCCTCCGCCATTAGGTCGCGACAGTCCCCTACAGGACGGTCACTTGGTGGGCAAGACAGCGACGCGCTTTTCGTCAGGGCGCATGCCGGGAAGCAGCAGGAACCCAAGGGTGACCGCGGCCCCGAGCACGCCTACCGCGACGAGTGCCCGGCGTGGGCCGAGAGCCTGTGCCACCGGAGCAGTGAGCGCGTAGCTAAGGGGTAGCAGCGCCGTCGAGATGCACCAGTCGATGCTCGAAACCCGGCCCAGCATCGAGTTGACGACACGCCGCTGTTTCACGGTCGTCCAGACGACGGCGCCCGCCACTTCCGCGCCGTTCACAACGATAGCGGCGCTCGCGAGGCCCCAAGCGCTCGTTGCCAGCCCATACCCAGCCACTGCCAGGGTAGCGAGCGCCCACCAGCCGTAAATCCACAGCATGGGCCGCTGGGGGTGGCGCCGGCGAGCGGACGCGACCGCACCGATCAACGCCCCTGCGCCACCGACGGCGAGGACCGCACCATAAGTCGACGCGCCCTTGTGGAGGGAATTGCGCACGATGTACGGCAAGAGGACCTGGGTGGGCCCGATGAACAGAAGGTAAGTAAACGTCGCCGAAACGAATGTGCCCCACAACCAGACCTGGCTACGGACATACCGCAGGCCTTCGGCGACCTCGGACCACAGGCTCACGTTGTCCGAGGCAGCTCCTGGGAGCACCGATATGCGACGGGCACAGAACGCCGAGAACGCAAAGGTTGCCGCATCGAGGGCGAACGAACCCCACGGGTGGAGGACGGCGACGGCGATCCCGCCCAATGCCGGGCCAGCCAACTGGATCGCACCGGGCCGGACGAATTGTTCGAAGGCGTTCGCTTGCGTCAGCTCGGTTTCTGGCACTAGCTGGGGCACCAAGGCCTCAAAGGCGGGGGACGCGAACGCCGTTGCGGTGCCTATGACCGCTCCCGCGAGACAGAGCTCGAAAAGACGGGCATCTCCCTCAGCGACAAGAGCGCTCAGTACCGCTACGGCGAGCGCCCGCAAGGCGTCTGCCCAGAACAACACCGCGCGGCGGCTGAAACGATCCGAGACGGCTCCGCCGACGAGCAGGAAGGCTACCTGCGGAGCCGAAGTCGCGACGCCGATCAGGGCGAGCGCAGAGGGGTGGTCGGAAATGGCATAGGCCTGCCAAGCCACTGCGACGAGAAAAATACCGTCCCCCAGAAGCGATACGGCCATGCCGGTCCACAGGATCCGGAAATCCCGCCTCTTCAATGGAGCCAGCACGGCCGACCTCGCTTGTCAGGCCGGCTGCGACGCGTGCTGAAGGTCGAAACGCTCCGAAAGTTCGGTCAGGACCTGGTTCAACTGTTCTATTTGGCTGTCCTCGTTCGCAGCCGTCACTTGCACACGGAAGCCCACCTGAGACTTGGGCACCAATGGGTAAGCAGCAAGCGTGACGTAGATCCCGCGTTCGAACAGGAACCTCCCCACTGCGTCAATGTCTTCGGGACGGCCGAGGGGGATCTCGATCACTGGGTAACCAGAGGTGTTCAGCGTCCTCAGGCCGAGGCGGCTTATCTGGTCGAGCACCTGGTGCGTTTTGTCACTTAGGGAGCGGCGGATTTGGTCACCTTCAGCCTCGTTAACCTTGAAGCCGGCCAGCACGGTGGCGAGCGACCCGGTCGGCGACGGCCCCGAGTACAAGTAGGGAGGAGCCGCGACCTTCAGGTAGTTCTTGAGCGAGGTGGGGAGGGCAAGGAACGCGGCCAGGGAAGAGTACGCCTTGGAAAACCCAGCCACGAGCACAAGGTTGTCGTAGCTCTCACCAAAGAACTTCACAATGCTGTTGCCGCGCCGTCCATAGGGGTGCTCGGTCGTCGGAGACTCGCCTATTACACCAAAGCCGTGGGCGTCGTCGATGTATAACAATGCGTCGTACTCACGGCAGATCCTTGCGTACCGAGGTAGGTCCGGCACGTTCCCCGTCATGCTGTTGACGCCGTCAATGCAGAAGATCTTCGAAACCTCGGGGGACAACGAGCGTAGGACCTCTTCGAGGTGGTCGGGGTCATTGGCCCTGACACGGTGAAGGCTTGCGCCTCCCCCCCTGGCGATCGTGGCGCCGTCATAAAGCGTCTTGTGCGCCTGGGCGTCGACCAACACCGCTCCCCGCCCAGCGAGTACTGGGATCACCGAGGTATGGACCAGGGTTATCGTAGGCAGCACAAGCGTGTCGGGTGCGCCGAGGAGCTCCGTGAGCTGCTCCTCGATTTCCAAGTAGGGACGAGGGCTCCCGAGCAGCCGGGACCAGCTGGGGTGGGTGCCCCACTGGCGGACGGCCCGCTCTGACGCGGCGATGATCTCAGGATGGAGGTCGAAACCGAGGTAGTTGCACGAGGCAAAATCGGACAACCAGTGGTCCCCAACCCGGATCCGACGCCCTTGCTGTTCCTCTACGACGGCGTCCATCATCGGGTGGGATGAACGTAGCCGCTCCAGGTCCGCCCATCTGCTGTCCAACCGGGGGTTCTCCGACGCCCGGCCCGGGACCTCCCGGCCTCGCAGCGTGTTCGGCGAGGTGATTGTCAAGGGGTGTTGTCCTCCTGCGTGAACTCGGAATTGTTGAGCAGCTCACCGGACGCCATCATGGGGAGAAGGCGGTCCATGTCCTCTGGGGCCACGGGACGAGCAAAAAGAAAGCCTTGCCCGTAGCGGCACCCGAGAGCCCGGAGCCCGTCCACTTGCTGTGACTTCTCGATCCCTTCTGCCACCGTGTCGAGATTGAGCGACTTTCCGAGCTGCACGATTGCCTTTGTCAGAGCAAGAGCTTTTTCTGACTCGCCGACGTCGTCGACAAAGGACTTGTCTACTTTCAACACGTCGATCGGGAACCGCTTCAGGTAGCTGAGCGACGAGTACCCTGTCCCGAAGTCGTCGACCGCGAACTTCAGGCCGAGGTTCTTCAGGTCATGCATCCGCGAAATGACCGACTCGGCGTCATGCACGAGCACGCTCTCGGTGATCTCGAGCACCAGGCACGACGGGTCGAGGCGGGATGCCCGGAGCGCCTTGGAGACGTCCTCGAGAAGGCCTTCGTGCTGGAAATGACGGGCTGAGATGTTGACACTGACCCTGAGCCTGTCGGCCAGGCCATGCTCCTGCTGCCATGCCCGTACCCTCTTGCACGCTTCGCCCAGGACCCAACGCCCGATCGGGATGATAAGGCCCGTTTCCTCCGCGAGCGCGATGAACTCCTTAGGCAACAAAAGGCCTCTTTCGGGGTGCACCCAGCGTATGAGTGCTTCCAAAGCGATCGACTCGCCACCGTCCAAGCTGACTATGGGCTGGTAGTGGAGAACGAACTCGCCGTCGTCGACGGCTCTTTGCAGATCGGCCGTCCGTTCGAGCCGATCGGTCACGGCTGTCTGCAAAGCCGGCTGGTAAACCTCGTAACAGTTCTTCCCACGTGCCTTCGCCGCGTACATCGCCACGTCCGCCGCTTGCAGGATCTCGGCGGGGCCCTCGGCACCGATCTTGCTATAGGCAATACCGACGCTGGCGTGAACGGTCATGGACCGTTCGTTTACCCATAGCGGCGGCCTCAGGTCCGCAAGGATCCGCTCAGCTGCCAGGTAGGCGTCCTCGGGGTCATTGGTCTCCTCGAGGAGGATCGCAAACTCGTCGCCGCCGAAGCGGGCAGCGGTGTCACCCGTCCGCAACGAGCCCTGCAAACGGCCGGCCACCGCCACCAGGAGCTCGTCGCCCGCGCCGTGCCCAAGAGTGTCGTTGACCAGCTTGAAATCGTCGAGATCCAAGAACAGGACGGCGAGCGACGTCAAAGACCGGGCTGCGCGAGCCAGGGCGTGCTCGAGCCGGTCCCGGAACAAGGCACGATTGGCCAGCCCGGTGAGCGCATCGTGGAACGCCTGGTGCTTGAGGGCGTCCTCGAGCGCCTTGCGCTCAGTCACGTCGCGGAGCGTCAGCACGATACCTTCGACGGTGGGCTCCCCGAGAAGGTTGTTGGCCACCACTTCGGTATGCCGCCAGGCCCCGTCGGAAGTTCGGATACGCCACTCTGCGGTGATCGCCGTCCCGGAACGAAATGCCAGCCCGCTGTAGGCCGCCAATGCCTGCTCCTTGTCGTTCGGGTGGAGCAGCGACGTCAACCGGGTACCTTCGAGCGAACCCGGCTCGAAGCCAAGGATGCGCTGGGTGGAGGGGGTCTGGTACGTGATCGTCGTGTCAGGCCGAGCGATGAGGATAACGTCGGACGCGTTCTGCACAAGGGTTTGGAAGCGCACCTCGCTGCGGTGAGCGTGGAACGACTCGCTCAGCTCCACCCGGTCCAGCGCCAGCCCGACCTGTGCGGCGAGCGTTTCGATGGCGTTGGTGAGGTCGATGGACAACTCGCGCCAGCTCTGGACCACGATGAGCCCTTTCAGCTGTTCCCCGCCCAGGATTGGGCATACGTAGAGGCGGTCGGTTGTCGTCTCATCCAACGCGCTAAACAGTCCCACAGCGGCGCAGCGGACTGAGCGGCCCGCTTCCAGGCTGGCACTGAGCGGAAGAGGAAAAATAGCCGTGTCAACGGGAGTACCGTTTTGGATCGCACCCGCGCCGACGACCACGCTCAGCTCGCCATCCGCGTCGGCCATGGCCAGGCTGACAGAAAAGGCGCCTCCGTGGGTGCCCACGAGATCAGTCACCGCACGGGCCGTCGCCGCGTAGATGTCCTCTCTTGAGGGCGCTCCCACGAGCTCGGCCGCCTCTTTCCGAAGAACCTGCTCGCGGTCCACCGCCTGCTTGTGAGCGCCGACGACGCCCGCCATCCGCATTACAACGAGCAGGAACATGAAACCTGCGACACCAGCGATTACTGCGGAGTCGACTGGCTTGCCCGCCGCCGTTTCCCAGAGCAGCCCGACCGGCGCGATCAGGGTTATCGCTCCGAGCAAAGCGAGACGGGTCCGGCTCGTGCGCGGGGGCGCCGCCGGCCTGGGCTCCGAGAGCTCCCTCATCGACGGATGGAGGGCGGCGGCGCCCCAACAGCTGTAGAACACGATCCACCCGAGGTCGAAGGGGTTGCCGTCGCTCCAGTTCCACGAGGTGTGAAGGCCGGCCAGACCGTAAACCGAGTCTGCGAGAAGGGTGCCGATCGTGCCAACGGCCAAAAGCCGGCCCGCCGCGTTCCGCAACCCGCCAGCACTCCAAAGGTGCGCGAGCACAGCCAGCAGGAGGATGTCGCCCAGTGGGTAGGCGGCGGCGGTCAAACGGACAAGGATGCCTCCGGGTGCCCGGACAGTCGGCCCGATCAGGAAGATCCATGACAAGAGACCTATACCGAGGGTGACGATGAGGGCGTCGATCAGGCTCGCCTGGTCTCCGCCAGACACGCGCGAGCGGACGAGGAGGAGCAGCCCGATCGCCAGGACGGGGTACATCGTTATATATATGGCGTCTATGAACGACGGGAACGGGATGTTGTTCTGGCCCATTATCTGGTGCCAGGTTTTGTAAATCGTGTCCCCGGTGATGAACAGCAGGACGCCTCCGCCCATAAACCACCAGGCCTTGACCTGCTTGGGCCGGTAGCGCCGTGCGCCATAGATGATGGCGGCAACAGCCGAGACCCCGAGGAGGCACCAGGCCGGGACCTGTCCGTCCCATTCCATCCAGGGGACGACGCCGAGTATCCGAGGTTTGCCCGAAGGGATCCCGAACGGGAAGTAGATGAGGGCCAGCAAAGCCTCCCAGCCGAGGAACCACTTCCACAGGTTGGGCGACGACCTCTTTACATGTTCCGGGCTCGCGACAGCCAGGCTGTGTCCCTCTTCGACCTCGGACGACGCACCACGCGCCAAGGTCGAGATCTGCACTTGGTACCGATCGGCAGAGAACGAAGAAACTTAAGCCGGCTAGTTCGGTGAGCTCAGCCTGCCGGAGCACCCCAGTCAGTGGGCGAGGGGGGACTTGAACCCCCACGTCCTTGCGGACACAGGAACCTGAATCCTGCGCGTCTGCCAAATTCCGCCACTCGCCCGAGTGGTCTCTAAAGGGTACATGACCGAACCAACCTCCCAA
>Ga0302325_10006150_pt1 | contig 27074 bp, 26 predicted proteins | sample Palsa_T0_2_FD_201948 | JGI IMG/M metagenome (GOLD analysis project Ga0302325, IMG submission 201948) | Peat permafrost microbial communities from Stordalen Mire near Abisko, Sweden - Palsa_T0_2 | ecosystem: Environmental > Terrestrial > Soil > Palsa > Peat permafrost | place: Sweden: Abisko... | reverse complement strand
CAACCGGCACCTGCGGATCCACTCTCTCCAAAAAACCAGGAAACTCAACCCCATCAACCGTCTCATTATCACAATAATACACAAACGCCGTCTTCCGCGGGTCACTCCACTTCCACTCCCCCTCAGGCGCAATGCCCCCAAACCTGCCATCCCGGGCCTTACTATCCGTCACCACATTGACCTTCCCCATCCCCAGTCTCTTGGCCTCCTCACAAGCCTTCTTACTCCACCCCCCCGTGACAATATAATCCAACCACATATCCTGTGGATCGCCCCCCCTCGCAACAAAATGCGCAACAAGGTTGTAGACAACCATACTGAATTGAGCGGTCCCGCCGCCCTGTTGCCAGATTATCTCGTGGGTGTCCGGGATCGATAATAGCGTGCGGAGATGGGTGTTTGCGCTGGTCAGGATGGCGTTTGCATGGGAGGATCGGTGCGAGATTTCTGCTAGCGACATGCCGAGGGAGTTGTAATTCAGGAGGTCCTTCGAGGCTTGTTCCAGCACGGGAGTCGGCAACGAGGCTGGCCCGGCGCCGAAGTTGATGATTTGCTCGCGCGACGGCATGGATGGCTGGGGATCTGGAAGTTGGGCTTAGGGGGGAGAGTGCTGTGGGATCGAGGTGAGTCAGGATTTGGGACCGATAATCAAGCTTAAAAATGGATTTTTGGGAAACCGGGGAGGACGGGTGGATTGCTGGAGTTAGTCGCTGATGTCGGGAACTTCACCTCGAAATGCCCGAAGAATCAGCCGCGCCGATCAGATCAATCAATCAATCGAAACTCCCACCCTCGCCCGTTGGCCCGAGCTCGTCAACCCAACCCAACCATGGTGATTGGAAAAGATAGTATTATCATGCTATTGAATATAAGTACATCGCCCGAAAAACTAAGAAACTAATCCATAGAAAGTAGAAGATAAATACCCATGGTGGTGGTCTATTAATCATGGCACTCAAATCAAATCAAATCAAATCAAATCCATTTGTCGAGCCATATGCTCGCATTCCCGTTCCTCAATCCCCATGACTCGCGCAATAACACTCCACTTCACCATCTCATATTCATCACTCAACTCCCTCAGTCGCGTTTTCTAGCATCAGTCCTGTCTGGGCCCAAGGGTTCCCGAGGGTGGAGAGAGACCGGGGGAGGCGGTGGAAGGGAATGGGGATAAGGGGAGGGGGTACCTTTCGCTCATCCCAGTCAGGTTTCATCCATTGACTCCGATCTCGCCAGACTTGTTTGACTTCCCTTACCGGACGATTCAAGTCATTTGCAATTTCTAGCCATCGCGGTGGTCGGCGCGAGTTTTTCAAGTCCCATAATCGAGTATATTCCTCTTCCTCCCATCCTTTCTCCGCCATCGGGACTTTGCGTGAAACCACGCTTCCCTCGTCGTGGTCTTAGGAATACTAATCCCTCCTACTTCTTGGGCCTGCCAAGATGAGTCTTCCAAGGTTTCGCGGAATCCATGATATCCCCTCCCCCTTCCCCGATGCCGCAAATAATCCAAAGACCTAATACTCTTACCAGCACCCGCACCCCTCCCCTTCTCCCCTACACTCTCCTCCCCCATCTCGCTATCCCCCTCGAACACCGACCCAACAGATTCCTCCTCCTCCTCCACCGTAGAAGTATCCTCCTCGGTACCCTTCCCGCGACCCAGTGCAGCGGACGGGGCTGAGGACACCGGCGGCGACGGCAAAGGACTGCGCACGACGACAGAGTCGTAAAGTCGAGGCGCAGGCGGTGTAGAGGGCTTGAAATCGCTGGGGGCGGGGGAAAGACTTGTGCTGTTGTCCCTGGGACGGGGGGACCTGGTTGTGGGGAGAGGGGTGTCATTGGATGTTGTGGACGGTGTGAAGGAAGGATTCCCGGGGGAGTGAGATTGGAGGTTTGAAATTGGAGGGGCGGGAACAGATGGGGGATCGGATGGTGGAAAGTCGGTGTTGATGGGCGGTGGGATTTCTGTGGACGAAGAAGACTGGTGAGTTAACTTATTATCGAGATCGAGAAATAATACCCCCCGAAGTAACCGAATGTAAAGACTTCCCCAGCGAGTGACTCGTGGACTTTGTCGTCGACATGGTATGATACTCTCCTTCCAAGGCCATTCTTTCAGTACTCGGCGATGTACGCAACCGTCGAGACCGTCGTACCGTCCCATCTGGCCCCAACACTTTCATTCTCACATATTTTCTTTTGATCCTTGGAATCTCATCCCCCACCGTGGTAGGAACCTGTTGTCGTTTTGTGTATTTCCTCTTTACTGGATCGGGGGAATCGAGATGGCGGGTTCGTCGGATGTATTTTCGCTTGGCGGGGGGAGTGCTGGGAGTTCTTGAGTTGGAAGGGAACATTGAAGAGGAAACTGCTGAGAACTCGTTGTTTGTCCCCGTTGACATTCGTGGATGGTATGTGTCCTCGAGTGAAGCAGAGGAGGGTGTTAATTCTTGTCTGCGGATATCCTCCCGTTTAACAGGGCCATAAATCCCTTCGTCCGAGATTCCCAACTCATGTATTCGCCCTCGCCAATATCCGAAGTTAACATATGCATCTCATATCGAGTAACGTCCTTCCGTTCGATGGATAACAAACTCGTGTTCGCGACTAAATCCTTGCAGTCCATCTCAGATGGAGTTTGTTTCACGTACCCGGTGAGTTGTATCGCTTGCGGCTTGATGGATTTCTGTTTCTGCGGCACCGGGAAAGGCGCTTCGAATAAGTTATCTTCCCAAGGGGGCTCAGATGGTTTGGTTTGGGGTTGTTGGAAGGGGGCCGGTATCGATTGTCGTCGTGTATATTTCCGTTTTGCTCTGAGGGCGGTTGTTTTGAGGGTGATGTCTTTTCGATGGTCCGAGGAAGTCAGATTTGGGGTAGCAACATGTAAGTCGTGATCAAGAGGTGCCGGTTGTCGTTTAGTGTATTTCCTCTTTTGTCGAGCAGGAGGGAGGGGTTGAGACCCTTCGAATTCGAGGGGTCGAGGATGAGTTTGCGGGAACAGAATATCATCGAAAGTTGAATCCTGTCGCTGTCTTGTGTATTTTCGCTTTCGAGGTGAAACGACTGTGGTTGGCGACTGTACCTGCTCAGATGTGGCCTTTGCGGATTCGAGAGATTCCCCGGGGGGCGGTATTCCTTCTTCCAAGGGCTGCGAAGACAAACTTTCCGACCTCTCCAAAGAGGTGGCATCCAAATTATCACTCATCAACCACCTGGGATCAATTGTCCCCGATCCGGTATCCAAACACTTAAATCCCAATAGTTGATCCACTCTTTCAAAACCTATCCCCAATCCGCCTGGATCCCACTCCATCCTCCAATTCGATACATCATCTGTAGCAATGGTTGCCTCGGATGGCAATCTGAAAGTATCGGCGCTCCCTCCTGTTGCGTCAGGAAGTCCAGGCCCGTGGGATTCATATCATCTAGAAGACACAATCGTAACGAGAGAGATCTGATTGCGATGATATTGGCGCAGGGGGTTGTAGTGACGATCGTATGGGGACGGCTGTGGTGATTATTTAGGCTTGAAGGTTTCCCCTTTCCAGATTTAATTTCCCCCCGAATTAATTTGATTGCGAAAACTTGGGAAATGACGTGCCTGACGCTTCCACCCGCACAAGACGCATATGCCAGAGATTAAGACAGGCTTGTAAAAGTAGTCTGTCGGAGAGGACAACAAAACCCACAGATCACCAACACTTTTGCTGATTTCGGAAGAAGCCTATCTTGTCGGATGAAGAACATCTGACTGAAATCTGACGGAAACCACATAAAAGAGAGAGAAGTAATGATTAAACTAGATAACATCCATACTTACACAATCCTCCAAGCCAACAACCCCTTGGCTGCCTTATTCAAACTTCCAACGGCGAGCCACAACACCCTTCTTTAGGATCATCCCCTCTGTTGTTGAAACTCACCCATAAATTCTCAATATAGTGAAAAGGGAGGATCGGGAGAATCGGACGGAATACATCTCGTGCCGTGGGCGACAATGTACCCTGTCCCAAGTCCAGTAAGAGGACTATCGAAAAATAGTTCTTTGCCTAACCAAACGTCCTCTTCTTTGACCAGATTCTTCAACATGATCGAGTCATTGCTCCCGGCAAAAGAGTCAGCGGTGTAGTTGACTAGGCTGTCTGTGATCCGACAGAGGGAGATATCGCACTCCCCGAACTTCTTGTCCGCTATTCCAACAATGCGACTGTTCCCCACCGGATGACGTACTTCGGCTCCGGTGATGAAGCCGTGCGATGCTATAGTAAAATATTGGGCGGGATCATCTGGATGGAATAAGGGACAACCCGACGTCGTGATCCGCTCACATTCGCAGAGTAACATGCCAGCATGGAGGTTCGGGTAATAATCGGTGTCGTCCAACTCCATCAGCGTAGGGATTTTCTTTCGGGACATGCTATGTTCCGTCGGTTTCGAGAATTGTCTGAAAGAGGCTATAAGACCATTGATAAGACTGGGGAGCTCTTTTGCGGTATCGTGCGTCACTGTTTCGACTTCTAGTAACCATCTGGTACCCATCCATGCGATCGAACAAACTCCAATAGGAGAGAGAACTTCCAGGATTGCGATACGCGTCGAATTAGATGGGAGAGCCCATAACTCTTGTTTTGCGCCCACTGTGATGGGCTTCCCCCGGCAAAAAGTTCCACGCAGAGGGATATCGGCTTCGTCGAGCGAAAAATGTGCAGGAAGACCAGCGATTATATTTGGAGTCGTCGAGGGAATGGTGTCACAGACCAGTGTAAGGTACGGGGCATAAAAACGACCATTCGGATTTCTGGCCATACCTCTTTAAGTAGACTCACTTCGTGACGGAGCGGATGCCGTTGAACACCTTTATCGGAAACCAAAACAAAAGGCATCGCAATGCTCCCTGTATGTCGTCCAGCCATTGTAGCTATATATGAGTGAGGTGAGAAAGGAGAATTACTTATTGACGTAGACGAATGAGGCGAGTCAAGAGTCGGACTGTCATCTGACATGAAAAGTGGAATTTCCCTCTCTGGCTTTAAAACCAATGTCTCAGGTGTCGTTCTATGCCGCGGATAAATCCTTCGGGCATTGCGAAAACTTGGGAAATGACGTGCCTGATTGCTTCCACTCGCACACAATGCCAGAGATTAAGACAGGCTTGTAAAAGCAGTCTGCTGTCGGAGCAACACTTTTGCTGAGTACGGAAAAATCCTATCTTGTCAGATGAAGAACATCTGACTGAAATATGACAGAAACCACACAGAAGTAAAGTAATGATTAAACTAGATAACATCCATACTTACACAGCCCTCCAAGCCACTGATTCTTAATCGCGTTATTCAAACCTCGAGTCGATTCCAGTCCCTCGCATGAGATCTCTTAACCCTTCCGTATCTGACTGGTTGCACCTGAGCAGGAGCCACAGGGCCCCTCCTGGTTGCCTCTTCCAATGCTTGCCTCTCTTTGTTCCTCTTCAACCATTTGTTCGCAGCATTCCAAGCCCAAAGACCAATTCCCGCTGCGGCCACAACACCTGCACCAATCCCAAAGACGGTCAATGTCTTCTTCAAGCTATCAACCCTCTGAACGACTTCCTGATGTTGTTGCACCGCCGTCTTCTTCTGCGCAACGAGTTCATTGTCCAAGCGATTGATGTGATGTGCATGATTTTGAAGTCCATTTCGAGCGCTTTCAAAACCGTTATTGAGATTGACTATTCCGACCCGAGCGCGCTGCACGCCATCCGTGAGACTTTGAAGATGTCCACCAAATTGTTTCCCCTCGTCCAATAATTTCTTCAACTCTGGGTTTTGTTCATGTATCTCCTCGATTCCATGGATTTTGCCTTCGAAATCATCGAGTCGCCCATTGACTCCACTCAACCTCTTGCTTGTAGATTCATCCATAGTCTCTACCTTTTTGCCCAGATGTGAGATACCGCCCTCCAGGACGGTGGTCCGGCCGTTCAGGTCGTTAATCCCAGTCTCAAAGCCCGCTGTTTTGCTATCCAATGAAAAAAACCCATTTTCAAGGCCTTTTGTCCTTGTGTCCAAGCCCGAGATGTCTTTTTCAAAGCCGGCGTTCAGACTGCTCAAAGAAGTAAACCCATTTTCGAGGCCATTCACCTTCAGATCCAAGCCGATTAAATTGGTGTCAAACCCAGCCGTCCTTGAAAGCAAAGTGGTAATACCATTCTCGAGCACTTTGGTTTTACCCTCCAAGCCTGTAGTTTGCTCCTCTAGGCCATCAACTTTAGTCTTAACATTGTGCACAGCAATATCCAAGTCAACGACGTGCCTTTCGAATATATTCGGTCCATCTTCCAAAAGCCGCCGATTGTCGTCCCCAGCGAGCTGAGTGGAGGTGTCCATTGGGGAAGGCAGGATGCTTTCTTGTTGTTGATTCTCGTTCTCAGCAGTATCTGCTTGGGCAAGTCCCGCTCTTTCCTCTTTCTTTTCCCAGTACGCTTTAATTTCGTCATTGAGCGCCTTGCGTTCTGCCGCATTAGCGTCAGTAACAGGCGGCGCGACGAAACGACCGTTTTGCCAAATTGGAGCTGGAGGAGCAGGAGGAACATTAATATGTGGCGGCCCAGCTTCGCTGACAGGCGTGGGAAGGGCGGCCGGCGTATTCATCTTTTCAAGTACCACCTTCGACGGCGTGTCTGGTTCGTCGTCCCACAGCCAGTAGTCAGAAGGTTCAGAATTAGAATCGGAAGGCGGACGGGGAGGTAGTTGTTTTCGTATCTCTGCGAGTACTTCCTCCGCTGTGGGGACCCCTTCCATGTTGAAGCGCGGCTTCGGTGGCTCGAGTTTGGTCGGGGGTTCTATCTTGGAAGTAGTGGTGAGATGTTGAGGAAGGTCTCGAGCTTCATCATCAATGTTTGCATGTAGCACCTGGGAATAGAGCCCTGGATGTTTCTCACGAATCTCCTTAATAAAATTTGCTTCCGGAATCTCGAGGAACGCTGGGGCGATTTTTGAGTATGACTTCCGACTTGAGTCGGACAACCCCTTGCCATGCTGACGAACCTCTTCAAGTACCAAGGCGTTATGTGACGGAGGTTTCTTCATGGGCGGCGGCGAATCCGGCGGAGGAGGCAAATCCTTGGCAAACGGATCCGGTTCGCCATCCCAAGCACTTCCGGGTTCGGAAGGAGTTTTCGGGTCGTATGGCACAGTTTGGCGAAGGATTTCCAAGAGGTCCCTCATTTCCGTTTGCCAAGATTTCTGGACACAAAGTGCGCGGGACGGGGTTCAAAAAGGATCGTGTAGACAGAGTGGTGGTATCACCATCTGACACTCGACAGATGAGACATCAATATCTCCCGCAGCAAGCACTATTAAAAGGCTCAGTTTACGAAGGTAGTGAGTATCAAACATTGGCCTACCATTAACTCTATTTACTCAATTTCTCCGTTAACTCTGGCACAGCCTTGAACAAATCTCCCACAAGTCCAACATCCGCCACCTGGAAAATCGGCGCGTCAGCGTCCTTGTTGATAGCAGCAATGACTTTGGAATCTTTCATCCCTGCAAGATGCTGAATAGCTCCGCTTATTCCCACCGCCAGGTATAAATCTGGCGCTACAATTTTTCCTGTTTGTCCTACTTGCGCGGCATTTTCCACATATCCCGCGTCCACAGCTGCACGGGAAGCGCCAATTGCGGCGCCTAATGCATCTGCAAGAGGAGGAATAAGGGAGTCGAATGTGGGTTTATCTTTAAGACCACGGCCGCCTGAGACGACTCGGCTGGCCGTGGAAAGATCCGGACGGGATGAGGTGGCAAGGTCTTCTCCCTCCCATGTTGTGGGTGCTGTCGCATTCGGATCGGACTTGAACTCCTCGACTGTCGCTTCCTCTGACCCTTCTTCGGCAGCAGGATATGCTGTTCCTCTTACCGTGATCAGTTTGATTTTATCTGTGGATTTGACAGTGGCCAATGCATTGCCTAGATCAGGAGGGTTCGAGTGGCGCGATACCTGCGTATATTTGTCTCACAAAAGTGTCCTCACTCTGAATCTCAATGATGTCAGCGATAGGCTGAACATCTAGTAACGCTCCGACCCGCGGAATAGTATTTTTCCCAAATTGACCATGTGCCGCGACGACATGCGTGAATTCTCCGCTCTTTGCTGCCTCAGCAATCAACGGAGCGAAATTCTCGGGCAAAAAGTGATCATATGCCTCATTTGACACAAGGAGAATTTTAGAAACACCGTTGAGTTTTGCCGCGGCGCTGGAGAGCTCTTTTGCGTCGCTCCCCGTCAGAAGTGCTGTTACTGGACCGGAGCCAAGTTTTGTCGCCGCAGTCAAGGCGGATAGGGAGGCCGGAAGGAAGGTTTTATTTTTGTGTTCGAGGATTGCAAGAGTTGAAAGGTTCGAGCCGCGAAATTGATGAGCAAACTGCAATCAGAAATATATTCTAGGGGGAATTGTACTTGTGCTCGCCGCAGAAAAGGAGATGCTGATGCTCTTAGCACTCGGAAAGGAGTCATGGTTTGGTTGAAGGACAAGGGAACCCGGACCGGGAGTCGTGATGTCAATAAATCCCGTTTTCCCTTAAAGCCTGTGTCGGAATAATTAAGACGGGATTAGCGTTGATTTCCCAAAACTCTTCGGCGGGCGCGGCCCGCGTCAAGTGATTCAGGAACAAAAATACAGACGACACCGGACATACAAAACGGTTCGAAGTTATTATAATTAATCCCATTTAAGACGGTCTGCGACTTCCGCATCTCGGAAGGTCTTTCCCACTCAAGCAGGTATTATGAGTGGTTGGTGAAGCTCTCATAATCAAACACAAATCGATGGATAAAGGGTTCCCAAAGATATTCGATATGGACAGCAGTATTGGAAGACACATGTGCACGTTCGTCTGTATGGGGGCAACAATTAGTACCGCAAAGTCGGAGATTTGCGATCTTTTCGGAAGAAGTTGTCGGGAGCGCCGACATTGCGCTGATCGGGCCGGGGGCTGTTCCGAATACTATTCGGGAACCACAATCGCTGTAAGGGCAATAGCCCCCATCGATTCACATCTGACTCTGTCCCACCTTCTCCATAACTTGCCCTACAACTACCTAGACTATTCCCAAGTAGCCTGGAAGATAGATACCTCCTTTGCGCCAGTTTGATGATTCAATTGCAATGATCAAATTTTTGGAATTCGTGGCATGTGATCTGATCATTTAGTTCCACACTCAGCTTCCGAATAACAACTTATGTGTACCGGTATAAGTATTTGCTAATTCTTTCTATCCTTACTTCAGCCTCGGCCATAACAATGGTGCTGTGTCCTGACGGGGTCTATCCTTGAACCTCCGACTCGTGGTCGGATTTCATCTGAAAGAACAAACCTTAATTCTCACACTAGTAAAAATGCCGATGATAGACTTAGCCGCTTCGGCCACGCAAATAATCCTTACGCAGCCCCTTCGAACCAGAAGTTGTCCGACACCGCCGATATCCCTTCAAAACTGGTCATCGCCCTTTTGCACTTGGTCAGAACTCTTCATCAAAATGGTTTGCCCTGGTTGGCGTGCGTGGGTGGGCTGATGGTAGATCTTCTTCGGGATCCACGAGTTCATGATATGGTTCCCTGCACTGGCAGCAGTGGCGGTAATCCGTTTAAACCAACAACTGGAAGCGGAAAAAGCGAACTCAACAACCTTGCAGCCAAGACACGAATCGATCTTTCAGGAGAAAATGGAGTATTGTCATCTGGTGGAGTTGTTTGCGTTGAGTCAAATTGGAGAACTAAGTTGTGATACAATATTGAAGGGCGCACCACTATGTTTGTATGATACATTCTCTCACAAGGGACTTATGAGTAGAAAATGTCTTTCGGATGAGGAGGCGACGTTTCCGGTCGCGGATGGGATTAATTTGTTGATTGATAATTGCAAGAGATTTGGAGAACCACATTTCAATGAAACCGGGGGTTGAACCACTATCGCGGACAGCCATGCTTCGCCGTATAGGGGAACTACAAAGGGGATATCAGGTCTGGAATATGCATTTTATACCAAGCTTTAGACGAATAATGTATTGGAAATAAATACGCCTTACAACGTTCTAAAGCTCTATGAAACTGAGAGTGTTAGCTGGGCTCATCACATCCAGTATGCCGAGACTTTCATCTCCCCTTTCACATACACAAAAACAGTATAAAAAGACGCGCTCGTCTCCCAACTTCCCAAGCAGTCTTCTTGAATCTTTTTTTGTCGCAACACATACCGTCCGTCGACATGTTTTCCTTTCTCTTTACAGCAATCTTCCTTATAAACCTCGTCTTTCCTTCCCTCACAAACGCACTATCGCCAGCCGATCTGAAACTCATCGAAAAAGTCGCCTATTCCTCCGTCGTCAAAGTATCCAAAAAGACCCACCTTCCCAAAACGTGCGATAAAGCATGCCACTTCCTTGCTCATAACGCAACGGAAGGGGGCGACTGTTTCACCCTCATGTTGACAACGCCAACTTGTATGTACTTACCCCTCGCTTGGTCCCTGTTTATTCCCACGCACTCACTCATTTTAGGCAATGTCTTGTCCTACCGCGTCATCGAAACGAGACACTCCTCGCAACTGCCTTGACCGGCTTGGATCACTGTCAGAATGGAACCACGACCTTTTCGTCCATCAACATCACCCAAGCGGACGCGCCTCAGATCATCGAAGGGTTCTACGGTAATGTAACGTTCAATGCAACTGAACACCACCACAATAGGACCAAGGAGACAAAAGCGAGGACGAGAAGGGAGGAGAAGGAAGTAATTCTGGATGATTGTTCTCCGACTCTGTTCTTCCCGGACACCGCATCGTCTGATGGAAGAAAGAACGGAGGAGATATGATGGTTGTTTTGGCGTTTTTTGTCGGGGTTGTGGGGTTTGCGAATGGATTAGTTTGGTAAATTCGGGGAAGGTAAAAGGGGATGGATGCTGGCATCTTCCTAGATAGCGTGAAATAAATTTCTTTTGAAATTGAAAGTCTGGCGAGATGATACGAAATTTGCGGTTGCCATCGTCGCACTTCGAATACTGTTGAGCCTATTATTATGAAGTCTCAAAGGACATAGCACTCGCCAAGCTGTTTCCTCATGACTTAGAGTCTACTCCAGGAGGGGGAAAAGTACTCAACGCTTGACCATATACCGCCTTCCAGATTGAATTCGCGAATAAAACCTGAAAAGAGCAGAAAATTGAAACCGTCAACTTAGAACACTATTCTTCAACCAGATGGTCACCGAAACGACAAATCCAACGTACATCTCGAAAGGGACTGAAGTGAGGTGAGGGAGGAGAGTGATATAACATCCAAGTTATCTATCTAATCTGATACACATAAATGAGAAAAATAGAATTGACAGAAATCGACTTTTACTTTAAGGATTTGCCGCAACGAAATCCTTGCCCTACAGGTCAGCACAGTCGCAAACCAACGAATCGAATCGAACCCCCCGAAGAGAGGAAACCCATTCGAAGCAAACACTTCGAATAAATAGCAAAACCAGGATACAGGGGAATCCGACCTTCTGGATATTCGCAGCCAAATCCTTAAGACAAGCCTCCAACAACTCCTTCTCCCAGTCCGCAAGCTCGCCCAACCCATGTACCTTGCCGACCCCGTCCTTGGACAACTCGACCTTTGACGCGAAGAAATCGCAGTTCTTGTCGGCGAATAAATCACTCTGCACGAAAGTGGGGATAATAACGCCGGATTCGCCGCCCATGGCGCGCAGGAGGGCGTCGGTGAATTTGGCGGCTGCCCAGGCCATACTTAGAGTTGCGCTGCCGGCTCCGTCTTTGGCTTTGACGACCTCGTCGCCACCGAATTGGATGCGTTTGATTAGCGCGGCGCGTTCCTCACCTGATTGTCAGTGTGGGCCAAAATTTCGATGACAGATCAAAGAGGGGGGTATAAGGGGGAGGGGTATGTGTTTGGAGAGGAGTGGGAGAGGGAATGGGACCTTTGAAGGTGTGTCCGCTTTGGGAGAGAAGAGGAACGATGGTGACACCGGAGTGTCCTCCGATGACGGTAATGTTCTCTTCCTCGGGATCGGTGTTTTTCAATTCGGAAACAAATCTCGCGGCCCTGACAACATCCAAAGTGGTAACTCCAAACAATCTACAATCAATCCCTAGTCCCGAGACTCGCAGAAACAAATCAAACGTCAAGATTTCCAAGACAGAGAAAGGGATCATACCTTTTAGGATCATAGACGCCCATTTTCTTGAAAACCTCGGCGCAGATGGGAACAGTGGAATTGACGGGATTGGCGATGATTCCCAAGAAGGCCTTGGGAGCATGTTCGGCGACACCCTTCGCCAAGTCCCTGACGATACTGGCATTCGTGTTGAACAGATCGTCTCTGGTCATTCCTGGCTTTCGGGGGACTCCGGCGGGGATCAGGACAATATCGGCTTTATCAAGAGCATGTGCCAAGCCGTCTCCCTCGGTTTCGGGAGTATATCCGGAGACCTGCAGATTAGTCCCCGACGGGAGGAGCTTGGGATGCAGGGACAGGGAGCGGGGGGTAGAACCGTGGAGTGAGTGTCGACGTGGGAGATGTCGGCTGCGACTCCGGGGGTTCCTCGGATATCGTAGAGGGCCAATTCGCTGATTTTCTTGTTCAGTTTCAGGAGAAGCGACAATGGTTGGCCAATTCCGCCTATTTACCCAAAATCAGCTCGTTTCGCCCAAGTTGCATCTCAAAAGCACAAAGGACGCAGGGGTCCTGCAGGAGGATATCGCCAGAGATGGACAGCAGAGAGGGATAGCGGGAAGATACCGGCTGCGCCGAGAACAGCGACCTTTGTCTGCGCAGTACGAGTTGTCGAGAAGCGTCTCGCACCAAGAAGCGATGAGCGCAACATGCCTACTCGAGAAGGAATCATGATGCAGATAATTGACTGGCGATTGACCGTGGATGAACGATGAACTGCTCGATGCAGACAGATTTTCGAGGTATGTTCGATTGATCGAGATCCGAGCCGATTGAAAAGTGGGCCAGAATTCGTGGGGGTCGCTAAAGCCGTAAACATGGGAAATCTGTGCCTTTTCGGATACATATTCCGGCCCGTCCCGTCCGGAAGATCCCACTCGAGAGATATACGGCATTCAATCGATCGCGCGAGTAGTCTTATAATTTCATTGGATTACTCCTGATTTCGATGGCGGAAACTTGGCAACTTTCTGCTCATGCTCTAACACTCTTCAAAGTCGCCTCGGAATATTGTAATATAATGAATACATAATTCGGCGCGGACCGATGCCGATCAATCGTATCTGACGTTCGCATTCATGTCCACGGAAGCGGCACAGTAGCACTGCGAGGTTTTGTTATCGCCATATTGCCTCTCAATTGCAAGAACTAAAATCGCGTACAATACTAGCGTCCCGCTGCACTACATTTGCCCATCTACTTTCCCTAAACGTAACTGTTTCATTCATCTGACCTGCAATGGATGGTAGCTCAAACAAGCATCTCATATTTTCTGACTCGATCTCTCATGATCACACATTGCTCCCTCGCCTCTCCATCGCCGTCCTGCGACGCTGACTAACATCCCCGACAGGTGTTGCCCTTCCACTTCCACTGCCAGTCGTGATAGTTGCGGTAGTATTTTCCTCGCCGTCCCTCGCAAATGCCTCCGCAACCTTTTCCAACGGTCGCCCTTTCGTTTCCGGCATCCATATATACAGAACGACAACTGCCCAAAGCGTCAGCGCTCCGTACGTGAAATACGGCCAGCTCGTGTTCTTACCGTTCAAGAACCTCGGGGCCGTCAATGTAACGACGAAGTTCGTGCTGTAGCTCATGAACTGTTGGATTCCGCATGTTCGAGCACGGTACGCTGTTGGAATTATTTCAGCATTGTAGACTCGCCCCACAATTCCCCAAGTGGCGCTGAAAGAGGCAACGACCAGATATATGGAGATGAGAGCAAGGTATTGTTCAACCTTTGAGGCAAGTCCTGTGGATCCGTCAGGGAGTAAGATACTGTTGAACGCATAAAGGCACCCCAAGTTCATGAGAGCAACCGATATGATGGTGCCACCTACGAGCAGAGTGATTCGCCGTCCGACTTTGTCCACGTATAGTAACGCTGGTATTGTGAAACAGAGGTTCACGAGCCCTGAAACTCCCGAGGCAAGGAAGGTTGCTTGGCTGGACGGGAATCCCGCCTGGGTAAATACTATGGGGGTGAAGTAAAGAATCACATCAATCTAGGTCACCACAGTTTGCATAAAGTACGTACCCCCGTGAGCTGCTGATGCGCAACCACAAAAAGCGAAAGCAGTGTCGGTCGACGAACAGGCTACGATCAGTTTTAGAACTGAACAATGACAGTACCTCGAGGAAAATCTGCAGAAAAGACGTTTTCCTCTGGGCAAGTTCGTCCCGTTGAATATCGTCGCGGATTTCATCGAGTATTTTGTTTATAATTTGCAGTCCTTTGACGTCGGATGGTTTGGTACCTCTCAGCAGCTTCAAGGTATCTAAGGCCTCATGCTCCCGACCATTCTGCATCAACCAACGTGGGCTATACGGAAGGAACGGGATTCCGGCAGCGAGTAACAGAGCCACGCCCATTTGGACCATGAACGGGACCCTCCAAGCCGCACTGCCAGAAAGCTTAGAGCTCTGGGACGCGGTGAGATATGCCACTGAAATGCCAACCGTGATCAGAAGCTGAGACATACAACCAAATCGACCGCGTTGTGCTGTTGGGGCTATCTCGACGAGATAAACGACAGATGTGCTCACGCCGATGCCGATGCCAACACCATATATCGCCCGTGCTATGAACAATTGTCGCAAATTCGATGCCGATGCCGACTGTAGAGCGCCGATAAATGCGAAGACAGCGCCGAAGAAAACTGTGTACTTGCGGCTGAACAAATCCGCGAGGTAACCATCTGCAACTGACGATAGTCCAGCAAATAAGAGGACGGAACTGACATACAGACCCTGAGTAGAATCTGACAGCTTACCCACGGATTCTATGAACTGAGGCATCTCAGTTATAGGACCAATAGAGCCTGTATCAAGGCCATAGAGCAACCCTGCCAACGAGATGTGTAGCGAGATGAGGTAAATTACCCCGGTGCGTTTAGGAGCAGCGGTCAAACTACTGCGAATGTTGGTAGCACGAAACGATCTGACGATGGCCTGAGCCTGTAGTGATGCCATTTCTGATAGTGGAAGGGAATCCCTTTCTAGAGATATCGATAGCGAATGTGTCTTTGGTCTTTATGTGCCTCGGTGAGAGGCCGGCAACACTTCGCTAAGCACGACGGGAAAACCTTTAACATTTTCACAGCCATGCTGAGGACAGTGCCTCCCCCATGCATTCATAGATGCAGTTGTCCAAAGTTTATCCCGTCCAACTCTGGCGCCCAATTATCACATGCAATGCAACCCGTCGGCGTCGCAATACTCATCGCCTCTCGCCAAGTCCGTACTAGTATTCTAAATTGAAATGGAATAGATTCGGACCGGGGCTAGTTCTCGGAATTCCAGCGGTCATCATAAGATAAAAACATAAGACAACAAAGTCAAAATGGTACTCGAGAGAAAGTGTCTGCAATTCAAGTTTACATAATCGAAATGCCTCCGCCTCTTAACCCGCGGCGGCCGGCCGAACCTTGTTTCATTGACTATGCACATATCTTCTTCGCGATTGAATACCGGACGCTATCTATTTAATTTACTTCGCCTCTGTCGATCTTTACGGCTATGGCTATCAAGAGTAGTGAATGCGCTGCTTTTTCCCTCATCCTTCACTCAGGCCTAAGGTTCGTTGAAACTGCAGCTGCAGCTGATAGCGTGATAGCGATTTGCGCCAGAGCCCCATTACATGCATCACCTCCCGCTGTGTTTGAAAAGGCAAGACTAGTTCGCTGGCTTGCCTTGATCAAACGCGGATGACCAATACAAGTTGGGTTGCGCCCTGAGGCGGACCCAATTCCACTCTTGCTGTGCTTTTGCGCTTTTGCGCTTCAGGTTGTGGACGGTAGTGGGTGGGGTCTGACCGAGAGCTGGACATCACCATTTTTGAGTTTAATTTCGCTTGGATTTTCAGAGTGGCACGGCCCGGCGGACCTCGCCCTCAAGAGGGGGATACTGTCGCGAGTCGGAGCCTTTCCTCTCATTTCCTGTATTTCCCTATAAGAAGGGGATTAGCCCCTTTTTCAGTTCTCTAGCTATCAACTCTGTATTCTCCTTGATTCTGTCCTTCTGAGGCGCCTGTTGTGCCCTCCGTCCTTCGTTCCAACCTCCCTCCGTCACATAGTGGGCGGAAACAAAACAAGGAATCATGAGTCTTAATAAGATATTATGTTCTGGATCTGTCGATAATGAGCTGTTACGATCTGACACTTAAACCCTCGTAAGATAGCTCTAAATCCCCCATCATAGCCATGCATACATTCGCAAGACGACTCTAAACCCCCAAGATAACAACCCACATATCCCAAACTATTTGCAAAAGATACCAAGTGAAACAAAAACCAAAAAACTCGTTGGTGGGGCTGGGCCCTGTTTCTGGGTTCAAGTTAGCGAGCGAACTGGAGGAGGGAGGTTTGAACATGCATTGGAAATTACACATTCTTCAAAATCACCAATCGAATCCCCTCAACATCGATGTAAAGCGTCGGGGGCGTCCCTGCTGGGATGGGGATACCGGGGCCGAAAGCGACTTGCATTGGGATATTATATGTGATGTTCGTGGGAACGAGATACGACATGTGATTGGGAACCCAATGCATTTGTGTGTGCACAACTTCTCCGACTCCATTCGGGGCCCGTTCGGCCCAACCCACCCAGTATTTCTGCCCTGCAAGCCACACCTTGACCCCGATCCAGAGGGTCGTGGAGGTGTTTGGTCCAAAGTATGCGTGGCAGTCAGACATGAGTTGGTCTGGTGTTTCGTGCTCAACCGCAACTTCGACGACAATATTGGCGGTGAGGTAACCTCCTGCGTCGAATTGGATCCATGCGGGAGGGGGATTTGTGAGCATTGTTGAGTCAAGTTTCCAAGAGTTGTCCGGACGTTTTTTTCTGATAGGCGTCAGGATAATATCTTCACGATTAGCATCAAATTCGAACCGGGTACGCATACCATTGTCAGAGCACATTTCAAGCATTGCGCCTGGTAGACCCCCACCGATCGCTCTGTCGATGCACGATGTGAGCGAGCCGATAATTTCTCCGTGTGGGCGGAAGGGGATTTCGTCGAAACGGACTTTTCCATCAATGAGTGCAATTCGCCCATGGTAACGCTTCCCCAAGGTGAGTTTGTCGAACAAGTCCATTGAAATCGAGGTGTTGCAGATTTCGGTAAGCAAGAGCTCGTCTAGCTTGGCCCCGCGACGTATATAGAATTGGTCGTAGACGCGGTCGAACTTTTTCGTAAACGATTTGACTTGTGTAAGATGTGAGGCGTCGAGAGACAGTGGTCTCTCCGGAGCGGGCACGGTCGGAGACTCTTCTGGCCGTGGAGGGGCTGACATAGTGTAATATTGCGTGCGGCGACTGCGTCCTAGGCAAAGCATGCATTGGGACCAATGCCAGGTGCTTGAACCAGAGCGTACTGAAGGGAAGGTGGGCCCATCGGAACGACGTGAAGGAGGGTGGGCAGAACAAGGGGAGCGAATGAAGAAGAAAGTGTGTGCAGATCATCTCATGCACTTAAATATTGGGCTATTTAGGTTTATCCACGCCGAAATTATGGACGCGGATCCCAGACCTGCAATGGATGGTAGCTCAGCATCTCATATTTTCTAACTCGATCTCTCACACATTGTTCCCTCGCCTCTCCATCGCCGTCCTGCCACGCTGACTAACACCCCCGACAGGTGTGGCCCTTCCACTTCCACTGCCAGTCGTGATAGCGGTGAGCAACCATAAAAAGCGAAAGCAGTGTCGGTCGACGAACAGGCTACGATCAGTTTTAGAACCGAACAATAACAGCTGCAGTACTTGAAGGAAAATCTGCACAGAAGACGTTTTCCTCTGGGCAAAGTTCGTCCCATTGAATATCATTGCGGATTTCATCGAGTATTTCCACTTGGCATTGGTTAGGCAGGTTTGGAAATAGAGTTATGGGGCTGTGCAGACCTGGGGCCACGCAATCTTCTAGATTATGAAATCAATGGCTATGCATCGCTTTTGTTTTCATTTTTCGCTTCTGTCCATAGTCTTCAAACAATCGATCGCGAGCATGGCAGACGTTGATCGCGAGCATGGACTACAGCTGGAGACAACAACCTATCACACAGACGGCACATCGCTTCCGGCGGCTTCGGAAGTGTCCATGAGGTACATTCCGATGTCTTTTCTTGCTCACTTCATAGCTGTACGATAGCAACCTTGATCGGGTAGACTTAGCTTCGAATTTTACTGAGTGCAGATTTTCGCCAGGAAGCTACTTCCTTTGTTCAGGCTCGAAAGTGGGCCGGTACGAAATGAACTGAGAGCGATCAAGAAACTCTGTAACGGAACACATGAGAACATTGTTCAAGTATTTGGAACTGGTGAATTCCCAGATTCATCGCACGTCTTCATCGATATGCAATTATGCATCTTCAACTTGGATCAATACAATAAAAGCTGTTGGATCGTTGGAGCTACGATGGAGAACCCATTGTGCGACCAAGTTTGGAATATTATGAGCCAAATTGCTGGGGGACTGTCGTTTATACACAGCAATAAAGAAGTCCACAGGGACTTGAAGCCTCAGAATGGTATTTTAGCCCATCGAAAATCTGCGCTCTGCAGCTGATCACTAGTTCTCTTTTCTCGGGCGGACAAGGCTTGGAAATTAGCTGATTTCGGCTTCACGTCCGAGACTACTTCTCAGGGACTTCAAGCTACCGAGTTTGGAAGAGGAACACCAGGCTACCGAGCCCCAGAACTTCTCAGAGAAAACCACCATACCTACACGAATAGGGTCGACATCTGGGCGATGGGCTGTATTTTTTATGAGCTCGCAGTCGGTTCAAAATTGTTTGCCTCAGACATCACGGTCCTCGAGCACTATCGGTCAGGCGATTTGGTGCAAATCCTTGGTGCCATCAAGCTCTTCCAGAGTTCAAAAAGTGAGCTCTCCCATTCCATCCGTCAGATGATACAATTCGAGCCATCAGCCAGACCGACTGCGCAGGTGTTGTTCGAAAGATTTACTGCCCAGGATGCTTTGGCTAAAGCTTCTCATCTCCCAATGGGGCACGCAATGAACGAATTCCCACCTGCTAATGGTCACCAACCAGCTCCTATCAATTTCACCGAGGCTGACGCTAAAATCAAAATTGTCCAGAAACCGTTGAAGGTCTTTCATTTGCGCGAACCTTCGGGGTTACTCTCCAAACCCGCAGGCGAAGGTCAGGGCGAGACTGTCTCAGCTCTGGTGGTAGACATAACGAATACTCGACTGGCTACAGTTTCCCATGACAGCGCCTATACCTTTAACAAGACACAGCTGTGGGATATTGTTTGCGGCCCGGAGCTACTGTGGAGCCAGCAAGAGTCCATCTTATTGTCCGGCTTACGGCCAACAAGTCCGTCCTTCAGCGAGGGCGGAGGGTATTTGGCGGTATATATTGAGAAAAGTGTGGTTGTACTAGATGCGAAGCTTGGTACTGTCATCCGTATAACGGAGGAATTGCAGTACTTTGTGACAGCCTTGGCCATTGCTCCAAATGGAAGAACATTGGCAGTAGCCACTGGGGAAAATTCTGCAGCTGAAGGAAATTGGGCTACGCTCTCAACACAGCTTCTTGCATCACGAGAGAAAGACACTGGCAGCTTCAGTGTACACCTCGTCACAACCCGGCGGGTTTCGCAAATATGTATAGCGTATACGCAGGGCGGCCGCCGCTTGAGATTCGACGTAACTGCTGGGGAAGAGGGGACTACTCGGCCCCAGAGAGCAACATATGTGTGGGAGTGTGCATCTTTAACACTCCTGGCGCAGTCGAAACGCCCCATTGGGACTTTTGTTGTTTCGCCTTTTTATAACGTCAACGTAGACAACACTCCAGCTCTGGCAGTTACTCAGCACATGTGTGACGGTACCAACACAAACTCATGCGTACATTTTATATCGTCAAGTTCTACCCCCTGGGTCCATTTTTCTCTCCGTTGTAAGGGTCAGATAGTTTTTGGTGGCACCGAAAGTGGCGCACTTGCACTCAACGACGGCGGAATTTGGGATTTGATAGAGCCCCAACATCTCAGTCACGACCCCGATTTGAAAGTGGTTTCTGATACAAAAGAAGGGGAAATGTACACGTATCTTTGGCTTTTGAGCTCCGAACCCATGTGTTTGGCCAAAGTATTTTGGTCCGGCCTTCCACCAATCTATGAATTGAAAGGGATTGCATGGACAGATAAAAGGCTTACAGTGATAACAGACGATTTACGGTTTTTATCATTTGTGGAGCAAGACTACGGAGGCATAACCACGTCGGGAGAAGACAAAAAGATGCCCAAATTAACGGCTGATCCGAAGGACAAGATAACGAGTGTCCGGGATGGTGCCAAAAATATAGGGACTTCCTTCAAGGAAGACAAGGAGGACAGTCACAAAAATGGATCTGAGGCAATTGGCAATGTTCAAAAGAATAATAAGCGTCGGAAGAAGTCTAGCAGCAAGTAATCCGAGCAATCTCAGTCAGATATACTATAGTACTGGTGCATTGATCTGTAATTCTATGCATTCTGAGCTAAGCTACCCTAGGCCTTGGAAACCACGATCCAAGGACGGTCTCGTGTCTTATTTCTCCGCATCATGATGTTGTTTCAGCGGGTGTTTTACGGGTAAAGTAAAAATACCTTCAGCCAGAAAGAGAATCCTAAGGGGGTGTAGCAACCCATCGATATCTGGTAAATTGCCAGCTGGCTGGTTCCCCCGTCAAGACCGCATATAGCTTCTCTTCTCCTCTGAACAAGCCAAGATTTCGCTTGAATTTCCCCTTTCGAGAATGCGCTGCCACGCACACTCGGCTCTTATTTATGTGTCCGGAAGTGTCTGTAAGGTTTATGCGACATTCCGCTACACGGAACCTTTTGCCGTGGGAATCCTATCACAATAGGGGAAGAACAAGATGTGCGGGTACTTCCAACTCCTTCAAGTCGTGTTTCAATTCTTGAATGCCTTGCTCCTCTAGGAGTTTGTTCGATTGCCTGCTGGCTGGCTACACGATGTTGGCTCGTTGTGACTGAGGATACGGGAAAATGGCTCTCTTGTCTTATCGTCGCTTCATTCCGGACAATATGCAAAACCGCAGTTTGTCACGAGCTAAAATCCTTTTCTTTGACGATACGCATTACATCCCTCAACTTCATGCCGGGATCTTACTCTGCGACGGCGAACAACTCACGACGTCGGGCTGTCCAATTTTCCATCCTGACGACCCCAGCCAATATATGTACTCCACCATCGCATCCCACGGGTTCATTACTGGAGCAGAAGTAGTACTTTATTCCTCCGGGAACAGTCGTGTTATTGCGATAAAAAGTTCGGGGAGAGCGATATCTCACTTTGTCGCATCATAGACAGTCAGATTAACTATACCGCTGACTGTTTTGCCGGGAGCAAAGAAGGTAGTATCATGTTGAGGAAGCTCGTGAAGGAAGAGGACGTTTGGCTAAGAAAAGAATTCTTCATCGATGGTCCTCTCACTGGACTAGGGACAGGATACATACTATATTGTCGCCCACAGTACGAGAGTCCTATCTGATTCGCCAGACCTGGCCTTTCACTACATTGTGAATTTATGGGTGAGCCTTGGTAATGGAGGAGAGGACCCGGAGGAAGGGTGTCATCGGATCCAACCCCTTCCCTGCTTTCCAAAGACCATTACAGGCAAGGAGTTTCCCAGACTTTGCGTAAGTAGAGAGGTCCTTAATTTGAAGTAACATCTTAGCCTGTAAGGTCTCTCATTAAATGCAAGGGGTTTTAAATTTCGGATCTCCAGCGTTTGTGTGAGACTCTATACGAACAGGACGGAAAAAAGATGCTGGGGGCTGATACTCATGGAAAACATGGCCTATTATATAGAAATAGACATTATGTAAAGTATCTCATCGGAACTAATCCCATTTTGCAAGATCTAATTGGACCCAGACTGGATAAGCCACGCACCTACTATACCAGACCTCCATTCACTCTTGTGTTTATATTGGGGTCCAGTTTTCAAAGTGTCGTCTACTCAGAAGGTCAAACCCATGGAAATCTTGGTTCAGAACTTCGGAACGGAACAATACGTAAGCTAGGAAATGCTGACCAGCCAGAAACGAAAGTGTAATAAAAAGGAATGCCTGCGAGGATGAAGAGAATTGCAAAGGAAGCTTGAAAGGGCGACGTGAAAATGCCGAAGAGAATCAAAACCAGCAAGGACCCGCAAAATACAACAGGCGTAGTGGAGAAGACTTTGTATGGTCTAAAGTCAACATTCCATCAGCATCCGAGCCTGGCATACCTTGGCAATTCTGGTTCTTTACACCTCAGCACCAGAACCCCGGCGACGGTGGCCTAAATAAGCGAGAGATTGGAAAGGACTTACAAAGTACCAATAACACTCTACCATTTCATTCAAGACAACAAGGCTCCCAAAGCTTCCTAGTGCGAGGAACATTGAAGTAAGAGTGCCATGCAAGAATAAGGCAGCTACAGGGGTCAGGTACTTCGGATGTACAGTTCCAAAAATTAATGGAAGATGATGTTCTCTCCCTGCTGCATGAATCAACCGCGCGGTCGTAAAGGTGACAGCGTTTGTGACTCCAAAGCATGATGCTGTCACACACAGCGCATAAAGTATCCCCCCAAAGAATCCAATCATAGCCACTCCAAAATCCTTGAGTCAGAACGAGATAGATCAGGATGACCATTGCGATTGTATGAGAGAACGTGAATATCTCGATCGGAAGTACTGCATAGTACCCTATATTCGCCAGGAAAAACAAGACTATCATTAGAGAGTTTAAGGGCAATACCGATGACTGTAGGGAGAGCCGTGTGGACCACACGCGGAATATCTCGAGACGGATTTTTCATCTCCGCAGATACGTAATTCACCTAGTAAAGATATGAGATATGAGAGTACAGTAGGTGGCTACATTGTCCCAGCCTACGCTTAACATCTTATATCGCGGGGAATACCATTGTAAGTCCAAAGGCAGGAAAATAGAGCAACTCCAATCCCATCGGAATGCTGAGTTGATCGATCGAACCAATTACGATCGAGATTGCCCGCATCAAAACCGATAACTATTTTCAACTCAACGATAGCACAGAAGACTACCCAGCATGGCCATTCCAATGACCGCGATTGAGGCCACAGATAAGATCTTGATGACTGTAAAGATTGTATTGACGGTAGTGCCTTCCCGTGTTCCTTTAATATTGATGCCTATTACAACCCAAACACAGGCAAGAGCAGCAAGTTTATGTGTCCATGTAACACCAGTGTCGTCCGCGTTGACTGAAAATTGAAGAACGCGCATAACGTATTCGCCAAATAGGAGAGCAACAGCCGCAGCACCCACGGGTTTGAGTATAAAAATCATGGTCCATGAAAAGAGGCACGCCCAGAGTTCGCCATAAACGTGACTCAGATACGCGTATGCACCACCGTTAAGCGGGATAGCGCACCCCAGCTCAGCATAGGACACTACTGTAAGGAGCGTAGAATGAGAACGCACAAGCACCAGCGTAAGCAATACCTCCGTTAGCCACCCAAAGAATCAAACTCAAACCAACGCTGCCCGTATTCCGATGGACGACTGCCGGGATACTGAATATCCCGGCTCCGATTTGCCGACTGATGATGAGGCAAACACCTTGCCAATAACTGAGTGTTTTTTCATCCTTTGCGAGTCGCTCGCAGTCTGAACCATCAGAAATACCTAACCCGTGGCCATTTGACGTGTGAGTTGAAGACGAAGTCTGTAGAAGAGTATCGTGCGATTCACCCTCGAGTGACATCAGGTTTTCAGTCATTCGATTTCCATGCAGAAGTTCGCCGGGAGCCGGGTACGATGATTTTTAGCGTTTGACTTGTGAATTCTTGGGTATTTGGGCGCACCCAACTTGTCCACGTGCACGCGGGCAAAAAAAAAGTGGGGGTGCACACGATAAGGCTGTTAGGAATGGATGCTGTATTGCGCTTGAAGTGCTTCCGCACTCTTTGTCCGTAAAAAATATCGCGAAGCCTGCAATCAAATTAATACATTGCGAAAGTCAAATTTTCATTTCATGGCCATGTCGACAAAAAGATCTTATCATGATATAATGGTTTCTCGATCAACAGGTAAACAAGTAAAGGGTCGGCGGGAGGATCGTCTCACAAGAGTGCCAGTTGAATTCAAACTCGGGTTCAAAAGGCCTAGGCCTTCCCCATGCATTCAGATGCAGTTGTCCGAGGTCTATCCGATGCAACTCTGGCGCCCAATTACTATCCGTTGACGTCGCAATACTCGTCGCTTCTCACCAAGTTCGTATTCTATATTGAAATGAAATAGTTTCGGACCGGGGCTAGCTCTCGATTTCTTCTCGGAATTCCAGCAGTCATCGTACGATAGATAACACACGACAACAAAGTCAAAATGGGACCCGTAGTCCTGTGAACGATGAGACCAGCCCCAGTTTTTTAACCTGCCTTTACATAATCGAAACGACTCCGCCTCTTAACCTGCAGCTGAACCTTGCTTCATTGACAACTACATCAAAGTCTACTTTGTATCCCTCAGCCACCGCCATGCAAAGTTAAACTTCGCCTCTTCATTCGATCGCAATGCCTTGGCGGACAAACTCCGTCAACGACATGACAGCCCAACCCTTCCCGTCCCCTGTCCAACGGAATTCCACCTACTGCGATGGTGGATACCGCCCAGTCAAACTCGGCGGATTATAACTCCTTAAAAACTCGTCCATCTCACTCCGTTTATACCTCGCCGTCTTCCCGCACACCCACTCTACAATAGGAATCCAAAACCATCCGAAACAGCACCAGAAGAGGCAGCAGAAGTAGCCCGGGCTACAGTCTTCAGCGAGATTTGTGATTGCCATTTTATCACTCTGTGGTTAAGGGTGCACGTGGAGAGCGAAGGAGTGAAGAAATTGGAGACAGATGTGGTTTGCCGATCTCAGATCGTCGGCGACCATGAACGAGTGAAGGAAATTGGTGATTTACGTCGGAGTTAGAGAACACGCCAATCGCGTTGTCTTTCAGTGGCGATCCCACAGTAAAACCAAGTTGTTTTAACTTGGTACACCCCTCCGGGACTTGGACAGATCTTGACGGAGATGAGATAAGATGGAAGATGCCGAGTTAATGATGTTTATTGGCCGGAGATTGAAAGTTTAATTCGCGCAACGATGATCTCACCAGGAGATAATCTCCCAGGCCCGTGCTGCAAGATTATCTCAGCCCAATTTCCCTTGAGGCCCCCTGGATAAATCGATCGGCCTGACCAGCCCTTCACAAACACACACCAATCCCTTTTAATAAGGTTCGCCTCTGTCCGCTTAACACGCGCGCTCGTCCTCTTCCTCAATCGTCGGGTCTGATTAACCAGTCAACAGCTTCTTCGACACAACAATGCCTTCCGTGCATCCCATCTGGACCACGCTGGTGGTCCTCGTCTGTTATTCCGGCGGCGCCCTCGCGTTTGGCGCAGGAAATATCCCTGACTTTGCATTCCTTGAAGGGAAAGCGTATCGTCACGGCGACATTGAAGCAATCCTCGCGGAAATGCTGATCCGTTCTGCGTCATCTGAGTCGCCGTCCGGGGTGTTTGATTTTGTCAAAAAAGTCGCTGGAATGGGCGAGGAGAAGTTCTCCTCCCTCAACGTCAAACGCACCTATTTCGGAAACTGGCTGTACTCCCCCCCGTAATTGAGGCGGTGGCTGATTGTAGCCGTGATTATTCACAAGCGGTGGACGTCGGGACTTTGGCGAAGGGACTTGAAGTGGGATCCATTCGTATTCTAATCTGGATCTTGGGATTTATGTCTTTTGGATACGCCACCGCCGAATTTGAGGTATGCTCTAGCCCATTGTTGATGCGTTTACAGCAAAAGCTAATAGGAGGTGACGGAGGAGAGACTTGGAGTCTACAGACCCGAGGAACATATTGACAATCCCAAGGATTACGCCGATAACATCGATGCGCGTCAATACGATCGTCGTCTTCGCGGACCCGTCGATCCACGCGAATTACAAGTTGACCCACGCACAGGGATCAAGAATTACATTGCAAACGAGCAAGGCGGGTGGGCTACTTCGACGCGCTATATCCGCGAATCCCTTCTTAAAGCCATTGAACTCGGACGTCGTGGGAAAGATAATGAAGCAGATATGCACGAGGCGCTCCGCCTTCTTGGGCAGGTAAAACTCCCCAATTCCTTCGTCCCGCACCCTCGTTAATTGGTATCTGACCATAGTCGCTTCACACACTCGAAGACCTCGGGGCCCACTCAAACTGGGTCGAACTCGCGCTCATCGAGATGGGATACCACCAAGTGTTTCCCCACGTCGGCAGCAATACCCAGATCTCCGTTCAGGGCAGCAACAAACGCGTCTGGCCCCTCGTCACAGGGACCTTTGGCGGGACCGATTTCATCCACTCCCTCCTCGGCGAAGCCACCGACAAACTCTCCCAGACCTCCTTGACCGACTTGAATGCCGCGGTCAGCGACGCCGAAATGAAAAACGCAACAGACACTTTTGATAAATTGAAGGGATTATTGAAGTTGTTCCCCGGTGGTGAGGCAAAGGATAACTTGAATATGATGCAGCAGCAGGGACAATCTCTTGCTGGAAAGGGGAAACAGTTCCATTTGCAGGGTCAAGGGGGACCGGGACAGGAGATTTCCCCGGATGATATTGCAAAGCAAATTTATCCTGTCTTGGAATTTAGGGATAAACTCATGAAAAGTATTACAAAGGCTATTGAGATGGTATCTCGAGAGATCTGTTATGGGGCTGAGTTTAGGTCCCTGGACTTGATGCCGCTATTGATGAAATTACCACTGATCTCACTGTTTATGTTTTGAATATCGTT
>Ga0302325_10006149_pt1 | contig 27074 bp, 25 predicted proteins | sample Palsa_T0_2_FD_201948 | JGI IMG/M metagenome (GOLD analysis project Ga0302325, IMG submission 201948) | Peat permafrost microbial communities from Stordalen Mire near Abisko, Sweden - Palsa_T0_2 | ecosystem: Environmental > Terrestrial > Soil > Palsa > Peat permafrost | place: Sweden: Abisko... | reverse complement strand
CCTGCGAAGGGGTTTCAGATCCCGCAGGAGATTCCCGATACCGTTTGGGCGGCTTATGAGAAGCTCGTGGCCTGGGGGTTTACCCAGCATCTGGCGTCTTAGCCGGCATCTTCCGGCCGTCGTCTGGTCGCTTGCGGGAGATTAGTAAACGATTAAGAAGAGATTAGAAGGACATTAATTAACAACGGGAGGCTTTGATTTTCGCCGGGAGCTGATGATCTTAGTGAGCATTAAACACACCTTCCTATGCGTATTTCGCTAACTCTTACCGTTCTTATCTTTTGCTGCATCCTGCATTGCACCGCACAGCGGTCTCTTAAAGACTCCCTGCAGTATTACAACCAACAGCTTACCCGGATGTACAGCCGGGTATGGGATTCCCTGGATCTGAACGATTCTGCCCGGTATTACCGCCAGCAGGTCAGAAGGGCCCAGGTTCGGTCCAGGAATTACGTGGCTTTCTCCTTTTTCTCCGGACTGGAAGCCGCCAACTACAACACGTTCAATGCCGCCATCGCCAAGGACGGTTTTGTTCCGATACGCGGGTCGCTTTTCCAGTTTGGCGGCGGGGCCAGTTTTCGAGGATTCAACGGGCTCATCCTCGATATGAATTTCATCGTCGCGGGTCTGGGCAGCAGCACGTACAGTGGCAGTGAAAGTATCCGAACCAGCAGCACGGAGACGCTTAATTTTCAGATAGGCTATGCTGTTATCAACACCGGTAAGTTCAGCTTCTACCCTTATGTGGGATTTGCCGAGCGTTTTTCCGTGCTAAACTATTCCACGCCGGATACGGCCAATCCCAATTATAACAGTATCGCGAGTCTCTTGCAAGGCGGTAAGAGCGTGAATGCTTATTCCGACGTTTTCTGCTACCAGGCCGGGGTGGGGGTCGATTGGATCATAGATCGGGTCAACAGCAATCGGAGCGGCGTTATCCTCTTTGCCAAATTTGGAACGGACCGCTCGTTTGGTAACGAGACCTATCCGATCGCAAACGTGACCTACGATCCTGGCATCCGTTATGGGGCATGGGTCGCGCAGTTAGGCTTTAAATTTTTCTTCCGGTCATAGATACCGCAGCTATAAATGAGCAGGCCTGCGAGAAGTGGAATGATGCCATCCATGCGGCTATCGTCCACATAGTGAAAGGTCTCAAATTGGACGATAAACGGCTTATGGCGCTGGAGGCGCAGACGAAGTCGTTGGAGGCGCAGACGCTAGGGTTGATGCTGGGTCTGGAAGTCCGGAAGCAACAAACAGAATTGCTTCGGGAGACATTGGAGCAACAGAAAAAGCAAAGCGAGCAATTCGAACAGACTGCCCGGGCGTTGAACCAGGTCGTCCATTCTCACGAGGCCCGCTTAAACGGGCACACGGCAAAGATCAAGGAGGACTTGAAGGGCCGTATTGGGTCGGCTAACGGGCTAATTAACTGGCTTATCGTTGTTAACGTACTGCTGATTTTCGTGGTCGCAGTCTTCGTCAATTTAGTCAATAATATCAATACACCTCATTAGGAAACCTTGCGCCGCCGGGTATTATTGTCTTTTTCTCTCATAATAACTTCTTACGAGTCCATTGGATTGTACCATGGTCCGGAGGTGGGAAAATTGAAGTTCGGTATAAAGGGCGCCGAATAACGGAATGCCGTCTCCTAAAAGGACTGGCGCCTGGGAAACAATGAGGCGGTCGATCAGGTCCGCATTCAGGAAACTTTGGATCACCTTCCCGCCGTCAATGTAGATACTGGAAAAGCCCTCCTTTGAAAGATGCGCTAATAATTCGGCGGGCGCCATCGAAACGATCGTGACCTTGTCTTGTAACGTGTGAGGAATGTGCTTGATGCTCGAGCTTAAAACAAACACTTTCTTGTCATATGGCCAGGAAGGAAAGGAAAGCACCTTTTCGTACGTGCGCCTGCCTATTACGATGGCGTCGATATTGCTTGTGAATTCCTGGTAGGAAGCGAATGCTTCTTCGCTGGCAAATTGGGTGAGCCATTCTATGTTCCCGTCCTTTTTTGCGATAAACCCGTCCAGGCTCGTGCCTATATAGACCGATGTCCTCATTTGAACACAATGTAAACTTTTCGGATGAGCAAATGCATCCGGACCTTTACAGGTACCTCAGCCATGTTTTTTCCCTGTGCCGCGCCTTGTAGCTTCCGTACCAGCGGCACAGCGGATAGAAGGCGAGGACGACGGCGGCCCAGACCAGGTATACGGCGCCGAGGGGGAGGCCCGCAGCTGCGGGTCTGCCGAACTTGAATGGGCCGAAGTCCATGCTGCTCCAGGGATATCCCTGGATCGTGACGATGAGCAGCATGAGCAGGTGGATGAGGTAGATATGGAGAACAAAGTAGAAGAGTGGCACCCGGCCGTAGACGAGTAGGAAGCGGGTAAAAGCGTTGTCCCTGCCCTCGGCTGCCGATAAGATGAGCATCAGGATACCCAGGGTCGCCAGGCTAAAGAGCAAAGAAGGCGGATACTTGTCGAGGTTCATAAACGACAAGAGGGTGAAGGCGGCGCTTTTTTGGTGCGCCCAGGGAACGGGGTCGCCATACCAGTTGCCCAGCCGCAGCAACACGAAGAGCGCCAGGGGGGCAAGGCCGAGACGCAGAAAGAGGACCCTCCGTTTCTCGATAGGCAGGGTGAACAGTCGCCCGGCGCAAAAGCCCGCCAGCATGATCCCTAGCCAGGGCAGGACGGGATAGGCGATGACCAGCAGCCGGCCGGACGCGAGCGGAAACGCGCCTGGACCGAAGAGCAGGGAGCCTGCAAAACCCAGCACCGGATTGGTGGGCATCGGGATACCGACGATCAGGTCATGACCGAAAAAGAGCAGGCAGGCAATCGCCAGTATGATTGTCGGCGACAGCCGCGACAGCAAGGAAACCAGGATCAGGCCGGAGCCGATGGTGGCGATGACTTCGAATAAGAAGAGCCTGAAACGGAGATCGAATGAAAGCCCGAAGTTGACAAGTGTGAATTCGATCGCGATAAGCACGAGGCCCCTGGTCAGGAGGAAACGGCGGCGGGTTCGCAGGACGGATGGAGGCGGCGCCCCGGATGCGAAGTCCCCATTCAGCGAGAGACAGGCCGACATCCCCGAAAGGAATACGAAAGTAGGCGCACAGCAATGGGTGATCCAGCGCGTAAAAAAAAGGACCGGCGTGGTCGTCGTCAGGTCGGTCGGGCTTTGTGCGGCATGGATGTGGAGATAGTCACGCGTATGGTCCAGGGCCATGATGACCATGACCAGGCCGCGGGCGATGTCTATGGAGGGGATCCTTTTCATTTGTTTTCGGACTGACACAAAATAAACCGGATCGCAGGAAAGCCCAAGCCGCCCTTCGGCGAAGGGCTATTTTTTCGACGAATGGTATGATCTTGTCGACTACTGACCGGCGGTCCGCCTATTGGGTGGGCGCTCTGGCTACTGAACGAGCCGCCGGTATACTTCCGTGCGGTTGGCCCTGGAAATGGGGATGATCTTGTGGCCGATATGGGCGCAGTGCTCACTGATCCTGTCGACCTTTCCGATGGAAATGGTATAGGATCGGTGCACGCGGATAAATTGATCGTCAGGCAATCGGGCCGAAATATCCGCGAGCGGCTGGTGCACGATAAACGTTTTTGTTGTCGTCACTACCCGCACGTAGTCTCTCAGGCTTTCTATGTATAACAGATCGACGGTGTCGATGCGGACCCATTGCTGGCCCGCCTTGAGGAACAACGAGGTTTTGTCACTGCTGTCCCCGGGTTGTTGCATCGTCCGCATGGCCTTTTCCATCGTCTGGAGAAAACGAGGGAAGGAGAAGGGTTTGACCAGGTAATCCAATACTTCCCACTCGAACCCTTCCACTGCATAATCCCGGTAGGCAGTGGTAATGACCACCAGTGGGCGTTGCGGCATGCTTTTTAACAGGTCGAAGCCCGTGAGCTGCGGCATTTCGATGTCCAGGAACAACAGGTCGAATTCCTGTCCCTGCAGCACTTGAAAGGCTTCGATGCCGTTGTCGCAGGTATGAAGGTTTTGGATGTTCAATTCCTGCAGGTAGCGGACAACCACGTCTATGGCCAGGGGCTCATCATCTACTATGAGGCATCGGAGGTCCTTCATGATAGCGGAATTTTTAAGTTAGCCTGGAAGCGGTTGGTAGTTTCGGCAGTGTGTAGATGGTATTTGGGCCCATAGAGTAAGTCCAGCCTGCGGATCACGTTTCGCAGGCCTATCCCGTTTTTTTCTTGTGTGGTCTGGTTGCAATTGATGGGGTTATCGGTATAGAACAGGAGATCGGTTTTGTTTACTTGCAGGGAGAACCTGATCGCGTCATTGCCAGTAACCCGGGACATGCCGTGTTTGAAGCTGTTCTCTACAAGTGTCAGCAGAATAAGGGGTGGGATTTGCGCGAGGCTGTCGGCGAGGCCGATCTTTTCAAAGTCGACAGTCAGTCGGTTGCCGAAGCGTAATTTTTCAAGCGAGATATAGTTTTCCAGGATGCTGACCTCCTTGTCGAGCGGAACCAGGGCAGCACCGGAATCATAGAGCATATAACTCATAAGGCTCGAAAGCTTTAATACCACCTCAGGCGCCAGATCGGATTTTTGCAGCGTCAGCGAATAGAGATTGTTCAGGGTGTTGAAGAAGAAATGCGGGTTCATCTGCGATTTGAGGAAAGCCAGCTCGGTAGCGACCTGTTGCTTTTCGATCTCCTGCAGTTGTTGTCGTTGGATGATCCAGTCCTTCAGGAACTTGAATGCGGTGGCCAGCCCGAGCAGGTAGATGCCATTGAGGATGCGGGTGGCGAAGTTCGGGCCATTGAAATCGCTTGAGTAAGCGAAAATGGGCGAGCCCGCCCGTGCATAGAGTCGATGCAGAAAGATATTCAGCGCTGAGAGGAGGATAAGGCAGGTCAACAGGGCGATGATGTAGAGCCCCCATTGTTTGCGTATCAGTCCAAGGCGGGTAAGCAAATAGAAGTTCGCATAGACCAGGAGCATGTCCGGAGGAACGAGGGTGAGCAGCTGCCAGTAAAAACGCGGCTCATAGATCTGGTGGATGCTGAGGGAGATCAACGCGGCAAAAATATAATAGCCTACCCAGAACAGCGAATGATAGACCCAGGGGTTCGCGAGCAGTTTATGAGTGTTTGAGTTTGACAAACCACATGATTTGACCGGTAAATATATAACTTTGGTTTATGATAACCCGCAGCATTGTTATTGGCCTGTTCCTTTTCGCTTGCGTACAAGAGGGCATTAGCCAGGGCTTTCTCAAAGCCAAAGGAAAATTGATCGTCAACGAAAAAGGCGAGCAGGTCATCCTCCGCGGAATGGGTCTTGGCGGCTGGATGTTACAGGAAGGCTATATGTTAAAGCTGGGGCCGGTGGGTCCTCAATACCGGATCAGGGAAAGGATCACCGACCTGGTTGGGCCCGATAGCGCCGCAGCGTTCTATGATTCCTGGCTGGCCAATCAAACACGAAAGATCGATATCGATTCGACGGCGGCCTGGGGTTTTAACTCGGTCCGGCTGCCGATGCATTACCATTTGTATACGCTGCCCATCGATGAAGAACCCGTCGCCGGCAAGAACACCTGGCTTGAAAAGGGCTTTGCCCTGACAGACAGCCTGCTTGCATGGTGCAAGGCCAATCATATGTGGCTTATACTGGACCTCCATGCCACTCCCGGCGGTCAGGGGAACGACCTGAATATTTCCGATCGCAATCCGGCCAAGCCATCCTTGTGGGAGAGCGCGGCCAATCGCGCGAAGATGATCGCGTTGTGGCGCAAGCTGGCCGAACGCTATGCCAACGAGCCCTGGATCGGCGGCTATGATATCATCAATGAGCCCAACTGGGGTTTTAGCGATACCGCGGACAGGAATGGATTGAAAGAGACGACAAATGCACCGCTGCGTCAGCTGATGATGGACATCACCGCGGCCATCCGGGCCGTGGACAAACGGCATATCATCATCATCGAGGGCAATGGATGGGGCAACAATTACCGCGGTGTGCTGCCGCCCTGGGATGACAATATGGTGCTGAGTTTTCACAAATACTGGAACCCCAATACGGACGATGCCATTCGTGGTCCGTTGCAATTGCGGGAGCAATATAATATTCCCCTATGGCTGGGCGAGTCGGGGGAGAATGACAATGTATGGTACAGGGACTGTATCAAATTGGTGGAAGGCCATGATATCGGCTGGTCCTGGTGGCCGCTGAAAAAGATCGGCACCAACAACCCCCTCGAGGTTCCTATGACTCCGCAATATCAACGGCTGGTAGACTATTTTACCGGGAAAGGTCCGCGGCCCACAGCGCCAGAGGCGGAAGAGGGGTTACACAGTCTGCTGCTATGCGTGCGCGAGGAGAATAATATCTATCATAAGGAAGTGACTAATGCCCTATTTGGGCGATAACCATTGTTGTAATTGCTGGGTGCCACTGATCAGCTTCTTGAGGTCATCGTCGGTATTTGGCCAGACGAAGTCGTGCCGCCTGAAAGTGTGTTTGATCATGGTATCCGCTTTGTGGCAATCGGTGGAGTCAAAGAAAAAGGACTTCCATTCCGCGGGCAGGTCGGTATAATGTTTGAGACCGAAACCATTGCCATAGATCTTTAATGGGGTCGGGGTCGCTTTAACATCGATGATGCCATCCTCATTTTTCTGCGCCCATACGAAATAGGTTTCCCAGAAACGGCAATGTTCGAAAAGCCGTTGCCGGATCTCCGAATCGCTCTCGCTATGCGTAGCCGGAAGGCGCCACTGGTTGCAATATTTGGAGAAGGGGTCTTTCTCCGGGTTCGAGGATGGTCTGGAGTGGACACGAAAATGACCAAGTCTGCCGCCATCCAGCAACACATCCAATTCTTTTGGTGTCAGAAGCTTTATCTGGTAGATATAGGTCCTGTGCCGTTGGTTGGTCAAATACAGCCGTTGGTCTTTTATCATCCAGGAGCCGTAGTCGAAGTGACCGAAATCCTGCGTGTAAGTGCCATCGGAGACCAGTTCGAGAAAACTTACGGGGGTAAGCAATGTGTCGGCTGCCGCCATTCCGTCGGCGACCGGCATATAGAAGTACAGTCCCGTTCCGGGTGTGTAGGGACGAAAACACCCTCCTGCGGCAGCAAGCAGGAGGATCAGGCAGCAGTAGAGGGGTTTCTTCACGCAGCAAGTTTTAAGGTCCGGGAAGCTCGGTATCGGCGGGTTTCGCGGACTGTTCAGCAAGATAATGATAAATCGCTTCCTGTGAACGGACAGCTTTTACTGCATCGGGTTTTGCCGCGGGCGGCATGTCGGTGTCGGGGTTCTCGTTAGCGGCGTCGATGGGTGTCGCGGCCACGTTGTCCGCCAGCTGGAGGCGGATCAGCTGGGTTATCTCTGCTTTAAGGCGCGAGTCGTACAGGGGAAAACAGACTTCGATGCGGCGGTAGACGTTCCGGTTCATCCAGTCCGAAGATCCAAGGAAGACCTCATCCTGTCCGTCGTTGTGAAAAATAAAGACCCGGCCGTGCTCGAGGTAACGGTCCACGATCCGGCTGATGCTGATGTTCTCGCTCATCCCGGCGACCCCCGGTATGCAGCAGCAGATACCTCTCACCAACAGCTGTATGCGGACGCCGGCCTGCGATGCCTCATAGAGCCGGGAGATCAGTTTCTGCTCTTCGAGGTTATTCATCTTTATGATGATGGAAGCGGGTCTTCCATCCCGGGCATGTGCTATTTCGCGGTCTATGAGGGAAAGGAAACGTTCCTGCAGGTTGAACTGGGCCACCAGCAGGTGGTGGAAGGGTATCTTCTCGGATTTGCGGGGATCCTTTCCTCTGCTGAGACAGATAAATAACAGTTCCAACTCGCGCATGAGGTCGTGCTGACCGGTGAGCAGGATATGGTCGGTATAGAAATGTGCCGTGTTCTCGTTGAAATTGCCGGTAGCCAGCAGGCCATAATAGTGGACGCGGCCGCCGACCATTTGTTTGACGAGCGCGATCTTCGCGTGTACCTTGAGGCCTGGTATGCTATAGATGATCTTCACTCCTGCTTCTTTCATCTTTCTTGCCCAGCGAAGGTTGTTGGCCTCATCGAACCGGGCTTTAAGCTCTACGAAGACCGTTACTTTTTTGCCATTACGGCTGGCGCTCATAAGGGCGTGCACTATGCGTGAATCTTTCGCCACGCGGTAAAGGGTCACGTAGATCTCCTCCACCTGGGGATCGATAGCCGCTTCGTTGAAAAAGCGAAGCACCGTGTCATAGCTGTGATAGGGGACGTGAAGCAGCAGGTCCCTTTTCGCGATCGTTTGCAGGATGCTGGAGTTCTTACCGTTGATGCTGGGTACGGCGGGCCAGGGCTGATAGGCGAGGGTCGGGTCTTTTAAGGGAAAGCCGGCCAGGTCTCGCAGGTTATGATAGCGGCCGCCTTCGATGACGGAGGCCTTCTCCAGGTTGAGCTGTGTAATGAGGGTCTCCAGGATACGCAGTGGGATCCCGGGTTCATAGAGGAACCGGGTCGCGAGACCGGCGTCTCTTTTTGCGAGTTTCTTTTCGATCTTTTCGGCGAGCCCGCCCTGGTATTCGTCTTCGAGGTCCAACTCGGCATCTCTTGTGATCTTGAAGCTATAGGCGCCGCTGACGGCGGCCCCGGGAAAGAGAAGACCCAGGTTGTCCCGGATGATATCGTCGATAAACAGGATCTGCCGCTGGCCATTGACCTCGGTGGTATAGAAACGAGGCAGGCTATCAGAAGGGATGTTCACGATCACCGCCTGCTCTGCCGGACTATCCTGGTTGAGGATGATCAGAAAATACAAGCCGTCGTTCTCCGGAAAGAAACTGCGGCCAGACCTGCCAAGGGCCACGGGGGTCAGGAAGGCCATGACCTGCGTGAGGAAATAGCCGTTGACGGCTTTGCTTACCGCGGGGGACAAAGGAGTGTGGTAAAGGAAATGGATGCCCTGTGCCGCGAGGGCGGGCAGGATCTCGCTCGTGAACAGTTGCCCGAACCGTTCGAGCTGGTGGTTTAGCCTGGATGAAATTTTTGTTAAGAGTTGGATGCCGTTTGTAGAAATGTATGTTTCTCTTGTCTGTTTTATCTTTTGCAGCGCTGCTACGGCTGGAACGCGAACGCGGTAGAATTCGTCGAGATTGGAGCTGTAAACGGAGAGAAAGAAAACCCGCTCCAATAGTGGAGTGCCCGTCCTTGCTGCTTCTTCGAGGACGCGGTAGTTGAATGTGAGCCAGCTGAGATCGCGATCGAAATAAGAATAGTCGGTCATAGATTTGCAAAATAGGTTTTTTTTAAATTCATTCGACACGCTATAAAATGAGGCGACCCGGCCGATGCCGGGTCGCTCTTAAAAAAAACCCCTGCCTGTTGTAATCGCCTGCCGTCTGATTGTTTCCGAGTGCCTGCCGGAAATGTGTCTTTATATTGAGTGTTAAATTCTATATGCAATTTACAACCGTAATCCACCAAAGTCAATGTACAGATCATAGTAGTTTCTGTACAAATCACGACATCATTACGTGCGTACTCTTACATACTTTGCCTTGACGGGATGCATCTTCTTGTACAAGACGTCGATCTGCTCGCAGAAGTTCTTAACGGTGACGCGCCCTTCTAATTTTTCTCCGTTGATAAAGAAGGTCGGGGCCTCTTTGATGCCCAGCTTCAACCCGGTTGCCAGGTCACCCTGCACATACTGGCCATAGCGACCGGTTACCAGCGCATCGAGGAAATGCAATCCACCGATTCCAAGTTCCCGGGCATAACAGGTAAGGCTGGCGGCGCCTAAGTTTCTGCGATTGTGCAATAGCAGGTCGTGCATCTGTGGGAATTTTCCGACCTGGGCCGCGGCTACTGCAGCTTCGGCTGCTTTATGCGCCCTTTGGTGGATACGGGTCTGTGGGAAATGGCGGTAGTTGAAATTGACCATACCGGGGTAGCGTTGCAGTACTTCGCGTACGATGAGGTCGTTGTGCAGTGCTGTCTCGCATTCGTAGTCGCCGTATTCGGTCAGCGTCAAGGGAGCTTGGGGATGGCCAATCAACACGTCTTTCGGCAGGATGACAGGGGCATCTTTTTTGTAGGTCATAATCATGGCTTACCGGTTTTGATTAACTGAAATGATGGATCGTTTCTTTTTTGAAGTCGGTGAAATTCTTGCCGTATACGGTCTTGAAGAATTTGCTGAAGTGTGCGATGTCTTCGAAGCCCAGGTAATAGGCAATCTCTTTCATGCTGGTATCGGAATAAGCTGCTCTGCGTTTGGCTTCGAGCACGACCCGCTGGCGGATATGATAGCCGGCGGAATAACCTGATATTTTCTTGACGATCTCGTTGAGGTAATTCGGCGTTACCGATAGTTCGCTCGCGTAGTCCTTTACCAATTTCCAGTTCATGTATTTCTTTTCCACCAGGGCGATGAAGTTCTTGACCAGCCTGACGTTCTTGGTCTGTACCGACACCTGCATCGCGCCGTCGAATTGCCTTGCCAGATAGATGAGGAAGATGCTGGTGTACCTTCTGATGATCTCGGTGCGTAGCAGATAGACGTTGTACAACTCCTTATATAATCTCCGGATGATCTCCTCGATCTCGTCGGCTGTCTCGGTCGCTATTCTGATGCCGGGTGAATGCATCAGCAGGTGGAAAAGACCCGACCGGTACAGCAGATCGAAATCGTCGTTGCCGGAATTGAGAAGGTATTCAGGGAAGGAGATGAGGAAGCCCTGGGCTTCGTCGTCTATTTCAAGTTGATGCAACTGACCGGGGATGATGCAATACAGCGTATTGTTGCCCATCTTATACCGCTTTAGATCGATATCAAGGCTGCCGTTGCCGTTCCTGATCCAGACGATCTCGATGTGCTGGTGCCGATGGGGCATCTGGTGTTGCTCGGCTCTGTGCTCACGTAGTCCCTGCAAAGTTTGGATTTCAAGCGGGATCTCTTGATCTTTACAAACAGGGGTAATAGCAGTTGTTGTCATTGGCATATGATAAGTATTATGGAATAGTGTCTACGTTTCCAATTGCATGCCAAGGTATAAATCAATGATAATTAAATGATTGTAGCGCATCAACAAAAAGGAGATTACGATATATCGCTTTTTCACCGAATTAAATCGAAATATCGTCGCCTGTATTTTCATCAAAGTCTATTCGAGCTGTGTAGTTGTGTGATCGGTTCTTCGCGGGGCCTAATATGTGGTGCCCGGATCATGGTTGCGCTGGTCATTATGCCGGCGGCCGGATTGGCACAATCGGGTTTGCAGCGGCTGGATGAGCGGATCCTGGAGGATCTCGCCGCGGGCCGCACAGCAGGACAGACAAGGCTTTGGCGGTTCGTGAGCGATGCCAATAATTATGTCAATGCCGGTATTCCTGTCGGCGTGTTGGTCGACGGGCTGATCCGGAATGATGACCGGACAAAACGGAATGGTCTGTACATGGCGGCGAGCACAGCGACCACCTATCTGCTCAATCTGGCGATCAAGCAACTGGTCAAAAGGCGCCGGCCTTTCATCACCGATACGCGGCTGGTGCCGGTCTATCGTCCGGGCGAGTATTCTTTTCCTTCCGGTCACACGTCATCCGTTTTTAGTGCGATGACTTCTCTGTCGCGAGCCTATCCCAAGTGGTATGTCATCGCGCCTTCGTTCCTATGGGCTACCGGGGTCGGTTATTCCAGGATGTATTTGGGTGTACACTATCCTACCGATGTGACGGCGGGCGCCGTCCTGGGTGCGGGAACGGCATTTGCAATGGGTTTTTTGCGCCCGTGAGCGTAGATTCGTGTTAATTAGCAAAATGAAAGGTAATGGCAAGGACTTATGTGATCGGTGATATTCATGGAGCATTCAAAGCATTGGAACAGGTTATCATGCGGGTCACTCCGCGAAGGGATGACAGGCTGATCTTTTTGGGGGATTATGTAGATGGCTGGTCGCAATCCAGGCAGGTGATCGAGTACCTGATGGAATTGGACAATAACTATGACTGTGTCTTTATAAAGGGGAATCATGATGCCTGGTGTGAGGAATGGCTAACAGGGTGGGGCGCGGGCAGCGATTGGTTGTTCCATGGCGGTGCTGCCACTGTAGCCAGCTACGCGGGGATTGCCCCTGCTGATCTAAGCAGGCACCTTGCTTTTTTTGACCGGATGCTTCCTTATTATGAAGACGGCGATGGACGTCTTTTTATTCATGCCGGTTTCTCTTCCATGCATGGACCTGCGGCGGAACATTTCAATAGTAATTATTTCTGGGACCGGACGCTGTGGGAGACAGCGCTTGCAGCAGATGACCGAATCCCGCCCGACAGTCTGTTCTATCCGCGGAGGTTGCTGTTGTACCAGGAGATCTACATTGGTCATACGCCGACGACCAATTATGGATTGGATCTGCCCATGCAACGTTGCAATGTGTGGAATGTCGATACCGGTGCTGCTTTTACGGGAAGGGTGACTGTGATCGATGTGGGTACCAAAAAATTTGTGCAAAGCGATACGGTGCAGCTGTTGTATCCCGGCGAGTCTGGGAGGAATAAATAGTTCCCTGGTTGGTTGCCTTCTGGGGGTAGCTACCACTAACAGGGTAAGTATATATACGCAAAAGTGGTATTATTCAGGGTTTAACGTATTATAAATTACACGTAAGTGGTATTGCGCCGCCGTTAGGATGCAGGTAGATTTGCAATGAACAATATCATGCAAATCTAAAAACGAAAACTATGGTACGTGCAGCATTCCTTCTTCTGATCCCCATCTTTTTTATCGTATCCTGTCAGAAAGGCGACACGGGTCCTGCAGGTGCGACGGGCACCACCGGCGCAACGGGGGCGGCAGGTCCGCAAGGGCCGACGGGTTCGGCGAATGTGATCTATTCAGATTGGTTTACGCCGGACGCCTATGTCAAGGACACGGTGTTTGGCACCTGGGGGTTTTATTATGATAGTGCGGTGGCTGCGATCACACAACCGATCCTCGATAGCGGCACGGTCATCACCTTCGGAAAGTTGGACGGTTATGTTACGTCAATATGGCCGACGAACCAGGTGGAGGCTTTGCCGATCGTTATTACTTACATGGATGGGGCGACAGCCGATATCGATACCTGGTCCGCTTTGCTGACGCCGGGAAACCTGCGGATCCAGTTACAGAGCAGCCTCAACGCCTATGGCGGCATCTCCAATGCGCACCAATTCCGGTATGTGATCATCCCCGGAGGAGTGAAGACGAATGCTTCCGTACAGCCGGGAGTGGTTACTTCCAATGGAAAAAGACTTGATCAGGGAAGCGTCAATGCCGTGGTGCAGAACTACAAGAATATGAGCTATGCTGATATATGTCAGCATTTGAACATACCCGAATGATCTGAAAAGTGGCAATAGAAAAGGGCCCGGTCGGAAGCCGGGCCCTTGTGCATCAGGTGATGTCTACGTATTTTTTGTTGGCTTCGTTGTAACGGTCACCGACATCCGGGAATTTTTTCAACAATGCTTCGATCGCGGTGAAATCGGCGGCATTCAGTTGGATGTCTACGGCGCCTGCGTTCTCCAACAGGTATTGGCGGCGTTTGGTACCCGGGATAGGAATGATGTATTTGCCCTGGGCCAGTACCCAGGCCAGGGCCAGTTGTGCGGGTGTGCAACCTTTGGCGGCGGCGAACCCGGCGAAACCGGCAGCCAGTTGCCTGTTGTTGTCGGCATGTTCCTGTTGATAGCGGGGCAGGGTGCGGCGAAAATCTTTTTCCCCAAGGCTGGCGAAGTCCAGCGTATTGGTCATCAGTCCGCGGGCGAGCGGGCTAAAAGGAATGAAGGAGATATTCAGTTCCTGGCAAAGGGGTAGTATTTCATTTTCCACGTCACGGGTCAGCAGCGAGTATTCGCTTTGCAAAGCACTGATCGGATGGATGGCATGCGCACGGCGGATGGAATTGGGCGAGGCTTCGGAGAGGCCGAGATAGCGGACCTTGCCTTCTTTTACCAGGCCTGCCATGGCGCCGACCATCTCTTCCACGGGGACGTTCGGGTCGATGCGATGGGCATAATAAAGGTCGATGGTGTCGGTGCGCAGGCGGCGAAGACTTGCCTCGACTGCTTCTTTCATGTGGGCCGGTGAACCGTCGAATCCGCCCATTTTGGCATCGGCATAGGAAAGGAAACCGAATTTTGTGGCCAGGAAGATCTTTTTCCGGTTGGGCACGAGGACCTTGGAGATAAGCTCTTCGTTGGCGCCGTCGCCGTAAATGTCTGCGGTGTCCCAGAAATTGATCCCGATCCCGATCGCTTTTTCCAGGGTGGCGATGGATTCGGGGTCGTCGGGTTCGCCGTAGGCGTGGCTCATACTCATGCAGCCCAGGCCGATGGCTGATAATTTTACGTCGGTTTTGCCAAGTGTTCTATATTGCATATAATATGGATGATTTCATTATAAATGTCGGTAAAGTCGAAGAATTCCAGATGACAAAAGATGTCCCCGCGCTCGACGAACTCTTTCAACGGGCCAAACGCGTGTTGGTAGGTGGGGGTGTGGTGGTGTTGGTGCGGGAGTTGAGAAACGGCGACTCCTATAGGTTTGAGGAGTTTACTAATCTGGACGATTTTGAGACGTACCGGAAGAATGTGTACAAATATCTCGGATGAAAGTTGGGATCACAAGAAAAATGAGATGCGTACCACAAATTAAGCCTTACGGCTTATGAAATTTGATGCCCGGGATGAAATCAAAATCCTTCTTATTTTCTGTAAATAAAGGCACACCTTGGTTAATGGGTGTAGCGGCAATTAGCGCATCGGGTATTTTAATGTGATGATTAAAGGAATAGCTTAAAACAATCCCTTTGAATTCCCTTGATATATCGGTATCAAGATCTATAAGGGTCAGTTGTTCGAAAAATGTTTTGATGGAGGAGAGTTTTGCTTTCGGAGTGCCATAAATGATCTCGGCATAGGTAATGATACTGAATGCTATTTTGTCGTTTCCTATTTTATCTAACGCGGCTTTGATATTTGCCTTTCCCCTAAATAAATGGATAAATATATTTGTATCACAAAGTATTATTTCGTTCTTTGCCATGCTTTTTCCCGTATTTTCCCAAGTGTAATATCCTCTTCTTTCCATATCCCGAAAACTTCATCCAGAGGATTTTTTTTCTCAACTGCAATGTTAATCTTAAAATCTTTTTCTATTTTGGTCTCGAGTTTATTGACATCATTAGTTTTAACATAAAAAAGGTAGTACATATTATTTTTATCGTTAAAATATACAATATCGGGTTTTGGGCCATGGGCCACTCTATTCCTTTCTTCCCTAAGATAATTTGCTAGCAACAGTAAAAAACTGGCATATAGGGTATTATTAATACTGTGAACGACATTAATTCTTAATTGAAAAGGGTCCTGCCCCAGCTTGATTTTTTTATTTTTCAGCATGCCTGATAAGGAGTCCAGCCGTTGATCCTTTTCCAGATCAAGTTCTATTGTTTTCATGTAATTCTCTCTTTAAAAGTGAAAATACTTTGTTCCATCTAAGGAAACAAGTACAATGTTAGCTAAAGCAAAAATGGTCAAATTTACTAAATTCATTGGGGATTAGAAGTTCTTTTCGGACTTGCAAATTGGGCTATGCAGAATGGCGTTGGTTAAAATTGGGCCTCCGAATATGACCGGGCACTTATAAAAAGAACAGGTCGTCCTTGGATGACCAGGCGTCAAACAAAAGAGGTCGTCTGGCGACGACGGGGGCTTAAAATGCAAACAGACTGTCTTTCGACAGCCTGCGCCTGACCAATGTCAGCAGATTATTTTTTGGAGCAACCCGGTTAAGCGAAATTAACCGAAGGTTTCCATGATTTATCTGTATTTAGCATGAATACCTCCTTTTTTTTGGTGAATGATAGGTATAAAGTTACTGAAAAATTTACAATTGGTGCTTGGGTTCGAGATTTTCTTTTATCCGAACGACATGTTTTTCCGGTAGCCGGATGGCGGGTATGAGCGCAAGTGCGATGACAAAGGCTGAGATAAGGAATCCGTCCTGCAGGGCAAAATGTTCTGCTGTCCCGGCGTTATACTGTTTAGATAAATAGTGCGCATAGATGAACTGGTGGATCACGCCGAAGATGGCGATGCCGACGGAGCCGCCCAATTGTTGTAGCAGGCTGTTCATGGAGGTGGCCGTAGCCGTCTGTTCCCGGGTAACGGAATTTAACAGGGCTGTAGATACCGGGGCGACGAGCAGGCTCATGCCAAGTCCCCTTGCCATCATCAGCACTAGGATCCAGACGATAGCGGTGCCGACGTTAATGCGTGAGAAGCCGAAAAAGCTGATGGCTACGATCATAATGCCGATCACGGAAACGCTACGGATCAGGCCCTGATCTGCTTTTTTGCCTGCATAGGGTCGGGATACCAGCATCATCAATGCATTGGGCAGCATCAATAATCCGGATTGGATGGGCGTATAGCCCAGGAGTCCTTGCAACAGGAAGGGTAGAAAGAACATGCCGCCGAAGAGGGCTACGCTTCGGATGATGACGATGATGGCGGAGTGATTGAAGTCGCTTGAGCGGAAGACAGTGAGGTCCAGCAGGGGTTGGGGTCGCCTGGCGCTGCGTATGAATAGCCAGAAGGACAGGATGGTCGTGACGGTGGCCGCGATCAATTTGATGGCGCCGCCCTTGGAGACGGCGGATACAGCCACCTGTACCCCTACGATGAATAGGGCAAACCAGGCATAGCCCTGGAAGTCAAAGCGGGGTTTTGTCGTTTGCGTGCCACGCAGAAAGGAGAGGTAGCGAAAAGTAAACAGGATGGTGAGGATACCCAGCGGTATGTTCACATAGAATACCGACTGCCAGCCGAAATAGTGCGTGAGCACGCCGCCGAGCGTAGGTCCAAGGGCGGGTCCCATGACGTTGCCGATGCCCCACCAGCCGACTGCATTGCCGCGGCGTTCGGGTGGAAAACTTTCGCTGAGGATCGCCAGGGAAGTAGGGGAGATGGCGCCGCCGCCTGTTGCCTGGATGACCCTTGCTATCACCAGTACGGTGAGGCTGGGAGACAGGCTGCAAAGCAAGGAACCCAGGGTAAAGACGGTTACGCTGCCGATGAAAAGCCAGAAGTAGCCGATACGGCTTTTCAGCCAGCCGACCAGGGGGATGAACAAGCTGAAAGAGATCATATAGGCGGTGATCACCCATGCCACTTCATCGACATCCACTTTGAACTGGTGCCGGATAACGGGCAGGGAGACATTGACGATGCTGCTGTCGATGGCGGCCATGGAAGTGCCGAGCATGAGCGTGATCAGGACCAGGGAAGCATTCTTCATACCATGAAAACTGTATGGTGTGAAGATAGGTAATTATCGGACTTTGCGGCGATCAGGCCCGTTGCAAATGGAGGGCCCATTTGCGCAGTTTATTGAGGAGCTCGTCCAGTTTGAGCGGTTTGCCGATATAGTCGTTCATACCCGCTCGCAAGCATTCTTCTTCATCGCCTTCCATGGTATTGGCCGTCAGGGCGATGATGACGGGCTGGTCGTTCTTCCCCGAATCGCGGATGAGGCGGGTCGCTTCCAGGCCATCCATCTCGGGCATCTGAAGGTCCATGAAGATGATGTCGTAACCGGTATTTGCGGCGGCTTCGACGGCCTCCCTGCCATTCTCTACGATAACAGGCTGGTAGCCCATTTTTTGCAGGATGTACTGGATCACCTGCTGGTTGATGACATTGTCCTCGGCCACGAGGATATGGAGGGGGAAGGTAGCTGAAAGCTCTTCCGGCATCCTGGGCTGGATCTGGCGACCGTCGGACGAAAATCTTCCCTGGTGTTGGAGTCCTGCCAGGATATGCCTGTACAACAACTGTTGCTTGATGGGTTTGGTCATGACCGCACTGAATAGCTGATGGTAGTTCTTTTTGTATTCGTCACCCACGGAACTGAGGAGGATGACGGGAATATGCGGATGGCGTCCCCGGATGGTCTGTGAAAGGCGGATGCCGTCCATAAAGGGCATTTGCATATCCGTGAGCACGAGATCGAACCGGTCGTCGCGGGCGAGGATGGTAAGCGCTTCTACGCCGGAGGCGGCGAGTATGGGTTGCAGATGCCAATATTGCAGCTGGGCCTGTAGGATAGTAAGGTTGGTTAGGTTGTCGTCCACGATGAGCACTTTCTTGCCTGCATGCCCGGTCATGCCGTCGGCGGGGAGGGCAGGGTGCTTATTGACGCCCGCGCGGGTAAGTATGGTAAAGGAGAAGGTCGATCCTTTACCCGGCTGACTTTCCACTTTTATGGAGCCGCTCATGAGGTGGACCAGCTGTTCGGAAATGGCAAGGCCAAGGCCTGTGCCGCCGTACTTTCGGGTCGTCGAGGAGTCCACCTGGGAGAAGGCTTTGAAGAGGCGTTCCTGTTTGTCCGCGGGGATGCCGATGCCTGTATCCCTGACCTCGAAGCTCAGCGTTAGCATGCCGTCGGGTGCCGTATCGGACAATTTTACACCGATAAAGATCTCACCCTGTTCGGTGAACTTCATGGCGTTGCCGACAAGATTGGTAAGGATCTGTCGCAGACGGAGATCGTCCCCCCGGATAAAGGCGGGTACATCCCTGTCTACCTGGTTGAGCAATTCGATACCCAGTTTTGCGGCGCGAGCGCCGAAGATGTCGAGGATGTGCTCGATACTGCTCTGCAAATCGAAGTCTTCTTCTTCCAGCTCCATGCCGCCGGATTCGATCTTTGAAAAGTCGAGAATATCGTTGATGACGCCCAGCAGGGTCTCGCCGCAGGAGGCGATGGTTGCTGCATAGGCGCGTTGCTGCTCGGTGAGCGGTGTTTCGCCAAGGAGGGATGACATGCCGATCACTCCGTTCATCGGGGTGCGGATCTCGTGGCTCATGGTTGCCAGGAAGATACTTTTTGCCCTGTTGGCCCGTTCCGCTTCTTCCCTTGCTTTTTCCGCGTTGCGCCAGGCGGCTTCCAATTCGTCGGCATTGCGTTTGCGCTCCGAGAGCAGGGTGGCTTCGCGTTGCAGGGCCGCCATCTTAACGGTCTGGGCTATCTGTACCTCGCCGTATTTTTTCAACTGGTAGGCCCAGAGGCCGCAGATAAATACGATCACTCCGGCGAGCAGGATATGGATGATAAACGTCTGAAGATCGAGGTAATCCAGCCGCGTGAAATAGATGGCCGATTCACCGGTAAACTGCAGGTAGTTGAAGACGGCGTGGTGCAGGATGATAAAGATCAGCAGGGGCAGCTGCAATTTCCAGTTTTGATAGGTGATGAGGATGGCGCAGCTGACAAAAGCAAAAAAGTGCATTTCGAAGAGACCATGGAGCTGATAGATATATTGCGCCATAAAGAGGCCCAGGACGATGCTGAGCACATATTGATAGAGGTCGGATGCCGGCAGGAGAAGTTTGATAGAATAATAGGCGATGAGGGAAATGCCGCCCACGCCGATGGCGATGCCCCAGGTATCGAAATATCCCGCCAGCAGTAACCCGACAATAAAAAACCCGATGAGGAAGTAGTTCATCAACCTGTCGGACCGGCGTTTGACCATATCGCGGAAGTATGCCGACTGCGCTTGCAGATCGGCATGTTCGAGGTTCGGGATTGGTGATGCTGCGATCATTGGTTGCAGGTAGGGAGTTGACAGCCGTAGGCTTTCAGGGCCAGGGGGCTAAAGGTGAGGGAATAATTGCCGGTCAAAAGTCCGTCAAGGGCCTGGCGGGCGAAGCCTGTCTTTTCGTCGCTGCAATAACGGCTTCGGTTGTAATTGCCACGAAAGTAAAGCCGGCTGTCCCTGTCGATGAGGACGGCCTGTGGGGTCGAGTATACGCCGCAGGCCGCCGCCAGGGCGCTGTCCTGTACCACGGGAATGATGTGCGGCAGGTTGAATTTTTCCTGTAGCTGCGCCGCCGTGAATGTTTTTGCACTCATTACCACGATGGCAAAAGAGACGCGGTCGCCATATTGCTGTACGAGTGCCCTGAATTGGGGCATATTAAAACGGGAACAAGGACAATCGGGATTGAAGAAATGTAGGAACAGGGGTTTGCCACCCTGCTGAAGGGCGACCGCACAGGATGGCAGCGGAATGGAAGCGCCTCTTTCGACGGCGTGGTAATGTGCAGGGAGGGGTGTCGGTAGGCCGTACCGCCATTCCATGCGCCAATAGATGACGCCGATGGTCAAGGATAATAGGGTTAGCCAGGCGATGGCCAGCCTTTTTCGCATACTGCTGGATAATGTCATAGGAATCGACCGGAGCGCTTATAGGAGGGCGCTCCGCTAAATAGTAACGCAAATCATATAGATTTATTTAAGGGTATGCATCTAAGTTTTGACAAAGTAGACAGACTTGTCTATTTATTAAAAAAATTCCTAACTTTGGGGTATGCGAGAATCAACAGTAAAAGACAGGATACTGGATACGGCCTCGAGGTTATTTTATGACCAGGGGTACCATGTCACGGGGATCAACCAGATCATCGAGGAGGCGGATATCGCCCGGGCTTCGCTGTATAACCATTTTCCCTCCAAGACGGACTTGTTGCTGGCTTACCTGGACAGGACGCATATCGAATGGTTTATCGAATTGGATGCATTCCTGGCTCCTTATGCGACTGCAAAGGAGAAACTGATCGCCCTATTCGACTACCGCATCCAGCGGCAAACCAGGTTGAGGTACAAAGGTTGTCATTTCAATAAGATCACAGCCGAAACGAATGAGGATGAAGGCGTGTTCAAAAGGGTGAAAACGCATAAGGAGCGGTTCCGGCAGTATATCCGGGCCCTGGTGAAAGAGGCTGGTCATCGCCGGCTGCTGGAAGACGATGTCCTGGCCGATACTATTTTTCTTTTGTTGGAAGGAGGGATTGCGCTTGGCGCCATGTTTCGGAGTTCGGATGATGCGGAAAAGGCCAAGCGAATAGCTGAATCCCTGTTATAGGTCAAATTTTTGCCGAGGTTCAAATTTACTTCAACATTTGTAGATAGACTTGTATATTCAAAAGGTTGCCTGCACAGTGGAAAGATTCCCAACTTTCTCTCATTAACAGAAGTGTATGAAACTGATCCTCTTTGCATTGCGCAAGCCAATTACTATTTTAGTCGTTGTGGCTGCCTTGTTCTTTTTTGGTCTCCGGGCATTGAATACCATTAAGATTGACATCTTTCCGAAGCTCGACCTGCCCGTTCTATACATCGCACATCCTTATGGCGGATTTACGCCCACCCAGATGGAGACATTCTTCGCCAAACAATATATAAATGTGTTGCTTTTCGTCAATGGGATAAAGAGCATCGAGACCAAAAACGTACAGGGGCTGACGCTCATCAAGCTCAACTTTTATCCGGGAACCAATATGGCGCAGGCCATGGCCGAGGTAAGCGCGGTGAGTAATCGTGCCCAGGTCCTGTTTCCGGCCGGGTCGAATCCGCCATTCATCATCCGCTTCGATGCTTCCACCTTGCCGGTAGGGGAATTGGTGCTCAGCAGCCAGAAGCGCAACAACAATGAACTGGCGGACCTGGCCAATGTCTACGTGCGTGCCAGCTTTACGTCCATTCCGGGGTTATTGTCGGCGCCGCCATTTGGGGGTAATATCAGGACAGTGGTCATCAAGGCCGACCCCGAATTGCTCCGGCAGCACAATCTGACGCCCGACCAACTGGTAGCAGCCATCCGGATCAACAACGAGTCTTCGCCATCCGGCAACGTGCGGATCGGGGACAAAAACTATATCACACCGGTGAATACGACTATTCATAAGGTGAAGGATTTTGAGAACATTCCACTTTATACCGGGGGTGTGCAGAACCTCTATATGCGGGATGTGGCCACGGTGGAAGATGCCGCGGACATCACGGCTGGCTATGCCCTGGTGAATGGCAAGCGGTCCGTTTATCTGAGCATTGCCAAGAATGCCGATGCCTCTACCTGGGAAGTCGTACAGCGGCTGAAGGCTGCGATCCCGAAGATGCAGGCGCTGCTTCCCGAGGACGTTCACCTGACCTATGCTTTTGACCAGTCGGTATACGTGATCAACGCTGTCAAGAGCCTGATCTCGGAAGGTACGATCGGCGCCATCCTGACAGGGTTGATGGTGCTGTTGTTCCTGGGTGATTTGAGGGGCGCCCTGATCGTGATCATGACGATCCCGACGTCGATCATTGCGGGTATACTCTTTCTCAACCTGTTTGGTCAGACGATCAATATCATGACGCTGAGCGGGCTGGCGCTCGCCATCGGCATCCTGGTGGATGAGAGTACCGTCACGATCGAGAACATCCACCAGCACCTGGACATGGGCAAGCCGAAGCGGTTGGCGATCTGGGACGCCTGTAAGGAGATCGCCTTTCCCAAGCTGCTCATCCTGTTCTGTATACTGGCGGTGTTCGCGCCGGCGTTTACCATGGGCGGCATTCCGGGATCGTTGTTCCTGCCGCTGGCGCTGGCGATCGGCTTTAGCATGATCGTTTCCTACTTTCTGGCGCAGACTTTTGTGCCCGTGATGGCCAACTGGATCATGAAGGTGCACAAGCCGAAGGCGGCATCGGTGGTAATGGCGGCTGTTGCTGGTGGCGATGGGGCATCGGGGAAAGGTAAGGCGTCGGCCGAAGCCGGGGAGGAGAAGGAGAAACTGCTGTTTCAGCCGCATGGCAAAGACGGCAAGCCTTCTGTTTTTGACCGGATCAGGGCGCGTTTCCTGGCGTTCATCGACCGGATCATGCCCTATCGCAAACCGATCGTTGTGGTGTACCTCGTTCTTACGGCGGGCGCTTCCTTCCTGCTCCTGCAGCATATCGGTAAAGATGTATTGCCCAAGGTAAATGGCGGCCAGTTCCAGGTCAGGCTGCGGGCGCCCGACGGCACCAGGATCGAAAGAACGGAGGAGAAGACCCTGAACACGATCAACATCATAAAAGACATTGTGGGGCAGGGCCATGTCGCCATCAGTTCTGCCTATATCGGGCAGCATCCTTCGCTGTTCTCGGTGAATCCCATCTATTTGTGGATGGCCGGTCCGCAGGAAGCGGTGATGCAGGTGGCGTTGGACGAGCACTACAAGACCAATTTAGACGATCTCAAGGAAAAGATCCGGGCGCGGGTGGCCAGGCAGATGCCGGATGTGCGACTTTCCTTCGAGCCTATCGAATTGACGGATAAAATACTCAGCCAGGGGTCGCCGACGCCGGTGGAAGTGCGGTTCTCGGGCAGGATAAAAAAGAACAATGAGGTCTATGCCGCGATATTGATGGAAAAGCTGCGACAGATCCCTTATCTGCGGGACATCCAATTAGGCCAGTCGAACAAATACCCCGCCATCAGCATTGAAGTCGACCGCGTCCGCGCGGCTCAATTGGGAGTGTCCATTGACGATATATCGCGCTCCATAGTTGCTTCTACTTCGTCTTCCCGCTATACCGAGAAGAACATCTGGATCGATGAAACGGGCAACAATGCCTACAACGTGCAGGTCCAGGTTCCTGAAAATAAAATGAATTCGCTTGGCGATATCGGGGAGATCCCCTTGCTAAAAAATGCCGAGCGGCCCGTATTGGGCGATGTGGCGTCTATCAAGGAGGATACCACCTATGGGGAGAATGACAATTTAGGGGCCATACCCGTGCTTTCGGTGACGGCCAACCTCTACGACAAAGACCTTGGGGCTGCCACGGCAGACGTACAAAAGGCCATCGCGTCGCTGGGGTCGCTGCCGCGCGGGCTGACGGTAGAGCCGATCGGGATGACCCAGACGCTCACCGAGACACTGGACAGCCTGCAAAGCGGGTTGGTGGTGGCGATCATCGTCATCTTCCTGATGCTGGCCGCCAATTTCCAATCCTTTAAAGTGTCGGCCGTCGTGTTGGCTACGGTACCTGCGGTCATCCTCGGTTCGCTGCTGTTGTTGCTGGCGACGGGCTCCACGCTCAACCTGCAGTCTTATATGGGGATCATTATGTCGGTGGGTGTATCCATCTCGAATGCCGTGCTGCTGATCACGAATGCCGAGCAATTGCGGCTGCACAACGGAAATGCGTTACAGTCGGCCAAGGAAGCCGCCGCGCTCCGCTTACGTCCCATTATGATGACCGCTATGGCGATGGTCGTCGGGATGATCCCCATGGCGAGCGGCATCGGCGAGGCCGGTGATCAGACTTCTCCGCTTGGACGTGCGGTGATCGGTGGACTCATTGCTTCGACCTTCGCGGCTTTGTTCATCCTGCCGCTTGTATTCGCCTGGGGGCGTCAAACGGCGACTACCGCTTCGCTCTCACTGGAACCGGATGATGCCGCGAGCACGGAATACCTGGAGGCTGCGGGGGTGAAGGGTTGGCAATAACAGACAGCCGGCACTCCTTGAAAAGTGAGCAACTTTACAAGGGGGATTATTGCGTATCTTCCTGATATGACAAAAACATCGATTGCTTCCATTTTCATGGCTTTCCTGCTATGGTCCGGCGGCGGGGCCACGGCGCAGGCGCCGACAGAAAAATACCCCGTCGACTCCGCCTCCGTCGAACATCCGGGGATCCCAAAAGGAGAGCTACTCCATTATACGCTGGATCACTCGACTATCTTTCCCGGCACGCATCGCGACTACTGGATCTATGTGCCGGCACAATACCGGCCCGACAAGCCGGCCTGCGTGTACATCAACCAGGACGGCGTGCAATGGAAGGCGCCTACCGTTTTCGATAACCTCATCAACAGTGGCGAGATGCCCGTTACTATCGGAGTTTTCGTGCAGCCGGGTCGTGTTGCCGCGGCGGATACCGCAGCCGCGTTGGATCGCTTTAACCGCAGTTTTGAATACGACGGCCTTGGAGATGCCTATGCGCGTTTTTTGCTGGAAGAACTTTTGCCGGATGTGGAGAAGCATCAGACTGGAGATGGCCGCCCCATCCGGCTTTCCCATAGCGGTAACGACAGGGCCATCGGCGGCAGCAGCAGCGGGGCCATCTGCGCATTTACGGCGGCCTGGGAGCGGCCCGCGGAGTTCTCACGGGTATTTAGCGCCATCGGCACGTATGTGGGGCTGCGCGGCGGCGACCGCTATCCCATTCTCATCCGGAAATATGCCCCTAAGCCTATCCGTGTTTTTTTGCAGGACGGTTCGGGCGATCTCAATATCTATGGCGGGGACTGGTGGATGGCGAACCAGACGATGGAACGGGCCCTGGTCTTTGCGGGTTATACCGTCAGGCATGCCTGGGGTGAGGGAGGCCATAGCGGCGCCCAGGGTGGCTCGATCTTTCCCGATGTGATGCGGTGGTTGTGGAAGGGCTGGCCGCAGCCGGTAGAAGCCGGGAACAGCAATAACCAGACGCTGCATGAGATCCTTGTCCCGGGAAAAGACTGGGAACTGGTGGGAGAGGGTTATGGCTTTACGGAGGGCACGGCTGCCGATGCGGCGGGCAATGTGTTCTACCAGGATATCCCGACTTCGACAACCTATCGCGTCGGTGCGGACGGTCATGCGGCCGTTTTCTCGACGACGGCTAACAGGGCCAGCGGAACTTCTTTCAGCGTGGATGGCGGCCGCTACGAAGTAGCAGGCGCGACGAGGCAGATCCTGCGTTATGATGAAGCCGGAAAGGTGAGCGTCGTCGCCGACAATATCGATGGCAATGACCTGCTCGTCACCAGGAACGGCAACGTGTACGTGACAGTACCCAATGGCATCGACAAACCCAGTAAACTCATCCTGATCAGGCCGGGCGGTGAACGGCGTGTCGTCGATTCCGGACTGAAATTTATAAATGGCCTTTGCCTGACGCCCGATCAGACGCAGCTCTACGTCGCCGAGTCCGCGACTCATTGGGTGTGGATTTATACGGTGCTTCCCGATGGAACGCTTTCCAACAAGCAGCGCTTTGGTTGGTTGCATGTGCCGGATGGCGGTGAGTTCGCCTGGCCCGACGGCATGAAATGCGATAGGGAAGGGAGGCTGTATGTGGCTACTTCTTTGGGGATACAAATACTCGACCCGCTTGGTCGTGTCAATGCCATTTTGCCTATGCCGAAGGGCCAGCCCTCCAATTGTTGTTTTGGCGGGGCTGATTTCAGTGTGTTGTATGTGTCGTGCGGGGGGAAAGTTTGGAGGAGGAAGCTAAACGTGCGGGGCTGTAATTCGTTTGAGGCGCCGAATAAGCCCGGGGCGCCGCATTTGTGAGGACTGGGGCAAGGCGATCACAGCCGGATGACAGTGGGAGGATTCCGGAAAAAGGTAATTATTTGAAAGATATTATCACTATACCAAAAAAGCATCTGGTGGTGGGCGTCCTCTTCGCGGCTGTTTGCCTTTTCAATGTGTTATGCACATCCCGCCGTCAGGAAGGCCCGGTCAGTGATCCCTATGGCGAGGCATATGCCGGTTCAGCGGCCTGTGTATCCTGTCACAAGAATATTTACGATAGCATCATCCATACGGCACATTGGCTTGACTCGAGACCGGCTTCAGCGCAGTCGATCCGCGGCAGTTTTGAGCCCGGCCGGAATCGATTTTCCTATCGGTCATCCCTGTCCGTTGTCATGGAACGCAAGGATAGCGGTTTTTATGAAACGGCTTACCGGAACGGGCGGGCATACCGAACCGACACTTTTGGGATGGTCATCGGTTCGGGGAGGAAGGGCCAAAGCTATTTGTATTGGCGGGGAGAGCAATTGTTCCAACTGCCTGTTAGCTATTTTACACCGACGGACGGCTGGTGCAACAGTCCCGGATATACCCCGGATTCGCCCTTCTTCGACAGAAGGGTACCTGCGAGTTGTTTGGAATGTCATACAACGAACGCCCGGACCGTCTTCCGCGGTAACCAGGAATACGGGGACCTTTTTGACAAACGCCAACTAGTTTTTGGGATCGACTGCGAGAAATGTCATGGGCCGGGTGCCAGGCATGTCGCCTTCCATATCGAACATCCGGGCGAGACCGCGGGAGTATACATTATCAATGCGGGACGACTGACCCGGCAGCAACAACTGGACGCTTGCGCGCTTTGTCATTCGGGTTCCAGGTTCCCACTGAAGCCGGC